>Ga0187866_1003280_pt1 | contig 12294 bp, 9 predicted proteins | sample June2016WEW_11_1_3_FD_133013 | JGI IMG/M metagenome (GOLD analysis project Ga0187866, IMG submission 133013) | Peatland microbial communities from SPRUCE experiment site at the Marcell Experimental Forest, Minnesota, USA - June2016WEW_11_150 | ecosystem: Environmental > Terrestrial > Soil >... | reverse complement strand
GCGGCCTCAATCGCCATGCTCTCACCGGTGATGCCTTTCCGGTTCGTGAGCTTGAATAGCTGGCGCGCGAAACTGAGGTAGGGGACATAGCTGATGGTGTTGACTCCCTGCGCGTTGAGAGTCTGCCTCACGTCGGTCTCCATCGTGGTGAGAGCAGCGGTGGCAGCCGCGTAGCGCGCCTTCATGTCGTCTTGGATGGCGTCGAGCGTGGCTTTGGTCCGTTCCGGTGTGCACTTGGCCTGCCACCGGCTGATGCGTCTTACTGAATCAGACATTGTGGTGCTCCTTCGGCTCGGTCATCTGCAATAGGCTTGCACCTGCCCTCAGGCCAAGTCCCTGACCAAGCCTGACAAAGCAGATGCTCACGGGCTTCGGACAATGGCTTGTGGAAGCCATGTCCTTGCGCCTTCAACTACTTAGACGCTACCAGCAGCCAAGAGAATCAACACGGCCTAAGTACCGCAATTCCGGAAGGTTGCGCCAACGGGAATGCGGCCCGCGATTCGCACTGCAATTCCCAAGGTCATCTTTGGGGTCACCTAGGGGACCGTCTAGGGGACGGTCCCGGGGGTCGTCCTTGGGGTCACCTTCAAGGTCGCCTCAGAGGTCGTCTACTGCGTCGTCTCAGAGATTGTCTTGCAGGTCGTCATTGGGGTAATCCCTTGAATCGTCTGAGGATAGGTCTCCATGGTTGTCGCCAGGGTCGTCTCAGAGGTGGTCTCAAGGGTTGTCTCTGAGGTTGTCCTTACGGTTGTCTCCTGAATCGTCTCTAAGGTCGTCCTTGGAATCACCCTGAAGACCACCTTTGGGACTACCTTCAGGTCAGTCTCTGGGATGAACTCTGGGACAGCGATGCCAATCGCGGGTCGCGCTATGGGTCGCGGGCTGGGCCGCGTGCTGTGTTGCGTCCTGAGTCGAGGGTTGTGTCAGGCCATGCGCGACGCTACGCGTCGCGCGACGTGTCAGGTTCTTGGCTGAACAACACGTGAAGCTCTGTGCGGCGCGGTGTGTCGAATCCTGCGCCGCGCCGTCAGTCGAGCAGCGTGTGAAGTCCTGAGCGGAGTTCTGAGCGGCGTTCTGCGTTGGGCGACGTGCGCGGCCATTGCCGGATTTCCGTCACGGACTACAACTCGAACCGCGATGGCCGGACTATCCTGCGTGGTGCGCCTGGTGTCTAAGTCCCCACTTCGTCGGACATTTCCATATTTTTAAGAATATGGAAATGACAACACGTTGTGCATGGGTGCGGTCGGGCGTGAGGGACGGGCCGAGGTTCAGTGGCCGGGGATGCCGAGGATGGTGTCGCCGGGTTTGATGGTGTGGGTTTCGAACCAGCCGGGGTTCATTTCCAGGGCGTAGAGCGCGGCACGGGACGCCAAGTATGGCGTAGTGGTGTCGAGCGGCGCCATTTCGAGGATGTCGGTGATGACCGCCTTGGAATCTATGTAGGCTATGCTGAGCGGGATGTAGGTGTTCTTCATCCAGAACCTGAGGGTTTCCGGTTGCTGGAAGACGAAGAGCATGCCTGAATCCGGGGCAAGGCTGCGGCGGTACATGAGACCTTGGGTGAGTTCCGGGGCGAACCGGGCCACTTCAGCGCCGATGCGCGAGCCTTTGATTCGGAGTTCGACCGTGGGCAGGGTGAAGCGCGGAGGAGTGGGGCGAGCGAGTGGCGAAGGGCGAGAGGTCGAGCGGCAGGAGCAGCCGAGGGCGAATGCAGAAGCTAGAACACAGAATGCAGAGTGCAGAACGGGGCGGTGCCGGAGCATTGTGGGTTAGCGGGCGGTTTGGGCGGTGTCTTTCTGGTCGCCGGGCAGCACAATTTGGGAGAGGTCGGCGAAACTCAGGAACTGTTCCCTGACGAATGCCAGCAGCCGCAGGCGGTTGGCGCGCATGGCCTCGTCTTTGTCCATGACCAGCACGTCATCAAAGAAGCGGTCGATGTCCGGTCGCAGCTCCAGGAGAGTGCTGAATACCCGCTCGAAGTCTGGGGTGCCGGTTCCCGGGTCCCATGCAGCGTTGAGTTTGGAGTCCGCGTCCCGAGTGTGCTTCCACAGAGTCCGCTCGGCTTCGTCCGACAGCAGCTTGTCGTCTGGCTCCCCGGCGACGGTCTGGCCCTTTAGTATGTTGGCGACACGCTTCTGGCCGACGATGAGCTTCTCGAAATCTGGATTCCCGCGGAAGTGCTCGATTGCCCGCGCCCGGGCCAAAGCAAGCCTCGGGTCCTCCAGTGACGTGGCAGCTACGGCGTTGGCGGCGTCGTAGCTGATGCCCATGTTGGCCAGAGTGGAGGCGAGACGTTCCTTGAAGAAGCCCGGCAGCTCATCCGTGTGCTGCCATTGCGCTCGTGGGAATTCGTTGACAGCCACTGTCAGTAAACCGGCGACATCAACGGGTAGTCTGCGTTCGAGGATGATGGTCAGCAGGCCGGTAGTCTGGCGACGGGTGGCGAACGGGTCTTCGGAGCCGGTGGGAATCTCGCCGGTCAGGAACGTCGCGACGATGTTGTCCATCTTGTCGGCGACGGAGAGAAGCGCGCCCGCGAGAGTCTGCGGCAAGCTGTCGCCCACGAAGTTCGGCAGGTAGTGTTCGGCAATCGCGTCAGCGACTGCATCCGGTTCTTGGGCGAGGCGGGCGTAGATGCCGCCCATGCGGCCCTGCAGGGAGGTGAACTCTTTCTCGCGGACCATGTTGGTCAGCAGGTCAGCCTTGCAGAGCAGGGCGGCGCGGTCCAGCACCGACGCGAGGGTCGGGACACGATCCGATTCCTCGGTGGAAGAAGCGCGTGCCGCGCCCACGGTCATACCGCTCATGTCCCTCTCGGGCATGCGGCCGGACAGATGCCGGCACAGGGCTCGCAGGCGTTGGGTCTTGTCGAAGTAGCTGCCCATGCCTTCAATCCAGACCACCTGTTTCTCGTCCTCGACCAAAGCTTCAAGGCCCCGGTTCAGGTCCGCGTCCACGAAGAACCGGGCGTCGCGCAGACGCGATTCAGCAGCCTTTTCGTACCAGCCGGTGACTTCGGCATGGTTGCAGCCCGGAGTGTTGGTGACTGCGATGAAGCGGGGGAGGAGTGCGGACCCTCTCGGGACACGATCCGTTTCCTCGGAGGAACCGGTCATGTCCCTCGAGGGGCGAACGGCGAAGCAGCGCTGGTGTTTCTTGAGCGCGGTAGTTAGTACCTCGGCCGGGAGTTTCAGGAACTCGTCTTTGAAGGAACAGAGCAGGAGTTCGGGAGACTCGGTGATGTCAGCGGTCTCTTCGAGAAGTTCCTCGTCCAGAATCGGCTCGCCTGAGACCGTGGCCGCCAGTCGCTTGAGTTCGGCCTCGATGTGTTGTCGGCGGTCGGCGTGAAGGGCGATGACGCCAAGCCTGAGCAGGACGGTTTCGTATGCAGCAGGAGATTCGACCGGAAGCGAAAGGGGTCGGGCGTTGCGCAGGCCGAATGTGTCTGCGCCGGCTTCGAGTTCGCCGACCTTGAACCTGACCGGTTCGGTGCCTAGCAGGCAGACCAGCCAGCGGATGGGCCGGGCAAAGCGCGTGTCGGTTGCGTCCCAGCGCATGTTCTTGGGGAAAGGCAGCGACTCGATGATGTCGGGCAGCCGTTCCTGCAATGCCTGCGTGGTTGGAACCGCTGGGGTCTCTTTCTTTACGAAGACGTATTCGCCCTTGGCAGTCTGTTTCACATACAGGTCGGCCGGAGTCTTGCCGTGCGCGGCGCTGAACCCGATGCCGGTCTTAGTCGGATCGCCCGAGGGGTCAAAGGCGGCGCGTTTGGGCGGGCCCTGGAGTTCGACGACGCGGGCCGGCCGTTCGTCGGGCACGTCGTTCAGGCGCAGGGCGACCCGGCGCGGGGTGTAGAACAGCTCGGCCGTACCGACCGGGATTTCGGCCTCGTCCAGCGCGGCCCGGACCCGGCGTTCGAGTTCCCTGGCTGCGGGAGCAAGGAACGAAGCCGGCAATTCTTCGGTGCCGATTTCGAGCAGGAGTTGCATCATCGAGTGCATCATATGATGATGGCGTCGGAAGTCAAGCAGGCCAGCAGGAAAGGTTGAGGTAAAGGTCGAGGTCGAGTCCGGCTCAACCTTAGCATTAACCTTAGCCTTCGGAGGTCGAGGTTGAGGTTGAGGCATGGAGTTCTTGACCTTGACCTTAACCTTAACCTCTCGGAGGCGCTTGACAACGTCGCCGATGTACTGTTAAATATTGCGGGAGGCCTTGATGAAACGTCCATATAAGCGCTGGTCGAGAGAAGAAGCCCTGAGGGTGATACGCGAGTTGGGCGCCAAAGGACTGCCGCTCAACTCCGGATATGTCGCCCGCAACTATCCGGCCCTGGCGTATGCCGGCCGGAAATACGTCGGTAGCTGGGAAGAAGCGGTGAAGACCGCCGGGTTCGACTACGAGAAGATACGGCGTAAGAGTTTCTGGAGCCGTAAGAGGATAGTGAAGCGGATACAGGAACTTGGTACCGCCGGTCAACCGCTGTACGTGAGTGCGGCGGAGAAGAAGTACGGCGGGCTGGTTGGCGCCGCTACGGTCTATTTCGGCTCGTGGCGCAAGGCCATCACCGCGTCCGGCTACGACTATGTGAAGATAAAGCGGCAGAAGGAGTGGTCGCCCAAGGAGATAGTCGTCGAGATAAGACGGATGAGGCAGGAAGGCCTCAGGCTCGACACTACGATACCCGTGCGCCTGAAGTACCGGACCCTGCACGCGGCAGCGGTGAGGTACTATGGTAGCTGGGCGGCGGCCATGAAGGCAGCCAAGCTGGAGAGACTGCTTAAGCATTGAGAGTACTGGTAGTAGGCGGCGGCGGACGCGAGCATGCGCTCGCGTGGCAGTTCGCCCGTTTTCATCACGAAGTCTTCTGCACGCCGGGTAATGCCGGCATTGCGCGCATCGCGCGTTGCGAGGAGATAGGCGGGTCCGACTTCGGCCGGCTGGCCGAGTTCTGCACTAAACATCGCATTGACCTGACGGTCGTGGGGCCTGAGGTCCCGCTGGTTGCGGGCATTGCCGACGATTTCAAGCGACGAGGCCTGCGGGTCTTCGGCCCGGGCGCGGACGGCGCGCGGCTTGAGGGCGACAAGGCGTTTGCCAAGACCTTGATGCAGGAGGCAGGCATACCGACCGCTGAGTTCGCCGCGTTCGACGACGTGGACAAGGCACGGGCGTGGCTCGGAACCCGGCCGGTGCCGGTAGTGGTGAAGGCTGCCGGGCTGGCTGCGGGCAAGGGCGTCGTGATATGCGGGACCCGGCAACAGGCTGAGAAGACTCTGGTTGACATGATGGTGGAGGGCCGATTCGGAGACGCAGGCAGGACCGTGGTCATCGAGGAGTGTCTGGTCGGTGAAGAGGCTTCTATCATCGGGCTGACCGACGGCAGCGTTGTCAGGTTCCTCGCACCGTCCCAGGACCACAAGCGCTTGAGAGACAACGACGAGGGGCCGAACACCGGCGGCATGGGCGCGTATGCGCCTGCTTCGGTAGTGACCGCTGAGGTCATGGCAGCGGTAGAGAAGCAGGTATTCACGCCGCTGCTGGCTGCATTCCGGCGGCGCGGCATTGACTATCGCGGGGTGATTTACGCCGGGCTCATGCTCACGGACCGCGGGCTCAAGGTGCTCGAATTCAACTGCCGGTTCGGAGACCCGGAGACCCAGGTCATCCTGCCGTTGCTGGAGCAGGACCTGGCCGAGTTGGCCGTGGCGTGTGTAGAGGGCCATCTGGCAACTTGCGAGCCAGTACGTTCAAGCCGGGCAGCTTTGTGCGTAGTGGCGGCAGCAGACGGCTATCCGGAGGCGTACAAGAAAGGTCTGCCGATAGATGGGGACCTTGCGGGTGCAGACGACGTCGTGATATTCCATGCCGGCACCAGGTCGGCCGAGGGACGGGTCGTGACGAACGGTGGCCGGGTACTGGGCGTGACCGGGTTGGGTGACGACCTCGCCAGGGCCCGTGACCGCGCCTACGCCGCAGTCGAGCGCATCCGGTTCCCGGGCATGTTCTTCCGAAAAGACATCGGCGCGCGCGGTCTGGCTCGACTCGGACACTAATCCTTTGGCCAAGTTTCTCAAGTTGCAGTTCGGCGGTGTGCCGGAGCTTGCGCGTCAGGTAGCCGCCGAGCTTGGGCGCGGACTCGCGGTCGTTCCTGTCCTCGGCGGATACTGCGTGCTGGCGCGCGAGCAGTCGGCGCTTGACGAGTGGCGAGTGACGAGTGACGAGTGGCGAGTAGCGCGTCTCGTCGGGCAGGATGAAATCAGGGCGGCAATGGGCAGTTTCGCGCCGGAGTTCGCAGTCAGGGCCAGCAGGGTGATGGCCGGGCCTGTAGTCGCCGGCTTCGGCGCTTCCGGTACTCTACTGGCACTGGCAAACGAGCCTCTGGCCGCAGAGCTCATGCGGGCCAGCGAGTTGTGGGTCGCAGTTCCGGAAGAGCCGATGGAGCCCGGGGAGATGGCTGATGAACCGGGCCGCAAGGTGTCCGTGGTCGTTACCGGGCCTGAGCCCGGGCCCGGGCCGACGGTCGTGGATTTCGGCCGGCGTCCGGTCGTCGTTGACAGGCGTGGAAAGTTGGGAATACTAGACCTTGAGAGAGAACTGGGGGAGTTGGTGCGGCTGGGCCCGGGGCTGTTCTTTTCGGTGCTGATTGTGTGCACGGGCAATTCCTGCCGGAGCCCGATGGCCCACGCAGTGCTGGCCGGGATGCTTGCCGGTCTTCCGGTGTTCGTCTATTCGGCGGGAACCGCGGCGCCGGTGGGCGGTGCGGCGAGCGCCGGGGCAATCGAGGCGACCTTGGAGCGCGGCGTTGACCTGATCCGCCACCGCGCCCAGCAGCTTGATGCCCAGATGATTCGCGGGGCGGATCTGGTGTTGGTGATGGAGCTTCATCACCGCGACCAGGTTCTCGAACTCGTGCCTGAGGCGGCAGACCGGACCCGGCTGCTGCTGGAATACGGCGACGGGGGGAAGGAAGTTGAGGACCCGATTGGCGGGTCTATTGAGTTGTACCGCCGGACCCTGGACCAGATGGTTCCGGCTTTGGGGAGAATTGCGACAGAGATAAGATTCCGGGCCGGCGCGGTCAGTGGGCCGACCGGTGGACATACCAAGGAGAACTGAGTGGAATACTTCTTCACCGATACACAGAAGGAAATCCGTGACCTGACGCGCCGATTCGCCCAGGAGAAGATGAAGCCGGTGCGGGCAGAGCTGGACAAGACCGGCGAGTTTCCGTACGCCCTGATGAAAGAACTGGGCGAGCTCGGGTTGATGGGCGTTTACTTCCCGGAGGAGTACGGCGGGTTGGGCGGCGGAATCATGGAGATGTGCATCGTGGTCGAAGAGTTGTGCCGGGTGGACGGGGCGGCCGGGCTCTGCTACGCGGCGTGCGGGCTCGGCGCATTCCCGATCCTGGTCGGCGGGACCCTGGAACAGAAGAAGAAGTACCTGCCGCGGCTGGCCGCCGGAGAACTGGCGGCGTTCGCCATAACCGAGGCGAGCGCCGGCTCGGATTCGAGCAACGTCAAGACCCGGGCGCGGCGCGACGGCGACCACTACGTCCTGAACGGGACCAAGCAGTTCATTACCAACGGCAGCGTGGCGAAGACATACAGCGTTATTGCCAGCACGAACCCGTCTCGCGGCGCGCGCGGCCTGTCCGGGTTCATCGTCGAGGCCGGCTGGCCCGGGTTCACCTACGGCAAGATTGAGGACAAGATGGGCATCCGTTGCTCCAAGACCGCGGAGCTCGTGTTCCAGGACTGCCGGGTTCCGGCCGAGAACCTCATCGGCGGCAAGGAAGGCTACGGGTTCATCCACACGATGCGGACGTTTGACCGGACCAGGCCGGGCGTGGCGGCACAGGCCCTGGGAATCGCGGCCGGCGCCCTGGACGAGGCAATCGAATACGCCAAGACCAGGGTTCAGTTCGACGCGCCCATCGCCAGCTTCGAGGCAGTACAAATGATGCTCGCCGACATGGCGATTGCGGTCGAGTCGTCGCGCGCTTTGACGTACCAGGCGGCCCGGGCCGTGGATTCCGGGGTGAAGAACATATCGGCGATTGCCTCGATGGCCAAGGTGCTCGCCTCGGACACCGCCATGAGAGTTACGACCGACGCCGTGCAGATATTCGGCGGGTACGGTTACATGAAGGATTACCCGGTCGAGAAGATGATGCGCGACGCGAAGATTACGCAGATTTACGAGGGTACGAACCAGATACAGCGCACGATTATCGCGTCCGAGATGATAAAAGGAACTGCGTGGTAGGAGCCAGGAACCGGAGCAGGAATTCACCACCAAGACACCAAGACACAAAGAGGATGCGGCGGGAAATGGCCAATACCCAAGCCCCAATGACCAATCAACAAGGAAATGCCGAATGACCAAAGCCGGAGTCCTTGGCGGTCTTGGCGATCTTGGCGGTTGTCCTTACGCCGACCGTCCTTCGTCATTTCCCCTTTCCCCTTTGCTTTGTCCTTTGTCCTTTCCACTTCGGTCTTGGCGTACTTGGCGGTTCGACTTCAGTTTCCGGGGAATAGGATGACGAGGCCCGGAGCACGAATGGCAGGAATTGAATGAGCGCGAACCGCAGAGCTGACGTGCTGGTCATCGGCGCAGGCCCGGGTGGGTACGTTGCCGCTATCAGGCTGGCGCAACTGGGAACCAAGGTCCTGGTCGTAGAGAAGGCCCGGGTCGGCGGCATCTGTCTGAACTGGGGCTGCATCCCGGTGAAGTCTCTGCTTCATGCCGCGGCCACGGTCCGCAACGCAGCCGAGGCCCGGCGCCTCGGCATCGTCTACAACCAACCCGAGATTGACATGCAGGCCCTGTTCGGCTGGAAGAGCCGGGTAGTGGACCGGCTGGTCAGAGGCGTGGAGTTCCTGTTCCGTTCGAACGGCGTGGAACTGGCACGAGGCGAGGCGCGGTTCGTTGACCCACGCACGGTCGCCGTACGCCTGCCGGACGGGAAAGAGGAGCTCGTATCTGCCGAGACCGTCGTGATAGCTACGGGATCGAAGTCCGCGGTAATACCGGGTTTCGAGCCGGACGGAACCGCGGTAGTTGATTCAACCGGGATGCTGCAGCTCGTCGAGGTGCCGAAGCAACTGACAGTCATCGGCGCCGGGGCCATAGGACTGGAGTTCGCGACTATCTTCCGGCGGCTGGGCTCAGACGTGACCGTGCTCGAAATGATGCCCCAGATTCTGCCGGGCATGGACCCGGACGTGGCTGCGACGCTGAAGAAGGTGATGGAATCCGAGGGTGTCAAGTTCCACACCGGCGTGAAGGTCACCGGCTCGGACCGGTCAGCCGGCCTCAAGGTCACGTTCCTGGCCGGCGACGCCGAGTCGTCGGTCGAGGCAGACACGGTGCTGGTTGCGGTCGGGCGCAGGCCGTTCACTAACGGGCTGGATTTGGACAAGGCAGGTGTGGCGACGGACGAGCGCGGGTTCATCACCGTGGACCAGCGATACCGGACCAGCGCCGCGCATGTGTTCGCCATCGGTGACGTCAAATCCGGGCCGCAACTCGCGCACAAGGCCATGGCCGAGGGAATCGCGCTGGCCGAGTCCCTGTCCGGAAACCGCCCTTGGAGGTTCAAGGCGATTCCGGCCTGCGTGTACACGGACCCTGAGGTTGCCGCGGTCGGGCTGTCTGAGGCCGAGGCTGCAAAGCAGGGCCTGAAGGTGAAGGTCAGTCGCGTGCCGTTGACGGCCGTGGGCCGGTCCCTGACTCTGGGCCGGGGCGACGGGCTGTGCAAGATGGTCGTGGACGAGGTGACCGACAAGGTGCTTGGGGTCCACATGGCCGCGCCTGAGGCCGATGCCCTGATTGCCGAGGCGTGCGTGGCCGTCGAGCTCGGGTTGACCGCCGCGCAACTGGGCAGGGTCGTGCATGCTCACCCCACGATGAGCGAACTCCTGTTCGAGGCGGCCGAGGCCATCCACGGCAAGGCCGTCCACATTGTCAATCGCTAGGAGCGGCGCTCTGCTGCTCAGTCTCGGCCGGGTAGAATACGGCCGGGCACTTCAGTTCCAGCGCCGGCTGTGGCAGATGCGCGTGGACAACGAGGTGCCGGACACGCTGTTGCTGCTGGAGCATCCGCCGGTGATTACGCTGGGCAAGTCGGGCAAGACTGCCAATCTGCTGGTCTCCGAGGATGAGCTTCGTCGCCGGGGCATCGGGCTCTATCGCATTGAGCGCGGGGGAGACATCACGTTCCATGGGCCCGGCCAGTTGGTCGGGTACCCGGTGTTCCACTTGAAGCAGGGCCTGGTCGGGGTAAGGCCGTTTGTTGAGCGGGTCGAGCAGGCGCTGGTCAATGCGCTTGGGCGACTGGGCGTGGATGCGGGCACAAGACCCGGGTACGTCGGCGTTTGGTGCGGGCAGAGGAAGATTGCCTCGATAGGTATCGCGGTCAAGCGCTGGGTCACGTTCCACGGGTTCGCCCTGAACGTCTCCACAGACCTTTCGTACTTCGAGCTGATGAACCCGTGCGGCTTGGGCGAGGTGCGGATGACGTCAGTACGCGAGGAGGGCGGGAACGACTCGGATGCGGAGGTGCGGGCCAAGGTGGCCGCAGGGTTTGAGGCTGTGCTCGGCCGCCAGTTTCAGAGGAACTTGCCCCGCAGTCTGACTTCCTTGACGAACGGCCTCAGCGACTCGGCCATGGCCTCGGCCTCGGCCTGCGAATAGGTTCGGCCGCCGGCATAACCGGGTACACGCGCGGCCGCAGGCTGAAAGTGCTGGAGCACCACCCGGGGAGCATCCGCGAGTTCGGCGCCGATGGCGGGCATGTCTTCGGGGTTGACCAGACCCGGCACAAGAGTGGTCCGAAACTCGTGCTCGATGCCGGTTTCCCGGAGCAGCCGGATTGAGCGCCGGATGACCGCCACTTCGACCGGGTGCCCGCAGGCTGCGGAATAGCGGTCGGTGAGCGGGGCCTTGATGTCCATGGCAACATAGTCCACCAGCCTCAGTTCAATCAGGTCTTTCAGCGGGTAGGGGAACGAGCCGTTGGTGTCGAGTTTGACCTTGCGGCCGCCCTGCTTCATCTGGCGGCACAGGTCGAATATCTCCGGGTGCAGCATCGGTTCCCCGCCGGTGATGACCACGCCGTAGTACCAGTCCCGCTTGCGGTGCAGGGTCCGGCCGATGTCCTCAAGGGACACGGTCGCCAGACCCGAGTCGTCGTCGGCAACCGCGTGATTGTGGCAGAACGGACAGGTGAAGTTGCAGCCGCCGACGAACACGACTGCGGCAATCCTGCCGTCCCAGTCAACGAGCGAGGTTTCCTGGAATCCGACGACGCGCACAGGCTAGCGTACTTTCCGGGGCCGCAGGGCCGGTTGGAGATGGTCGGGCATGGACAATGTTAGGCGAATCCCGGCCGCAGTCAAACCGGCGGGCCTCGGCCCGTGGGATAAGTACGGTCCCGAATCCCGAGATGGAAAGCCACGAAACCACGAAGCCGGATGAAACGCAGCACGGCTGGGTCCCAGGGGTCAAGGGGCCAAGGGTTCAGGTTCGAAACCTGAACCCCTGAACCCTCGAACCCATTCCTCGTGGCGTCTGCGTCGGTTTCTGGGTGCGGTCTTCAAGGTTGACGCGCGGGCTCCGACCGGCTATTGTTATTGGAGCGTGACTGGTTACATCCCTCAGTCCCGGTCCGGGCCGGTTCGGCGGCCCGGCCCAAGCATCCATTTGTCCCATTACCAATCCAGACAAGCCATTTGTCATCTGCCGCCGGCAGCACCATTCGTCCTGCCGGGAAAGGAGTAGACATCCATGAAGAACACAAGTGATATTGACATAGGACAGGTAGTCGAGGTGAACGGCGAGCGGGCCCTCGTTGAACTGTGCGTGGACACGACCGTGCCGCTGGTCGGAGACTACCTGCCGGGCCAGCCCGGTTCCCACGTCAAGATTCAAGTGCGGGACCAGAACGTAATCGGAATCGTCTCCTCAATCAGCATGGACGGCATGCACCTCTCGCCGCTCAGCCGCGAAGACGGGTGCCCGCCCGAGCGGCGCAAGGTCGCGGACTGCATCCTGATCGGGACCCTGGACGACAAGGGCCGGTTCTCGCGCGGCGTGGCCAACTACCCGACGGTCGGGCAGAAAGTCAAGGCGCTCGGGGCCGAGGAATTGACGGGCGTGTTCTCCGAGTACCATGAGTACGGGTTCGCATTCGGCCGCCCGTCTCAGGCTGAGGACCAGCGTGCTTTCATAAACGTGGACCGGTTCTTCGGCCAGCATATCGCGGTGCTGGGTACTACCGGGTGC
>Ga0187866_1003267_pt1 | contig 12327 bp, 12 predicted proteins | sample June2016WEW_11_1_3_FD_133013 | JGI IMG/M metagenome (GOLD analysis project Ga0187866, IMG submission 133013) | Peatland microbial communities from SPRUCE experiment site at the Marcell Experimental Forest, Minnesota, USA - June2016WEW_11_150 | ecosystem: Environmental > Terrestrial > Soil >... | reverse complement strand
GGTGCTGTTCATCATCTCGTTCGCTATCGGCAGGTACCCCATCTCTCCAGTGAACGTGGTCAAGATACTGATGTCCCATATTCTTCCGTTACAGCACACCTGGCCCGATATCCTGAACACGATAGTGATACAAATAAGGCTGCCGAGGATACTGGCGGCGATGCTGGTGGGTGCCAGCCTGGCGCTGGCCTGCACCTCCTTCCAGGGGCTTTTTCGCAACCCGCTGGTATCTCCCGATATTCTAGGTGTAAGTTCAGGTGCAGGTTTCGGGGCTGCCGTGGCTATCCTGCTCTCCGGAAACACTGTAGCAATACAGATAGCCGCTTTCATCAGCGCCCTGGCAGCCGTTGGCATTTCCTACGGCATAAGTAAAATGGTAAAGGGTAATGCCACACTTACCCTTATTCTCGCGGGCATGGCTATCGGATCGCTCTTCGGCGCCTTCCTTTCCCTGATGAAATACGTAGCCGATCCTATCAATCAGTTGCCCGCCATCACCTACTGGCTGATGGGCAGTCTGGCTTCGGTGAGCACGCGGGACCTGCTTTTCGCGGCCATCCCGATGCTGGTTGGTATCGCTGTCCTGATACTCATCCGCTGGCGCTTCAATGTGCTGGCGATGGGTGAGGAGGAAGCCATGGCGCTGGGGGTAAATACCGGCCGGCTGCGTGCTATCATCATCGTCTGCTGCACCATGATTTCAGCCTCTTCGGTCTGCATCAGCGGCACTATCGGCTGGGTGGGACTGGTTATCCCTCATATAGGCCGCATGTTGGTCGGGCCGAACCATGAGAGACTCCTGCCGGTGAGCCTTTTGTTGGGGGCGGCTTATCTCCTGCTGATTGACGATATCTGCCGGGTGGTAGCCAGCGTGGAGATTCCCATCGGGATTCTCACGGCAATAGTCGGTGTGCCGTTCTTCCTCTACCTGCTCAACCGGAGCGGAAGGGGGTGGGCATGAAACTGACAGTTAGCAGCGCCGAATTTCACTATGATGCCACCGGAACCAGCGGTTTCAATAACGTCAGCTTCTCCCTAGAAGACGGCGAGGTGATGTCTATCCTCGGCCCCAATGGCTGCGGTAAGACAACTCTTTTAAAATGCCTCAATAGCCTGATTAAAATCGGCAAAGGGAGCATCGCAGTTGATGATCAGGACATATCGCGATTGCCACGCGCTGAGATAGCCAGATCAATCGGCTATGTGCCCCAATTGCACCAGCCGGCTTTCCCTTTCAGCGTATTGGACACCGTATTGGTAGGGAGGGCGCCTCACCTGGGGCTGCTGGAGTCACCAGGACTGGAGGACGTCAGCATCGCCGAAAAATCCTTGGAGACGATGGGGATATATCATCTCCGGGACAAGCCTTACACCCAACTTAGCGGCGGGGAACGGCAGCTGGTCATCTTCGCCAGGGTACTGGCACAGCAGCCTTCTCTCCTTCTGCTGGATGAGCCTACTTCTCACCTGGACTTCGGCAACCAGATAAGGCTGCTGAGAATTGTAGAGAACCTGGCAGCTACCGGCCTGCCGATCATTATGACCTCGCATTTCCCCGACCATGCTTTCCTGGTGTCCAGCAAGGTAGCGCTCATGAAACAGGGTGAGTTCATCGATATAGGGACGCCGGACGAGGTTATTACCGACAATAACCTGGAAAAGGTCTATAACATCAAGGTAAAGGTAATCAATGTAGATTCCGGGGTAAACCGAAAAGTATGCGTGCCGGTCGATGATTGCGACCCGGTAACAGATAGTAGAAACATTAATTATACAGGAGGTACTATGAGCGATTTCGAGGTTTATCTTAAGAAGGCGGGGGATTTTCACGGCCATGTCTGCGCTGGCATCGCCTTGGGGACGAGAATTTCGCTGGCGGCGATGAAAGCACTGGGGTTGAAGCCCGGTGTGAAGAATAAAAATCTCATCGTCTATGCCGAGATAGACCGCTGTATGACCGATGCCATCCAGACCATTACCGGCTGCTCCCTTGGGCACCGGTCGCTTAAATACGTTGACTACGGCAAATTCGCCGCGACCTTCATCAACCTGGATACCGGTAAGGCAGTGCGTGCTACGGTAAAAGAGTATTTCAGCAACGAAGATTCTATCGAAGAGACTTTGAAGAAACTCGCCCGTATTCCCGATAGCGAGTTGGTAACTTTACAGGAAGTGACCATAAATATACCGGAGACGGACTTGCCTGGGCTTCCGAAGCAGAAAGCTGTCTGCTTCTCCTGCGGAGAAAGAATCATGGACGGCCGGGAGGTTAGCGAGGGGAATAAAACGCTGTGCCGGGCATGCGCTCAGGGGAAGTATTACCGTGAATGCACAAAATAACAACGTCTGGAGAAAGATATGGACTTTAACTCGATAGATTGGAATGCCATGTGGCAGGAAGAGTCAGGACGCTCTCACTGGAAAGATAATATGTCATCGAAAGCCCTCTGGGACAAGCGGGCGGATAAATTCGATAAAAGAATTAATTGTCTGAAGGACGGCGAGCCAAGGGACAAGGACGATTATATCTCCAAAATGCTCGACCGCATAGAGGTAAAGCCCGGCTGGACGGTGCTCGATATCGGCTGCGGGCCGGGCACACTGGCGATTCCCCTGGCTAAGAAAGCTAAAAGCGTCACAGGGCTCGATATTTCTACGGAGATGCTGAAGCGCTTGAAGATAAACGCCGAGGAAGGCGGCCTGGACAATATAAAATATCTGAATGCCTCTTGGCAGGACGCTTTTACTAACAGGCAGGTAGTTCGCCACGATATCGTGGTAGCCTCACGCTCGCTGATGTCGGGTGACATGAAAGAGGCGCTCTCCAATATCACTGCTATTGCCGGACAGGCTACTTATCTCACCTTCCCTATCGTCCACCTTCCTTTCGACTGGGAAGTATATAAGGCCATAGGCAGAGAAAAGAAAAAACATCCGCCGTATATTTACATCTTGAATATGCTTTTTCAGATGGGCATCAATGCCAATGTCGAGATTCTCTACTCGAAACTAAAAGTCCAGTTTCCAAGTGTTGAAGAAGCCATGGATGATTTACAGTGGCGGACCGACCCGTTTACACCGGATGAAAAGGCGAGGCTGCGGGAATTTCTGGAGAGTAAATTCGCCGAGCAAAAGGGCTCGCCGGTCTTTACTCACGAGGGAAAGTCGCAATGGGCGCTCATCTGGTGGCGGAAAGAAAATCAGTAAAGGCTCTTTCTTGGATTAAAATAAAAACTTGTGATGCAGTGGCTGGATTGCATGTCTGAATCGAGATACATTTTACATTAACTCATTTTATGACTATCTAATTCTATGGGACACGCTTTTGGTCCGATTCTCTGTCTTTCATGTCTTCCACTTTCTTGAATCCGTGAATCAGCGGAAAGCGGTAGAGACCGAACACTTCTTTGGTCCGAAGGAACCCGATGAACATGATGATGACACCAGCCAATTCAAAGTCCAATACTACTCTGGCTTCAGCCCCAATCAAACCCTCCACGCCATTTTTTGAACGCTTCTTCATAGCCCGGACTATGGTCCAATACATCAGACCACTTGCCAGCAATATGACAAGGTATATCGGTATGGATAGAGGGAGTGGCAACAGCCAAAAGACTACAATCCCGATCAGGGGCAACAAAAGTAAAATTATATATGGATGCATCTGTTCGAACTCGCCAAAGTTTACAGTATTAGTATATTATGATTAATTAAGAGAATCCTATGAAGGTCAACTTAACAGTCAAAAACACATCTGAATATAAGGCGATTTCTGCAGACGAGACTCTCAGACGACTGGAGAGCTCCGCAGATGGTCTGAAGGACTCTGAAGTCCAGCAACGGCTCCAGATATTCGGTTTTAATGAAGTTGCTGAAAAACGAAGTAACAATATATTGGCTTTCCTCACAAGGTATTGGGGTCCAATGCCTTGGCTTCTGGAACTTGCCATTGTTCTTTCGGTCGTCCTGAAGCATTATCTGGAAGCCGGTATCATATTTGCCCTGCTTACAATAAATACAATAATCGGTCAAATACAATCCCGCGGCTCACAACGAGCCCTTGAAGCTTTGAAAAAGCGCCTGGCCATTAATGCGAGAGTATTAAGGGAAAGTAAGTGGTTAACTAAAGAAGCTAGGGAAATCGTGCCTGGTGACATTATCGCCGTAGGATTGGGTGACATCGTCCCGGCTGACGCTAAGCTAATCAGTGGAGACCTTTCTATTGACCAGTCGATCCTGACCGGTGAATCTCTACCTGTAGATATACAACAATCAGCCGTCATCTACTCAGGCTCCATCGTGAGTCGGGGAGAAGCAAAGTGTGTTGTGGTAAACACAGGGGCGAACACCTACTTCGGCAAGACCGCAGAGCTCGTAAAGACAGCTAAGCCAAAATCCCACCAGGAGCAAATTATGCTTGCCATCGTCAGATATATGATGTTCCTGGGTATAGGCGCACTGGTTCTCGTGGCTATCTACGCAGCAGTAATCGGAACAGGAATCCTGTCGATATTAACTTTCGCCGTTATCTTCCTTATGGGTGCAGTGCCCGTGGCTTTACCGGCGGTGTTGACTATAGTCCAGGCCGTTGGGGCCATGGAACTGGCAAGAAAAGGAGTGCTGGTCACAAGGCTTGACTCGATCGAAGATGCCGCTTCGATAGATATTTTATGCCTGGACAAAACCGGAACCATAACCCAGAATAAGCTTTCAGTAGGTGAAGTAATCCCGTTTGGCAATCATACTCAAAATGAGGTCATTATGATAGCCAGCCTGGCATCCCAGGAACGGGACAAGGATGCCATCGACGGGGCAATCTTGGATTATGCCAGGACCTCCAATATCAATTTAAACGCTTACGAGCAAATTTCGTTCACGCCTTTTGAACCTTCCATAAAGAGGTCGGAGGCTCTGGTTTCAATAGGGGGTAAGCGGTTAAAGGTAATTAAGGGCGCATCACAAACGGTGATATCGCTATGTAGAGGGCTTGACCAGGCATCCATGGCAAAAGTGAATCAAACAGTGGAAGAATTATCGCGACAGGGATACCGGACACTCGGCGTGGCACAGTCGCTGGTTGATGATATTGAAAATATACAGTTAGTAGGGTTGCTCTCATTGGCCGATCCTCCCCGGCCGGATTCTAAAGATATGATAGAGGGAGCCAGGAAACTGGGAGTAAAGTTGATAATGCTTACCGGAGACAATATTGCCATAGCTAAAGAAATAGCCCGACAGGTATCTATAGGCGACAAGATTATCCGAATGGATGAATTCAGGAAGATGGACGAAGACCAACATACAAAGATAATTGAAGAAACAGATGGGTTCGCTGAAATATATCCTGAAGATAAATATAAGATAGTCAAACTTCTTCAATCTAGGGGGCATATGGTAGGTATGACCGGTGATGGAGTTAATGATGCTCCAGCTCTAAAACAAGCGGAAATGGGCATAGCCGTAAGCAGTGCTACCGATGTAGCCAAGGCAGCGGCGAGTACCGTCTTAACCGAACCGGGCATAGCAGTGATAATCGATGCCATAAAGACCAGCCGTCACATTTACCAGAGAATGCTGACATGGGTGATAAATAAAGTGACGAAGGTAATACAGGTCCTTGGATTACTCACGATAGGCTTCTTCTGGTTTCATGACATAGTCGTCTCGTTGCTGGGTATGACTCTGCTAATATTTGCCAATGATTTCGTGACTATGTCTCTCGCCACCGACAACGTAAATTATACCGCGAACCCGAACAAATGGAACGTAAGGAACATTACGTTTGCGTCACTTGTGGTCGGCGCTCTGCTTGTCATAGAGGGGGCGTTCGCGCTTTTCGTTGGCTCTCATTACTTCCACTTAAACCTTGAACAACTACGTACTTTCGTAGTGCTAACTCTTATATTTACCAGCCAGTTCAGGGTATATATCGTCAGGGAGAGAAGATACTTCTGGTCATCACGCCCCGGCAGAGAATTAGCCCTGGCTACAATGGCAGCATTAATTGTGTTTACGGTGCTTGGAATATACGGTGTAATTATTACTCCACTTACACCCTATCAGGTTCTTTTTGCACTTGGGTTTTCTGCAATATTTACTCTGGCTATTGATTTCCCCAAATACGAGGCCTTTAAAAAGTTCGGGGTGTAATATGAGGTTATTGATATTAGTTACCCATCGTAGATAGAGATTTCTACCTTTGTCAGACTTACCCAAATTTGGCGTCCCTTAAGAATTAAGACTTCTCTATTATTCAACACAAATCTTGACAAGATATTTATGAAGTTATATTATTAATTATGAGCATATGCTCAATATATAGGAGGCAATAATGTCCAGACCGCAGAAATGCCGCCGCGTAGAGTTTTTACCTGACGTTACCTACTTTAAGCCGGCTGGTATACCACTAAGAAACCTTGAAGAAGTATCCATGTCTATAGAAGAGGCAGAAGCTGTACGTCTCAAGGACCTGGAGGGATTGGAGCAGGAGCAGGGGGCCGGGAAGATGAATATCTCCCGCCCTACTTTCCAGCGTGTCCTGGCGTCTGCACGGCAGAAGATAGCCGATGCTCTTCTTAACGGTAAGGCCATAAGGATCGAGGGTGGAAACTATGAGATTGCTTTAAGGCAAATAAAAAAGGACGGAATAATAAAGATTGGAATTTCCGCCACCGCCCCTAATCTGGATGCCGATATCGACCCACTCTTCGGGCGCTGCCAATACATTATCATTGTCAACCCGGCCACTATGGAGTTTGAGACTCTGGACAACTCCGTGGCGGCGGCGAGCGGCGGAGCCGGCATCGCTACTGTCCAAACATTGGCCGGGAAAAACATTGAAGCCGTTATCACAGGTAATTGTGGTCCCAACGCTCATAACGCGTTAACAGCAGCAGGGGTCAAGGTGATAACCAATGTATCCGGTAAAGTTAAAGATGCCGTTGAAGATTACAAAGCCGGCAAGCTTAAAGCAAGTTCCAGGCCTAATGTTGCCGGGCATTTTGGTACGAGCGGAAAGGGCTTGGGGCGCCGCGGAAGCATGAGCGGAAATATGCATCGTTAATCAATTTCCCGGAATCTCCGGAGTTTCAGCCGTCCCTGACGAAACCGCAAAAATATATGGCTGAAGATAAATAAGTATCAGTAAAAATATCTGTATATGGAATAAAAATAAAATGAAGGAGCAGTTTAATCATGAAAATCGCAGTAATATCTGATGATGGAGCCAACATTAGCCAGCACTTCGGGAGAGCACCGCTGTATGTGGTCGCCACGGTAGAAAAAGGTAAAATCGTCAGCAAGGAAACCAGGAACAAAATGGGGCATCAGCATTTTGCAGCCGCTCCCCATGCTGAACCAGCTTTAGGGGAACGGCATGGTTATGATGCTGATTCACAGTCAAAGCACGCCCAGATGGCCCAGAGCATCGATGATTGCCAGGTATTGATCGTTGGGGGTATGGGGTGGGGCGCTTATGACGGCATGAAGAGCCGCGGCATCGAGACAATAATCACCGATGTTAACGACGTTGATGAAGCGGTGAACACCTATCTAAAGGGTGAATTACCCAACCTGATGGAGAAACTACACTAAGACACATTTAATAAAGTGACATGCTAAAGGAGATTATGACCACACCGGAAAAAGTCAAAATGGCTCTTGATAAGGTACTCGTGCCCGGTATCAAACGCAGCCTGGTCAAGATGAACCTGGTTAATGATGTCATTGTAACTGATGGTAAGGTAGACATTACGCTAGCCAACGCCGCGCTAATGAAAGATACACAAGAGTGGCTAAAACAAAAGATCAATCTAACTGTACTCGACATGGATGGCATTAAGGAAGTAAATGTAAACTTTGCCAATGCTTTGCCCAAAGAACTGAATAGAGTAAAAAACGTCATAGCCATTATGAGCGGTAAAGGAGGAGTCGGGAAATCACTGGTTTCAAGCCTTACCGCTATAGCGCTCCGCCGCCAGGGTAACGAGGTCGGTATCCTGGATGCGGATATCACCGGTCCCAGCATCCCTAAAATGTTCGGTATCAGCGGTCTTCCGTCCATGTCAGAAAGCGGGATGCTGCCGGTGCCTTCTCGTTCCGGTATCGGAGTAATGTCAATTAACTTGTTACTGCCGACCGAGGACGATGCTATCGTCTGGCGCGGACCACTTATCGGCCATGCCATCACGCAGTTCTGGGAGGAGGTGCTGTGGGGCAATCTGGACTACTTAATCGTCGACCTGCCGCCGGGCACGGCCGATGCTCCTCTTACCGTGATGCAGCAACTCCCGATATCAGGAATAATCGTTGTTTTCACACCGCAGGACCTGACGGCGATGGTAGTACGTAAGGCCGTGAAGATGGCCAAGCAGATGAGCAAACCAATTATCGGGGTCATCGAAAATATGAGCTATCTCTATATTCCGGAAATTAATAAAAAGATGGAAATATTCGGTAAAAGCCATGCTAGAGAGATGGCACAGTCTGCCGGCGCTCCCCTGCTGGGACAATTGCCCATCGACCCGGGGCTGGCAACACTTTGCGATGAAGGCAACATTGAACGTTACGACTCTGATGCGTATACTGCCTTTACACAAGAGTTAACCGGCGTACTAACTAAGAAATAATAGCGGAGGTAATATGAAACCGAAGACAATGGATTATTCTATATTCGATAAATTCAACTTCGAGAGAAAACCCGTTGGCGTCAAGTACCTGCCTTATAAGCCGGAGGAAATCGAGCACCTGGATAAAAGCCTGTATTTCTGCCAGATGTTCAAAGAAGCACAGACGAGCAAGCCTTTCTATGCACAGCAGGAGGATTTTCACTGCACAGAACCGCTGACTTTAGGCATGGCCGACCCTGACCCCGTACTCTTGAGCGGGCTGGTTGGTGAGACCGACGCCCTTTACGAAGAATTACGCGCCAACCAAAAAATCTATCAAATCGTACCCAGGATGCTGAAAGGCTCGGTCAAGACCGTGGTATTTTCATCTATCGACCAGATGATTTACGACCCGGACGTGCTAATTATCACCACTGATAATGTTGACCAGGCAAGAATTCTCATGAGAGCGTCGGTCTACTCCACCGGAGAAGCGTGGGGCACGAAAGGGACGCCGGTACTGGCCTGTTCCTGGCTTTATATCTATCCCTATATCAGCGGCGAGGTGAATTACATGGTTACCGGCATGAGTATGGGGATGCAGACGCTTAAGGTGTTGCCACAGGGGTTGGAGCTTATCTCCATACCCTGGACCAAACTGCCGATGATTATAAGAAATCTGCAAAACATGAACTGGCATCCTCTATCGGAAAGAGTAACAGGAGAGGAGCATAAAAAACGTTTTGAAGACATGTTAAAAGATATTCAAGAGAAAATCCGGAGATAATAGGAGTTTATGATGAGAGATTATTCTGTCTTTAATAAATTCAACCTCGAGAGAAAGCCCGTAGGAGTAAGCTACTCCCTCAAAAAGCCGGAAGGGATACCGCAACTGGAGAAAAAACTGGCGATTTGCGAGATGTTCGCCGAAGCGCAAACAAGCAAGCCGTTTTATGCTACCGTGGAAAACGTACAGTGTGGCACCCAGGTAATGGGCATGGAAGGATTCCCTCCGGTCATGTACAGCGGGTTATTGGGCTCGGAATTTTCCATGTTCAAAACTCCCAGCGCCAATAGAAGGATATACGATTATGTCCCGGTACTGCCCAGAGACTCCGTTAAATATATCATTCATTCTTCCACAGACCAATTAACATTCGACCCGGATGTATTGATTATCACCGCTAATACAGCACAGGCTGAAATAATATTAAGAGCCAGCACCTATACTACAGGCAAGATGTGGACGGCCAAGGGCAGCACCTGCCTGGCCTGCGCCTGGATATACGCGCATTCATACATGAGCGGAGAATTGAATTACAACATCAGTGGCCTCGGCTTTAGTATGAAAGCAAGGCATGTATTACCCGATGGCTTGATAATTATATCGATTCCTTCAGAGATGATTCCTATGATCATAGAGAATCTTCAAGATATTAAGTGGGAGCCGCACTGGTTCAAACTCGGTAGAGATGGATTCGTTAAAGGCGTTAAAGACCTTGAAGCGAGAATATCTAAAGAATTCCCACCGGATATGGTGTGGGAAAACAGGAAGTAGTCCCATGGAAATCACAATAACCACCTTAAGCGAAAACACGGCCAACTATGGCTTCCTCGCCGAATGGGGACTAAGCATTCTGGTGGAAGTAGACAGCCTGAAGATACTGGTGGATACCGGTCTAAGCACCTCCGCGATTCAGAATGCCAAAATTCTGGGCATCGACCTCTCTGAAATCGATAAAATCGTATTAAGTCACGGCCACGCCGACCATACCGGCGGTTTGCGTGAGGTTCTTAAACTTACGGGAGAGGTAGAAGTTATTGCCCACCCTGATATCTGGGCACCAAAATACACCCGCAGGGACAGTGAAGGAAAAGAGCAATATATCGGCGTTCCTTTTCCAAAAGACGAACTGGAAAGCCTTGGCGCCCGCTTTATCTTGAAAAACAAGCTGGTACATATAAGTACAAATATCATGACCACGGGAGAAATTCCGATGATCACTGATTACGAAGAGATTGAGAATAACCTCTTCGTAAAGGAAAACGGTATACTTGTTCCTGATCCGTTAGCTGATGACCTTGCCCTGGTCATCAATACCGATTTCGGCCTAGTGGTCATTTCAGGATGCGCACATCGCGGCATCGTTAATACAATACGACAGGCGCAAAAAATAACCGGTAAAGAACTGGTATACGCCGCTATCGGCGGTACACATCTCTTTAGAGCTTCTAAGGAGCGCGTCGATAAAACTATAGCCGACCTGAAGTCAATGGGCATCCAGAGGCTAGGAGTTTCCCATTGCACCGGTTACCGCGCTTCAGCCTGGCTTTTCGAGGAATTCGGAGACGTTTTCTTCCCCAATAACGCCGGCACGAGGTTCACTTTACCGTAGTCACTTAATTTTAATAACAGGACAATGATCTTTTAGAATTCTCGTATATAATTTGGAGATTTGAAGTGGAAAAACTCAAGAAATCAAAAGAAGACATTTTAAAGAAAGCTGAAGAACTCTCAAAAGAATATGAAAAGCTATATAAAGGTTGCGCCCAATGTACCTATTTGGTTATCGTTGATGCACTAAGATGGGGCGGGCTTGAACTCATGCCGCTAAGCATGGAGGAGAAGCTTTATCCAGCGGTGTCCATGCTGACAGCCGGCGGGTGCATGACCGGAGAAGGAACTTGTGGCGCTGTTGCCAGCAGCATTATGGCACTTGGCCTGGCTTCAGGAACATCCAAAGATAGCTCAGACGTAGCTGCATCGCGTCAAGCCGCTGCGACTATTAGAAACAAAGTACTGGAAGTATATTTTGATAAATATCGCTCTATCCTTTACAAGGATATCCAAAGAAAATACTTCGGTAAAGCATGGGATTTAGCTGACGATGAAATGGCGCATGAGTTCCTGGGAATCACTAATGGGTGTATTATTGCAGAAGCCGTAAATCTGACGGTCAAGTGCATCCTGGAAGAAATTGAAAAAGGTAACGTAAAAGCTGTATAAGGCAAGGTTATCAGCCTTCTTTTATTGAGCTTAAATATTAAAGAGTAGGATTATATGGAACATGCTGATGTAGTTATCATCGGGGGCAGTGCTGCCGGAGCTACTGCAGCTGTCAGCTGCAAACGCAGAAATCCCGGCAAGTCAATCACCATCATACGCCAGGAAGAACAGGTATCTATTCCCTGCGGGATACCGTATATTTTTGGAACCCTGGGTAGCCCGCAAAAGAATCTGATTGCTGACGAGATGTTGACGAATGTCGGGGCAAAAATCGTAATCAGCGCCGCGGAAAAGATTGACAGGAAAAAGAAGCTTGTTCATACAGCTAAAGGCGAAATAAATTACGATAAACTGATTCTTGCTACCGGGTCATCGCCGGTTCTCTTGCCTATTACCGATATTTATAAAGAGAATGTTTTTATCGTAAAAAAGGATGTTGAATATCTTCAGAAAATGCTCGAAGCGGTAAACAGCGCCGGTGATATCGTTGTTATCGGCGGTGGTTTCATCGGGGCGGAATTCGCCGATGAATGTAAGAAAAACCGCCAGGCTTACGTCACCATTATCGAAAAGCTTCCCCATTGCTTGCAATTGGCCTTCGACGATGAATTCTGTATCGAGGCCGAGAAGGTTCTTACCAGCCGGGGATAAAGATAGTTGGTAACGACACTGTAGCAGAGATACTCGGCGATCACAAAGTAAAGTCGGTCCGTT
>Ga0187866_1003263_pt1 | contig 12335 bp, 13 predicted proteins | sample June2016WEW_11_1_3_FD_133013 | JGI IMG/M metagenome (GOLD analysis project Ga0187866, IMG submission 133013) | Peatland microbial communities from SPRUCE experiment site at the Marcell Experimental Forest, Minnesota, USA - June2016WEW_11_150 | ecosystem: Environmental > Terrestrial > Soil >... | reverse complement strand
GCAGGCCACCCGCCACGGCGTTGCCTCCCTGGTCTCGTGGTATTTGAATCAGGCCTGCCCGGAGGGCGCGCCCGCGCCGCTCGGCGAACAGTTCCGGCAGAACGCCGTGCGCAACCTGCTGTTGACCGGAGAACTGCTCCGGCTGCTGGGGGTCTTCGAGGCCGCCTCGATCCCGCTCGTGCCGTTTAAAGGGCCGGCTCTGGCCTGGTCGCTCTACGAAACACCCGCGCTGCGGAAAATGAGTGACCTGGACGTGCTCGTCCGGCCGCGAGACGCGGACCGCGCAATCGGTCTGCTGCGCTCCCACGGTTACCGGCCGCAGTTCTCCTGCGTGGACAGGAGGTTCTTCGCGGCGAACCAGGAGATGCACTTCAACCGCGAGGACGGGCAGGTGGCCGTGGACCTGCACTGGGGCCTGCTGCCCCGCTTCTTTCCGCTGGACGCCAGCGCCTTTTTCGAGCGACTCGCGCCGGTTCCGATCGCCGGGCGCCAAGTCCTGACTTTCTGCCCGGAGGACCTGCTGCTGTTCCTCTGCGTGCACGGCAGCAAGCACGGCTGGACGTTGCTGGCCTGGCTCTGCGACGTCGCCAGACTGATCGACCGGTGCGCGGTGAACTGGGAAGACGTGCTCGCTCGCGCGCAGGCCAGCCACGTTTCGCGATGCCTCTCGTTGGGCCTGACTCTGGCGCGTGACCTCCTCGGAGCAGTGACGCCGGAACTGCCTCAGGAGGCTCTCGCCGCCTCTGCGCGAGAACAGTTGATGTATGGCTCCGGCGACGTGTCGATGCGTTTTCAGCTCGCGCTGCTGGAGCGCCTGACGGATAAGGTCCGCTTCTGGCAGGGTATCCTAGCGCCCATGCCGGCGGACTTCGAATCCCTCCATATCCCCGCCTCGCTCTTCCCCGCCTACTACCTGGCCAAGCCGCTTCGCCTCGCGGTGAAACACGGCCTCCTCGCCGCCCGCCGCCTGCTCCCTTCGGGCCGGATGCCGGCGTAGTCCCGCCGCGCCCCACCCGCCTGAAGACTTCAAGCGCCGTGGTGTGTCTGATGTGTCCCGGTCAGTCGTATGCGTCAGACCAACCACACGGCTGACAGGGGCGCTAGCCCGCCCTTCTCACACAAGATCTACTGCGGCGCGCGATGAGCCCATGTCTACTTCGTTGCGCTCGGGCGACGTCCTCGACGTACTGTCAAGTACGCCTCCGGGCGTCGCCTCTCGCACGCCTCGTATCCACGGGCTCCTCACGCGCCTCGTCACGATCCTGCGTGAGAAGGGCGGGCTAGCCGTTTTTTCTCACGCGGGGTCTGGCAAAAAGCCGCTTCTTCTGACATCACTGAGTTTCCGCACAGCAGTTAGCGCCAAGGAGGAAGCGGCTTTCGCTATGACAGAGTGTGCCCAATCCAGCTTCGAGTTCCAAACCCATTTTTCGCGCGCCGCCGTAGCGCGCTTCGACGGCGGCACGATGACCTCGGATGGTGGCGCCGTGCTGCCGCGGGAACCAGACCGGCGCCAGCCGTGGCTGACTTCGCGCACGGTCCAAGAGATGGTCGCGCAATGCGTGTATGCGCTGGCACTCGGCTACGAGGACCTCAGCGATCACGACCAACTGCGGGAAGATCCGCTGCTGGCGGTGCTCAGCGGGAAACACCGGGTAGGCGAGGAACCGCTGGCGGGCAAGAGCACGCTGAAGCGTTTGGAGCTGGGCGGCGAAGCGCCCGAACAGATCGTGCTGGATCTGGACGCGACCGACCTGCCGCTACACGGCCATCAGGAGGGCCGGTTCTTCCACGGCTATTACGACAGCTACTGTTATCTGCCGCTATACATCTTCGCCGGCGAGCACCTGCTGTGCGCGCGGCTGCGGACGGCGGATCAGGACGCGGCGGCCGGCAGCAAGGACGAGGTGGAACGGATGGTTCGTCAGATCCGGGTGGTGTGGCCCGCGGTGCGAATCATCGAGCCGCAGACGCAAGAGGCCGCGCGGCTCCACGAGCAGACCGGGAAGCCGGCGCGAGTGGCCGGCGCAGCAACTGTACGAGGATCTGTATTGTGAACGCGGCGAGACGGAGAATCGCATCAAAGAGCGGTTGTCGCTGTTCGCCGGCCGGGTAAGTGCGGAAACCACGAGGGCCAGCCAACTCCGGGTGTACTTCGCGGCGATGGCCTATGTCCTGACGCACGGGCTGCTGTTCGCGCAGGTTTACCACAACCTGCGGCAAACGGTTCCGCTGCGGGCCTGACCCAAAAAGGAGGCCACAGGTAAAGTAAGTTCTTAAGCTCTCCCGCTCGCACAAACCGGCTCCAGCCCACCTTCCGGGCCTGCTACGGGCCGCTCCATATCGCGTCACGGCCGGGCCCGCCCCGGAACGAATCTCCGGCGAGCCAGAAGACGGCTCCACCAGATCCGTGTGAGAGAAGCGGGCTAGTTAAGCCCAGACTGAGTGGCCTTGACCAGGGTGTTAGCGCCCAGGGTCAAATAGTAGACGCTCGAAGCCCCGGGTTGAGCACTGATGTTGTCTACGGTGATTCCGCTGGTGCCCCCGGTTGCGGCCAGAATCACGCTGTTGACGTTGCCGGAGGTCGGGAACGCGCTGGTGATGTCCAGACTGCGGATGCAGCCGGCGGGCACACCGGTGGAACAGTAGTTCGTAATCCCCACGAACAGGAAATCCTTATTGAGCGTAGGGTTGTAAAACTCCGTCAGCGGAGAGGCGAATGCGCCAGCGGCAGCGCCAGCGGTTGTCAGAAGAAGCGCTGGGTTTGCTATCGCACTGTTCATTCGCCACCCTGAGCCGAAGCCAATACGATACAGCTCCGGCCTGAGGTTAGCCGAGCTGTCGTTTCCGACCCCATACAGATAAGCGTTAGCCTGATCGCCCGTGTAATAGGCGTTATTGAGGTCGGGACCGAATGCAGTAAGCGCCGTCACGGAGCCGACGTTCACCGTCACCGGGTTGCTCAGGTTGATATCCGCCTGTCCGATCACACAATTGGTCCCGGTTGCGCCGCTGCTGTAAGCGTAAATCTTGCCGTTGGTGCTGTCAACGATCGGGGGACGGGCGGGGGCGTCGGCGCCTGAAGTAAGGGTGAAGTAGTTGGTGGCGATTGCGGCCGTTGACGCTGAAGTGTCGATGTAGCGCACCTGGCCCGCGGAGTTCCTGAAGAAGAGATGTTGTGAGACCGAATCATAAACCGGAGTCGATATGGGGCTCGTGGACGCGATCGGCCATCCGCCGGTCGTCACTTGCGTCGGAGTGCCTGTGAACACACCCGTGATCTTGCGCACAGTGCCGGTGGTGACGCCCGTGTTGTAGGTGGTGACGTAGGCGACGTCGTGCAGGTAGTCAACGAAGGGCGCCGTCGTCGTCGGCTCGCCCAAGAGCACCTTCGTGTCCACGGCCGTGTTCCCGGTCCCGGGCACGGCGGGGTGAGTCGCGTCGGTCCCGTTGCCGGAGCCAGCCTTATAGGTCAAGACGTGGAAGTACGTGTTAGCGCCGTTGTTCTCAATGAAGGCGAGTTTCGTGCCGTCCAGGGACATCGTCACCGAGGCGTACACAAGTCCGGGACCCACGTTGTAGGCAAACATAAACGCCGGCCCACTCCCGGAACAGAAACCTGGGGCATAGAGGTTGTTCAGCCCAACAATATTGGCCTGAGTGGTTCGTCCCGCCAGGTTGACGCCGGTCACCACGAAATCCGCGGTACAACTCGGGGCGGCTGTCACGTCAAAGGTATACTTTGCAGGATACGTATTCTGCGGCCCGGCGGAGCCACCCAGGCTGACGGTCCAGTCCCGTTGGGTAGCTTGCGCATCATTCCGGTGGCCACCAGACGAGCGGCCGCCCCAATTACGCCGGTACCACTGGTCCCAGAAGCGAGGATCGCGCTGGATTCGGACCATGAGAGGGAGGTCCCTGGTGTCGGGAAAGATGACGTAGCTGTCGGTCCAGTTAGACCGCGCCCTCACCGGAACGTGTCCTGGCGGTTGGTAAACGCTCTGTGAAAAGGCGGCGACGACGATCAAAGCAGCAACGATCGGAACGATGGCTTTCATGTTCACCTCACAACGTACTCAGGCTGCGCGCCAGGCGCGGGGCTATCACACCCAGAACAGAATACCACTGAAAGGCCGCGCGGGAACATGCATCGCCAGCAGCTTCCGTACCGTAAGTACGGTTTAAGAACAGTGCCGATGACCCTGTAAGTATATGATTATGCTGACGAATACGCCGATCTTCCCTTCAGGGCCGAGATGGTACCGTCTAGTACTCAACGCGCCCTAAAAACACGTCCTCTTCGCGGTACAATGTTAGCGTCGTGCCAGGGCGGGGATTGCACCGCGCCTCTGGCAGCGAACAAAGAGTCTACGATGAACAACAAAGAAGGGCCGAGCGCGCGGGACCTCGAGGCGGGTGTGAAACCTCGGTCTCAAAGGAAGCCCTACCGGAAGCCGGAATTCCTTCACGAGCGTGTGTTTGAGACCACGGCGCTTGCCTGCGGGAAGATCAATACGTCTCAGGGGCAGTGCCACTGGAATCACAGGACGTCGTGACACGAGGGCGAGTGCCAATCCTTGATCCCGCGGCCAGGCATGAGGCGGCTGCGTGCGATCTGGTGTTGCAGGTGCTGGAGTCTTTCGGCGAGGCGCGCCTCACCGCGCAAGGGGCCAGCATGATCCCCGCTCTTTGGCCGGGAGACATGCTGCTGGTTCACCGAATGGACGCCGGCCGGGTATCGCCCGGAGACATCGTGCTGTGCCGCCGTGTCGGCGGTCTGCGGGCACACCGGTTGCTGGCGAAGCTGCAAACCGCCAGCGGCACGGTCTTGGTGACGCGCGGTGACGCGTTGTCCGAGGACGATCCGCCGCAGCCGGCAGCCGGCATGCTTGGACGGGTAAGCGCCGTTGTCCGCGGCCAGGCCCAGAGGCCTCTGAGCCGGCGGTTGAGCTTTGGCCAGACGATGGTCGCGTTGCTCGCGCGGCGCTCGGCCTGGGCCACGCGCATCCTGGTACGCGCGCACTCTGTGCCTGCCGCCGTTCGCGCCGGGAGGGGGTTTTGCTCCCAGGAAGCGCTCTGCCCGCCATCCAGGTGATCCTCGACATCGGAGATCTGCCGATCGGCTTGCGCACGGCGGACTCCGGTTTTGCGGGCATGTTGCAGGCGCGCTACGCGGGCTTCGTCACCCCGGGCGTGCGCCCCGCCGCCGAATTCGACATCGAACTGGTGTCCCCGGAGACGATGTCCCCGGACGACGACCTGCGCGTGACCACGGTTGCTGGCCGCTGGACGTTCGAGCGGGGAGACTTCCGGGCGGAGTTCGATCCAGCCGTCCGGCGGGGGCACATCCGGCAATCGGCCAGCCCGTACGCGATTGACTCGGTACTGCGCATCGTTCATACTCTGCTGCTGGCGGGCACGGGCGGCTTTCTGTTGCATGCGGCGAGTGGCATGCGGAACGGCAGGGCCCTTCTGTTCGCGGGCCAGTCGGGCGCGGGGAAGACGACGATCGCAAGCCTCGCGCCGAACGACGTCACTCTGTTTAGCGACGAAGTTTCTTATGTCCGCAGGCTCCCCGAGGGCTACCGGTCCTACGGCACCCCCTTCACCGGTGAGCTAGCGAAGCCGGGAGCGAACAGGTCGGCTCCCGTGGGGGCGCTCTATCTCTTGGTGAAAGGGGGTGCGAACCGGATCGAACCGGTCGGCCCGGCGGAAGCCGTCCGGCGGCTGCTGGAGAATATCCTGTTCTTTGCCCGGGAGAGCAGCCCGGTAGTCCAACTGCTTCAGACTGCCTGCGAATTCGTCAGCCAGGTGTCCGTCTACCGGCTGACCTTCCTGCCGGATGCCCGCGTGTGGGAAATGATTGTATGATGACCCAGTACATCGCACGAAGTTCAAGAATCGCTTCCCGTCTCCTGGAAGGCGAGATGATCGTCGTCTCGGCCGAGGACTCCGCGCTGTTCAGTCTGAATGAGATCGCAACGGCGATCTGGCTGGCCGCGGATGGCCGCACGCCGCTTCGCGAGATCGTCGAACAGCGCGTCTGCGCGGTCTATGAGGTCGATCCGGAAACTGCACTGCGGGACGCCGAGGAGCTGGTGCGTGGGCTTTGCGCCCACGGAATCCTGCTCACCTCCGACCGGCCTTTCCCGGAGGCCGTTTGAAGCTCTCCAGGCCGCCCAGATGACTTCTCTCATGGAGCGGGTGAGCGCCAAAGCCCTGGAGCTGGGCGTCCCGCTCAGTGCCCACCTGGACCTGACCTACCGCTGCAACCAGCGTTGCATCCACTGTTACCTCGATCACGACGATCAGGGGGAAATGAGCACGAGCGAGATCCGGGATCTTCTGGGCCAGATGGCGCGGGCTGGAGTGCTGTTCTTGACCGTAAGCGACGGAGAGGTTTTCTTGCGGGAGGATCTCTTCCCAATCCTCGAGCATGCGCGCGCACTCCTCTTCAGCGTGAAGTTGAAAACCAACGGTACGCTGATCCGCGAGCGCCACGCCGCGCGCCTGCGTGCGCTGGGAATCGGGCAAGTTCAGGTCAGCATCTGCTCGCACCGTACCGAGGTGCACGATGCCGTCACGCAGGCGCCGGGTTCGCTGGAGCGCTCACTCGCCGGCATTCGTCTTCCGCGAGCGCAGGGGATTCGCGTGGTGGCAGCCAACGTTCTGATACGGCAGAACGCACGGGACCACGCCGGGGTGAAGGCGCTGGCTTCCGAGTTGGATGCGGAGTTCACGATCGATCCGACGATCACCCCCCTATGAACCGCGATCCATCGATTCTCGCGCTGAACCTCCCCCGCGGCGAACTGGAGAGGATCTTCCGCGACGAGACTGTGGTCGGCGATGTCGGCTGCTTCACCGCTCCCCCGGGCCCCCTCGACGACAGCATCCTGGGAGGCATTGCCCGTAGTGCCGGAGGCACGCTGTGCTACGTATCGCCCTACGGAGACATCTACCCCTGCGTGCAGTTTCCGCTGAGCTGCGGCAATTTGCGCCTGCAGCCGTTCGCCGAGATTTGGCGTCATTCGCCGCAATTCAAGGCAGTCCGTTCGATCCGCGTGCGCGACCTGACCACCTGCTCGTCCTGCGTCCATGTGGGGACCTGCACGCGCTGCCCCGGCCTGGCATACCTGGAGGGCAATGTACGCGGGCCCTCGACGGCCGACTGCGAAAAATCCTTCGTCCGGACAGGAATCGAGGCCGCAACGATGCTGGCGAAGGGGCACGACGAGAGGACCGGCCCTGCCCGCGCCGCTTCCCTGGACCGGCGATGATACGTCATTACGATTGCATTCCGCAGGGCCAAAACCCCCGCCCCCTTAACCTTGAACGGGGTGAATGTGTTCAGCAGGAGCTCCGACCAGCCCGCGAGCTTCAGCCTATTGTCAGCCTGCCATTTGAAGGGACCCATGGAGGTGGCCCGCCTGCTGTGATGCGCGCCGATGTCATTCACGTCATGCCCGGGGGAAAGGTTGTCGAGTCCGGCACGCACGCGGAACTGCTCTCCCGCGGCGGCCTCTACGCCCAGTCCTGGCTGGCCCAGACGGCAATTTCCGCCGCCGTCCCATGATCTCCCCGCTCCTTCTGCACTGCGCTCGTGCGCGCCCCGATTTGGAAACCCTCCGCGGGCTGGCTGCGGAGGAGGTGGACTGGACGGCGCTGGTCCAGCAGTCCGTCCTCCACGGGTTGGGGCCCATCGTTTACTGGTATCTGAATCAGGCCTGCCCGGACACTGTGCCCGAGGGACTCCACAGCCAGTTTCGCCAGAACGCCCGGCGCAACCTGCTGGCGACCGCGGAGCTGCTTAGACTCCTCGAGATCTTCGAGGCCGCCTCGATCCCGCTTGTGCCGTTTAAAGGGCCGGCTCTGGCCTGGTCGCTGTACGAGGACCCCGCGTTGCGGGAAATGAGTGACCTGGATGTCCTTGTCCGGCCGCGAGATGTGGACCGCGCAATCGGTCTGCTGCGCTCCCACGGTTACCGGCCGTGGTTCTCCTGCGTGGACAGGAGGTTCTTCGCGGGTAGCCAGGAGATGCCGCTCGTCCGTGAGGATGGGAGTGTGGCCGTAGACCTGCACTGGGGCCTGCTGCCTCGGTACTTTCCGCTGGATGCCAGCGTATTCTTCGAGCGACTCGCGCCGGTTCCGATCGCCGGGCGGCAGGTGCCAACCTTCTGTCCGGAGGACCTGCTGCTGTTCCTCTGCGTGCACAACAGCAAGCACGGCTGGACCTTGCTGGCCTCGCTCTGCGATATCGCCAGACTGATCGACCGCTGCGCGGTGAACTGGGACGACGTGCTCGCTCGCGCGCGGGCCAGCCACGTTTCGCGATGCCTCTCGTTGAGCCTGACTCTGGCGCGCGACCTCCTCGGAGCAGCGACGCCGGAACTGCGTCGCGAGACTCTCGCCGCCTCTGCGCGAGAACAGTTGATGAATGGCTCCGGCGATGTGTCGGCGCGTTCTCACCTCGCGCTGCTGGAGCGCCTGACGGATAAGGTCCGCTTCTGGCAGGACATCCTAAGACCCAAGCTGGCGGACTTCGAATCCCTCCATATCCCCGCCTCGCTCTTCCCCGTGTACTACGTGGCCCGGCCGCTTCGCCTCGCGGCGAAATACGGCCTTCTGGCCGCCCGCCGCCTCCTGACCGCCGGCCGGATGCTCGCCTAGTCCCGCCGCGCCCCAGCCGCCTGAAGGCATCGACGGCCGTGGTGTGTCTGGTTTCTCGACCCCTCAAGCCATACACAGCCCGACGGTCTGTTGCGAGACGCGAATGCGGCCGGTCCCTGCTTTCTCTCGACTCAGCCAGAATGTCTGTGGCATGCCGTGGCATGCGCAATGCATATGCTATGGGCATTTCGGCTGCGTGCTGAGGTGGCGCCGAGTGCGGAGCGAGCCAGGATGATCAGACCGCGGAGCGCTGTCTCGGATCGTCAAGGAGGCTCCAGCGCCAGGCACAGGAGCGCAGGCGGGGATGGCTCTGGTTGACCATCAAAACGTCGCCGGCGGGACTTCGAGGCGAGCGACGGGAGCACACCGTGGAGAGGCGGCGGTACGAGCGAGTCAGCGCTACGCTGCGATGCACCTTCGCAGGGGCGTCCCAAGTTGCGGAGCCGTGGATTGGGTTGACGGAGATCGGAGATCTCATGTTGCGGGAGATGACGCTAGAGAGGATGCAGGGATACTTCTCGACGTTGTCGTTCAGACGAAGCGCGATCGGGATGGCGAAAACCACGCGCTTGAGATTCTGTGGGTGGACCAGACAGTCGCCGGGTCGGGCATCATTGAGGCGTTTGTCCGGGAATTTCCCAGGGTGACACAGGCGGCTGTCCTGTTAGCGATCATCAGAAAGCGTATTTTTCTGAACATCTGCCGGGGCGATCTTCTCGCCGGCCATGTGGCGTAGTTTGAGCCGGAGGTATTCCAGGTAGGTTTCGGGCACGGGATGGGCCAGCAGTTCCTCGATGACCGGCTGGAAGTAGGCCAGCGAGCGGATCGGCGACAGCGGCGGCACGGCGGCTGGGCGGACCAGGCGGCGCAACGAGGCCAGCAGCAGGGCCGACTCGACCAAACGCAGGGGGATGCCGCGGTCGTGAAGGCGCCGGGCTTGCCTTTGGTCCTGGACGCTGGCGCGCAGCGGGGTATCCGGGAGATCGACATACAGCAGGAGGACGGCGGCCACGTAGGTTGCGGCAGAGGCGGCGGGATTCGGCGCGCTCATCTCTTCCTCCGCCGGGCGACCGTTTCCAACTCGCGCTCGCGGACGCGGTAGCTGCTGCCCTCGAGGACGGTCACCTCGGCGTGATGCAGCAGACGATCCAGCATCGTGGCGATGCAGGTGGCATTGGGAAAGACTTCGTTCCACTCCTTGAACGGTCTGTTGGTGGTGACGATCACGGACTTGTGTTCGTAGCGGCGGTTGATGACCTCGTAGAGCAGGTCGGCGGCCTTGTCGTCGAAGGAGAGATACCCGACCTCGTCGATACACAACAAGCCCACGTTGGAGTAAGTGCGCAGCTTGCGGCGGCGTCCTTCCGGGCTCTGGCGCTGCAGATCCTCCAGCAGGGCGGGCGCGGCGCGAAACAGCACCGAGCTGCCGGCCAGCACGGCGGCGTGGCAGATGTTCTGGGCGATCATCGTCTTGCCCAGGCCGTTGCGGCCCACCAGGACCAGGTTGCGGCCTTCGCGGAGGAAGTCCAGCAGCAGAGCACGCTCGATGACCTCGCGTTCGATCTTGGCCGGCCAGGTCCAATCGAAGTCGGCCATGGGTTTGAAGCTCTTGATGCCGGAGAGCCGCAGGCGCCGCTCCAGGCTGCGGCGGGAGCGTTCGGCGGCCTCGGCCTGAGCCAGTTGCTCCAGCAGCACGTAAGGCGACCAGCGCGCTTTGGTGGCCCGCGCCAGGAAGTCATCCAATTCCGCTGGAACGGCGCGCACACCGATCTGCTGGAGCTGGGCGGCGAGACTACTGATCGGGTTCGTCGTCGTCGCGGGAGCGGGCGAGGGCATCGTAGGTCTCCAGATCGTGGGGCCGAACGTCGATGGATTGGGCCTCGGGATGTCGGCTGAGGTCGACGGCCACTCGGGCGGGCGCCGAGCGCTGTTGCCGGCGCAGCAGGAAAGCCACCGAGGAAGCGCGCGGCGTGTTTCGCTCCAGTGCTTCGCGGATGGCGCGGCCGAGAGCCGCGGCGCCGTACAGATCCAGCAGCTTGATGAGCTGTGCGGTCTGGCTGCCGGCCGACTCTCCCTGCGCGAAGGCCAGATCGAGCAGCGTTTCACTCTCCGGCACGGCTTGGGCCAGCCGGCCGGTGGGGGTGGCGCCGAAGGCTTTGCGCTTGGCCTTCAGCAGCGCGTCCTGATGAGCCGGGTCCAGCACCGGTTCGTGACGGTCGTAACTGCGCGGGTGGCGGGCCACTTCCTGGGTGCCGTCCAGAATGCGGACCAGCGTGTCGGAGGCCGCCAGGGTCAGCGGGCGGACCACGGCCTGGGGCGGGATCGAGTAATCGTTGAGGTCGAAGCGGACGTAGATTGTTTTGGGCGAGCGGACCGGAAGGATCAGATCGGTGGAGAAGGGATGGGCCGGAGGAGGCAGCAGGCGCGGCTGTTCTTCGGCGAAGGCCTGGGCGACAGTGCGGCGATCGTCTCCCGGCCAGGGGCGTTGATGCGCGATCTGGTCGCGCCAGAGCAGCGCCTGCCGGTTGCACTCGGCCAGCGTGGTGAAGGGCCGGCCCGCCCAGAAGGAGTCGCGGACATAGCGAATGGCGCGCTCCACGCGCCCTTTTTGATTTCCCGCCCGCACCTGGCAAGGGCGCGCCACGAAGTGATAGTGGGCGCATAGCTCCAGCAGCCGCGGGTGGAAGTGGATCTGATCGCCGCGGCGTTCCAGCACGGCACTGCGGAGATTGTCATAGAGAATCACGCGGGGCTGGCCGGACCATGCTTCGAAGGCATGCACGTGCCCGCGCAGGAAGTTCTCCATGGTCTGGTCGAAGAAGAACTCCAGATACAGCGCCCGCGAGTAGGAGAGCGTGATGAGGAAGCAGGAGAGCTGGCGGCGGGCACGGCCGATTGCGACCTGGCCGAAGTGGGCCCAGTCAACCTGCGCTTGCTCGGCGGGAAACATTTGCAGGCGCAGGAAGGGCTCCGGCCGGGCCGGCCGCAAACGGGCCACTACGCGCCGCAACTGGACGACGCCGCCGGAGTAGCCGCGCTCGCGGATCATCTGGTAAATGCGCGTGGCGGTGAGCCGGGGATGCCGATCCAGGGTCTGGCGGACGAACTCCAGATAGGGATCGGCCAGCGAGGGACCGAGCGGCATGCCGCGATGAAAACGCTCGGATTCGACGGCCTGGCGGACGGTGTCGGGGTGAACGCCGAGTTCTCGGGCGATGGTGCCGATTTTCCAGTGCTCGGCGTAAAAGTAGCGACGGATCTGCACACGGGTTTCCGGACTGATCATATGGGTCTCTCATCTGCGGGGCGGAAATCGTGGAAAGGGATCGACGAAACGGGCGCTGCGGCCGCAGATCGCGCATACGCCGGGAAAGACGCTGACTTTGAGCAGTCCGACGCCGTTTCGGAGAATCGAGTGCGACACGACGCGCGGCTCGCAATACGGAAGCCGCCGGGAACGGGGGGCGGGGATGTCCAGGACAGCCCGAATCTGCCGGCTGACGCGCTTCTGCACGACGATGGGAACCGTCGTCCCCATGGAGGACGTTGGACCCTCGGGCGGCTTCGACGGTCTGTCGCTGACGCTCAGCAGAACATCGCCCCGCTCAACACCCGCAGCGTGAGCCGGTCCGCCCTCGTGGACATCCTGGAAGATCCAGACCAGGCCG
>Ga0187866_1003262_pt1 | contig 12338 bp, 7 predicted proteins | sample June2016WEW_11_1_3_FD_133013 | JGI IMG/M metagenome (GOLD analysis project Ga0187866, IMG submission 133013) | Peatland microbial communities from SPRUCE experiment site at the Marcell Experimental Forest, Minnesota, USA - June2016WEW_11_150 | ecosystem: Environmental > Terrestrial > Soil >... | reverse complement strand
GAACTTTCCCGCGAGCAAGTGGTGACGGTCTCGGCCACGGAACATGCCGTTCCTTCGCTGGGTTTCGTGGTCTGGCAGCGGCGGAGGAAACTTAAATCCGAGTTCATCGGCCTGCCCGGCGAAACCATCCGCGATCTGCGACTGGCCGGCACGGAGGTGACGCAGGAAATCCGCATCCCGAAGGTGGCCTATCTGGGCGACAGCGCCCCGGGCGGACTCGACGCCTGCCCCGCCATGTTCGAGGCCGAGGTGCTCATCATGGAAGTTACCTTCGTGGCCCAGCGGCATCGCAAGGAAAAAATCCATAAATTCGGACACATCCACTTGGACGATTTGATCGAACGCAGAGACCGATTCCACAACGAATTGATCATCGCCAGCCATTTCAGCACCCGCTATAACTCCAGCCAGATTCGCGCCCACGTGCAAAAAGCCATCCCCGATATGCTCGACGGCCGCTTGCACCTGTGGATTTAACTAGGGGCTAGAGATTAGGGATTGGGGATTAGTGTAGGGGTGGGCAGTTTACTGCCCGCTTGCATAAGATATTGATTGCGGTGCGTTTCACGCACCCTACAAACTGTGAACCGATAACTGAAAACTGTGAACTGTAAACCTCAATCGCGACGCATCGCCGTCATCGGCGCGGGCATTGCCGGCTTGGCGGCCGCGCATCGCTTGCTGGAACTGAATCCCTCCTGCTTAATAACGCTTTTCGAGGCCTCCGATCGCCTGGGCGGCGTGATTTCCACTATCAATCGCCGCGGCTTTCAAGTCGAACGCAGCTCCGATAACTTCATCACTACCGTACCCTGGGGAGTGAATCTGTGCAAGCGCTTGGGACTGGCCGAGCAACTGATCCAAACCAATCCCGCATACCGGCGGACCTTCGTGGTCCGCGCCGGCCGTTTGCATCGCCTGCCCGAGGGTTTTCTGATGATGGCCCCCACGCGGTTGTGGCCGCTGGCGGTCACGCCGCTTTTAAGTCCGTTGGGAAAACTCCGCGCGGCGCTGGAGTATTTCATTCCGCCGCGAAAAGACCCGTCCGACGAAAGCATGGCCTCATTCGTCCGCCGCCGCTTGGGCCGCGAAGTTTTCCAACGGCTCGTCGAGCCGCTTGTTAGCGCGGTCTACGCCGCCGATATGGAAAAACTCAGCCTCCTGGCCACGCTTCCCCGCTTCCGCGAGATGGAACTAAAGCACGGCAGCCTGATCCGGGCGATGCGGCGGCAAAAAAAAATGAACCCACACGCAGGTTCCGAAAGCGGCGCACGGTATAGCATGTTCGTCACCTTGCGCGACGGCCTGAAAAGCCTGGTCGATGCCTTGGCTGCCCGATTGCCCGTCGATGCAATCCGATTAAACACCAAAGTGGAACAGTTGAGGCGTATCGAAAATAAATGGCGAGTGTGGACCAGCAGCCCTCACCCTAATCCTCTCCCAAAGGGAGAGGGAACAGTTAATGATCTCCCAAAGGGAGAGGGGACATCTGATAATCTCATAAAGGGACAGGGGACATCGGATTTTGAAGCCGTGATTATCGCTGCGTCGTCGTCGTTGTCGGCAAGCTTGCTGGCGGAAACCGATGCAAGCTTATCGGCTGAACTCGCCGCAATCTCACACCAAGGCACCGCCATTGTTTCGCTGGGCTATAACGACCGGCAAGTCGGCCATCCCTTGGACGGCATGGGGGCGGTGGTGCCGGCCATCGAGCAAAGTCCCATCCTGGCAATCAGTTTTAGCAGCCGGAAATACGCCCATCGCGCCCCGGAAGGCAACACGCTCTTGCGGGTTTTCGTGGGCGGGGCACGACATCCGGAACTGGCCGAAATGCCCGACGAACAACTCTTGCCCCTGGTCCGCCGGCACACCGAAAAACTCCTGCACATCCAGGGCGATCCGGTTTTTTTCGACGTTGCCCATTGGCCCCGCACCATGCCCCAATATCACGTCGGCCACAAAGATCTAATCAAGCGGATTGAAGCCCGCACGGCTTCACTTCCACATCTGCAATTAGCCGGCAATGCCTATCACGGCGTGGGCATTCCCGACTGCATCCACGGGGGCGAACTGGCGGCAGAACGAATTTTGACCGCTATTTAGAAAATACCCGGACATCAATCTACTGAAGGTTCTTTTTTATTATTTACTGCCGGAGTGTTGAGTTCTTCGGCAAGCATTTTTAGTTTTTCAAATTGAGGACTTTCAGGCTTATATAAATTATCTTGGTCGAGCCCGGCTTTAAGGGCTTCTTGCATAGTCGAGGCTGCCTTGCTCTTTTGACCTGCCAGCAGGAAGGCTTGTGCTTGGTGAAACAGCCGAAGGGGACTTGGATTTTCGGCAATTGCTTTCTCCGTATCGGCGAGGGCATTTTCAGCATCGCCTTTGGCGATATAGACACGTGCCCGGGTATCCAGCAACGATCCCAACGGTCCGGCAATTTCCAATGCTTTGTTGATAGTATTCAAAGCTTCATCGAGTTTTTCGTCTTGGAAAGACAAAAGTACGGCGAGGTTATTCATTACCGCGTAGTAGTCGGGTTTTTTCTTTAAAGCTTCTCGGTAGAAATATTCCGCCTCCGCCAAGCGGTTTTGTCCGGAATATAAATCGCCAAGGGCCACGACGATTGCAGAATGGTCGCTGAATTTCGGAGACATTCGCGCTTCCTTAAGGACTCTTTCCACCCTCGTTACGATATCCATGCCGCCTTTTCCCTTGTGTGTGACGGTCAGACTAACCTGGGCGATGCTCAAGGGATCGCTATTTTTCCAAGTCTGTTCGAGCACGCTTATGGCCTTTTCGGTTCTGCCTTGCCGGTTGAGAAAGGCGACAAGGTCTAGCGACCTGCCGGGAGATTCGGCGATGTATTGAGTATATAACGTTTCAGCGGTTCGGAGATAGCGATCGGCCATTGGTTTCTGGTCCGGATCCTTTAACCGCATGGCCAATTGCTCTATTTCTTCAGCCATCGTATGCAAGCGTTTAGAACGTTCGGGCGGAATAGCGTTTTTCTGGTCGACAAAATCTTTTAATAAATCCAGAGCCTCTTTATACTGATTGCGCTGAAAGAGCAACTCGGCTTGGAGAACTATAGTGGCAGCGGAATGGGAAAAATCCTTAACCAACCTGTTTATGTGCGATTCCGCACCGGATATGTCCCCATGATCCAGCAGGGCTTTGGCGTAAATCGCCATGTAACGGGGATCGTTACTTTGAGAAGACTCCAGCCGTTGCAATACTTTATTGGCATTGTTCCAGGCATCGAAGTCTGGATGACCGGCATTTGCAGTGGACTGGGACGCTTGTTGCGATTGTTTTTCTTTGGATAAATAAAGCAGAGCCAGGTTTAAGAGGTCTTCGGGCGTGACTTGTTGTCCCGCTGTTAATTTCGTCAAGGCGGCGATTGCTTCGTCCTTGCAGCCGCGGTTGGTGCTGAGCGAGAGAATTTGTGCTTTAATTCGCAAATCATCGGCCGAATTGCCGTCGGAAGCCAGGTTCTGTTCGATCAAATTTCGGGCAATTTCCATGTTCTTGAGACCGCCTTTGGCCAGGATATTCTTGGCCAATAGCCGGCGGGCTTGCTTCAAATCGGATTGATCCGCCTTTATCTTCCCATCCACAATCCGTTTCAAGATGTCCTCGGCTTCAGCCGTTTTGCCGATCTTTTGATAGAATTCGGCTATGGAATAGTTCACGCGCGGATCGTCCGGTTTGGCGCCCAGCGCGATCTTGTATTGCTCTTGGGCTATGTCATTCTTCCCAATTACTTCATAACATTTGGCTAAGATAAGCGGCGCCTGATCGGCGGGAATTGTGCGACCCGCTTGATTCAAGGCCGCTTCGGCATCGCCAATTCTATCTGAAAGGCTGAGTAATTCCACCAAAGCGACCCATGTCTCCGGTACGTCGCCTTTCAATTCCACGGCACGGCGAAGGCTTTTTTCCGCCTCCGCTGAAAGGGCCTGGAATTCTTTGCCGCCGCCCTTGAGCTTCGCGCGCCGCGCTGCAGAGACCAATACTTGACCGAGCCATAAGTGCTCACTGTACGCTTTGGAATCTTGGGGAACAGCTTTGCGGGCCTTTTCCAGGGCTAAATCGAATTCACCTTGCCTGAACATATCTTCCACCCACATGCGGGTTAATTCCGACAAGAAGGGATATTTCCTGGGATCTATTTTACCGATCAGTTTATCGACTTCCGCGAAGCGATGCTGCTGACAGAGTAATTGCACCGTGCGATGCACAGCTTTGGGATTAATTTCTCCCAGGTCGATGGCGGCCAGGTAGTATTTTATTGCCTGATCGGGTTTATTCTGCTGGTCGTAAATGGTTCCCATGAATAAAGGAATGCGCGACCAGGAAGGGCGCAGATCCCGGGCTTTTGCGAGATATTGCAGGGCTTCGTCATACAGGCCGGGGTCGTTCTCTTTTACCGCCCTCAGGGCCAACAGCCGGGCCTGGCCGAACAGCCACAAAGGCCCTTCTCCCTCCACTTTTTTCACGTCTTTCAAGTCCGCTTCCAGAGCCGCCCGGTCCTGGTTATTTGCCGCTTGCTCCAACCGCAAAAAATGAACTTCCAGATTGTTTGCGTCTTTCCGGCTCAATAAATCGGTCAATTCCCGGATCAAGTCGTTGTTTTTTATCCGCCGGGCGGCGGTTAACAGGCCGTTCCAGAGCCGCACCCGATCGGCATCGGAAAAACCGTCGATATTTTCCCTCAGTTTCGTCAAATATTCTCCGGCTTTGGCATCGTAGCGCTGCAATAGGTATTCGCAGCGGGCCAAACGCCAATCCACGGTATCGCCCTTTTGTTTTTCGTAATCGGCGAGTACTTTTTCGGCCTGGTCCCACTTTTTTTGCAACGCGAGTATGGTTACCAGCGAGTTCCAAAACTCGATTTGTGCGGGTTTTTTCTCCAGGGCTTCGCGAAGCAGTTTTTCGGCCTCCTGATCGCGATTTTGTGAGTGCAGTATTTCGGTGCGAAGCAAAGGCAGTTGATACGAATCCGGGTCGGTTTTTTCCGCCTCATCAAGCACTTTTTCCACTTTATCCCACTTTCGCTCATTGGCGCCGCGTTGCAAATTCTGCCGAATAAGGAGACTTGCGAATGGAACCAGTCCGCCATGAGGCAGGTTTCCCGTTTTTATTAACTTGTCGTACTCCTGCACCGCCTCGTCAACACGGCCCGATGCGAGCAAAGCATCCGTAAGACCTTGTCGCGCGGGAGCGAAAAAGGGATCGGCGGCCAGCACTCGCTGGTAGGCGCTGATTTGCTGATCCACGTTGTGCAACTGCCCGTAGCAATAGCCCAAAGTCAAATCCACCTGCTTGAGCAAGGCGGGGGAGGCGGTCAATGAGGGGCGGACTTTTTCAAAGCGGCGGATTGCCTCCGCCCAGTCTTTTTGGGCAAAAGAGATTCTCGCATCGAGATAGTCTATCATGTATTTAGGGTATGTCGAAGATTGCAGTTTCTTGATGGTTTGTTTTGCCTCGTCCGCGTTTTTCAAGTCGATAAGCAAATTCGCCTTAGACCAAAGTATCTGGGGCGCATCCTTGGTTTCTTCAAGTCCCCGATTGAGAATCGCAATCGCTTTTTCCCTGTCGCCCGTATGCGCGACGATCTCGGCCAAGGTGGTATAGATCGAGGGCGAATCCTTGTGCACTTTCAGGTTGAGTTCCGTATATTTGCGGGCCTGATCAAATTTGCCCAGCGCCATAGACGAGCGCGCCGCCAGCAGCAATGCTTCTTCGTCATCCGGAGACAATTCCAAGGCTTTTTCCGCGGCCTTCATGGCCTCTTCCTTGGGATCCACTTCTTTTTCCGCGGCCTTCTCGGCCTCTTCTTTTGTATTAATGCTTTGCCAATAATTTCCCAAATAGATATAGGCTTTAGCCGAATCGGAATTGTTTTTAATCATGGTTTGCATGCAATCGAAAGCCTGTTTGGGCTTATTCATCCGAGTGCGTAACAGTATTGCCAATCGCTGGTAGGCGTCGATCCGAGCGGGCGATCCTTCAATAGCTTTATTATAGGACTCTATCGCATTATCCGACTCGTTCATCTTTTCCTGACATTGACCCAAAAGATCCAGCAATTCCGGGTCATCGGGCTTATCTTTAAGCAAGAATTGCTCAAGATGATTGCGCGCGTCCTCATAACGTCGGGCATGCATCGCCAACTCGATTAGTTTATGGCGGGCCTTGTTTCGCTTCGGATCCTTGTGAAGTATTATTTCAAGTTCGCCATACGCCAGGCTGAATGATTGCGAATCTTGAACACGATCCGCGCGCAGTATGCCTAATTCTTCCCGCACGTCCAAATCGTCCGGTTTAAGCTTGAGATACGACGCCAGGCTATCGATCCGTTCTTTTTGGGCCGCTTCTTCCTCAGCGGCTTTTTTCTCTTGATGTGCTTTCTCGGCCTGCTGCTTGGCTTGTTCGGCTTTTTTCAGCAATAAGGAGGCGTACTGTTTCTGTTGGTCGACCATTTCCGGAGAGCCATAAGACTTATAAGCGGCTGTAACAAAGACAATAACGATTACCGACAGAATTCCTATCAGGCGAATACTGCAATTTCTCATAAGAGCGTCTCTATGACAAAAGTTGATCAGATTTTCTCGATCAACAGCCCGGGAGGTTAATTTGCATAATTTTTTGAAGCAGCGATTCCTTCATTTCATTATAAGTAGTTTTTTTAGTAATGCTGCTGTTACCGTCTGAAAGCTCATTCACAGACGTGTATGGGTGTATGTTTTAATTTAAAACCTTCAATGAGCTGTCCGATCCACTAATCCTGCAAAGCAAGAAGTGGCAGGCTCCGATTGTTATCCAATTACCTTATATTGCCCATATTACGCCTTCACCATAATCGAAATGCCTGTTACTAAAGTTCCCAAACGTCATCTTCACCCATTGTCGATATAGACAGATAACACGATGCGCTGTGTCAGATTCGCCTTGCGCACCGATAACTAACTAAATTTGGGTGATCAAAATGACAAAATGGCGACTTTTGGCGATGATTGCGGCAATTCTGGCCCTTAGTGTTTACGTTGGGCTTTCATGGGGGGCCGATCAGACTGCCGGACAGATTCCTGTTCGCATCATTGAATTGAACAAAAATCCCAGCGTGGAAAAGATTCCGGTCGTCTCCGGCGTGGCCGTCGATAGCACGGGAAAACTGCTGGCCACGGTCGGCGACGATCACATACTGCGGATTTGGAACCTTGACAACGGCACGCTGCTCTATCGGCTCGCCGGGCATACCGATTGGATCAAGGCCGTTGCCTTCCGCCCGGACGGCAAGGCCGTGGCCACGGGCGGCAACGATCGGCGGATTCGCATTTGGGACCTTACCTCCGCCGGAAAGCCCGCCGAATTGCCCGAGCAATCGCAAGCCATTCGGGCCTTGGTTTACAGCCCTGACGGGAACCTGCTGGCCTCGGCCGGATTCGACGACAAGGTCCGGCTCTACACCGGCGACGGCCGGCTGCCGATGGAATTGGAAGGACCGGGCGGCGACCTAACGGCCTTGGCGTTTTCGCCGGACGGAACCCAACTGGCGGCCGCGGGGCGTACGGGCACGATCCGCGTTTGGAACGTGGCGGCTGGCACGAAAACAGCGGAAATCCAGGCCTCGACGCAGCGAATTTCCGCAATCGCCTATTCGCCCGGCGGCCGCCAACTGGCCGCGGCCGGCGACGATCGCGCGATCAGGCTTTTCGATGCGGATTCCGGCAAACTCCTGGCCGCATTGCCCCAGCGACCCGGGAAAATCCGGTCCCTCCGGTTTTGCGGCGAAAAACTTTTGGCGGCCGGAGACACCGACAACGTGATCCGCCTCTGGAATCTTTCCTCTAAAACCGAGGAAAACCAATTACTCGGTCACACCGGCACAGTAGCCGCGCTGGCCTATAATCCGCTAAGGGGAACTTTAATTTCCGGCAGTTTCGACACTACCGTACGCGTTTGGCAAATAACAAATTAATAAAGGGGTCAGAACTATTTTTGATAATTTAATTCCAAAAAGTACCGGCCTTTCTTATCAAAAATAGTTCTGACCCCTTTTTTCCGACCATGGAGGTTGTCGTGAGTTTGCTCAGCAATGCAATCAAACGGTTATATAATTTCCGGCCTGCCCGGCCGTCCAAACACAATTCCAGATCCGGCCGCTGGCACAAGTGCCGCATCGAACAGATGGAATCGCGGCAACTGTTGTCGGTTAGTGTCGCTCCGATTCATATTGGATCGGTTTATTACGAGCCTCACAGCGGCACCGACGCGAGCGCCAATCTGATTTACATAACTTGGGACGGCGGCGCAACGGGCACATATTTAAAACAGATAGTCATCAATACCGACAAAAACCAGGACGGCGCGATATCCGAAGGCGAATGCTTCTTTCACACCGCCGACGGCGGCGCGGGCGTATACGGTTGGGCGTCTCCCAAAATCGTGGAAAAAACCGGCATCACCAACGACCCGGTCGTAAGTGTTGAAAACGGCGGCCACGTGCTGACGATCACTTTCACATCCGACGATTTTCATGCCGGCGGAAGATTGGTGTTGAGCATCGACGTGGATGAAATGGGGAAAGACGGCGTCGCCAGCGCGACGGCCGAGGGAGCGGAATTCGAGAATTCGATATTCACCGCCACTTTTTCGGCGACACATTACAACACGGCAACAAGCAGCGGTGTTTTTCTGGACGCCTTCGACAGTGAATTGACCGGTTACAATCTGAATCTGCCGCCGGATAATTACATACCGCCTTCCAGCGACGACGAAACGGTTTACACGGCCGGGCTGGGCATGTCCGTTGAGCAGGTCCCCTTGCCGATCACCATCTCCGGCTACGTCTACTACGACGCCAACAACAATGGCGGTTTCGACTCCGCCGATACCGGCATCAGCAGCGTGACCGTCACCCTCCTGGACGCGGACGGAAATTCCACCGGGCTAAGCGCGGTTACCGGCAACAACGGGTACTACATAATAGATAATATCGCGCCCGGCACTTACTCGCTGGCCGAAACCCAGCCGGACGGATATCTCGAGGGCGCGGCCACGTCCGGATCCGTGGGCGGCGCCGTCCAAAATCCCGACTTGATCGGTTCCATCACCCTATCCGGCGGCGACAACGCGACGGATTACGACTTCGGCGAAGTTCTTCCAGCCAGCATCAGCGGAAAAGTCTTCGCTGACTCCGACAACAACAACCAGTTCAATTCCGGCGATCAGCTTTTGGCCGGAGTAACCGTATATTTGCTCGATCAGTCGAAAACCCGCATCGCCGTAACGCAAACCGATGAGAACGGGGAATACTTTTTCACGGATTTGAAGCCGGGTGTTTATGGCACGGAAGAGATTCAGCCGGACGGATACTTGGAAGGCGCCGATTACGTGGGATCCGTGGGCGGAACCCTGGACGGAGTGGACCGCATCATCGAAGTCTCGCTCGGCCCGGGCGTGAACGGAACCGAGTACAACTTCTCCGAAATCCAGTCGGCGACCATCTCGGGCTATGTTTTCCAGGACGGAGCGCCGATCGAAGTGGCCCAAGGCGATCCCACGCCATACATCCCCTCGGTCCGCAACGGCGTGCTCACGGCCGACGATACGCGACTGGCCGGCGTCACATTGCAATTGTGCGACGGCAGCGGATACCCATTGGAGGACGGCAACGGCAATTACATCACGACCATGACCGACGCCAACGGCTACTATGAATTCACGGGGCTTGAACCGGGCGATTATTCGGTCAAAGCCACAATACCCGATGGTTATACCATAGGAGTCGATACCGCCGGAAGCAAAGGTGGCATAGTGGTTAATAGTTACGCGACAATCGACGCCACAATGCTCAGCACATTGGCGGTGGATACGAATGACAACGCCATCGTTAAGATCGCGTTAAACTCGGGCGATACGGCCGTGCAGTACAATTTCAGCGTGGTAAAACTCGAAACGCCGTCCGTACCCAACGGGCCGATTATTTACCCCAATCCGGTCATCCCTACTCCCTTCCCGCCGCCCATGCCGAGCGTGCCCGATCTTTTTAGATACGGCGTATCTTACGTCTTGCCGCCGATCATCATGCCGCAGCAACTCACCGGCGGATCGGGCGGAGAGCCGGGTTATACCTGGCACTTAAGCGTCATCGACGGAGGCCAGCCGCGGCAATTGGAAAACGGCCAGTTCGCCGCAAATACCCAAACGCAACTCTTCGATCCCGATACCTGGACCGGCGCGGACCTGAATCAAGGCGGCCTGTGGATCATAGCCGACACAAACGGCGTGCCGGTGAAAAAATATCGCTTCGGCCTCAGAGGCGCCGCGCCCGTAACCGGCGATTGGAACGGCGAGGGAGTGACCAAAATCGGCGTGTTCATCGATGGCCTGTGGTTCCTGGACCTAAACGGCGACGGCGTCTGGGATGAAAACGACCTGTGGGCGAAACTCGGCCAACAGGGCGATCGGCCCGTAACCGGCGATTGGGACGGGGACGGCAAGACCGACATCGGCATCTTCGGCCCGGCCTGGTTCGGCGATCCCCGGGCCTTGGTCGCCGACCCGGGTTTGCCCGACGTGCAGAATCCCATTAAAAATGGCTTTAAAAACATGCCCCCCGATCCGGAAGACGCAACCATCGGCTGGCGTACCATGAAGCGCACTTCGGCCGGCAATCTGCGCTCCGATCTTATCGATCACGTATTCCGCTTCGGCACCGAGGACGACGTGCCCGTGACGGGCGACTGGAACGGCGACGGCGTTCGCTCCATCGGCATTTTCCGCAATGGCACCTGGTTCCTGGACATAAACGGCGACGGGCGCTGGGGGCCGGGCGACGCAGTTGTCGAGTTCGGCCAGGAAGGCGATATTCCCGTGGTCGGCGATTGGACGGGCGACGGCATAACCAAACTCGGCGTGTACCGCAACGGAACCTTCTATCTCGACACCAATAACAACCATGTGCTGGACGCCACCGATAAGGTCTTTGCCCTGGGCAGCCCGGGCGATAAGCCCTTTGCCGGCGACTTCACCAGCGCCGGCGTAGATACCGTGGGCGTTTATCACGACGGGGCTGGCGCCGAAACAGTTTCCACCCCAGCTCCCACTCCCGCGCCGGCCCCCGCCGGGAAGTAGCGGGCAGTGGACAGTGAACAGTGGGCGGTGGGCAGTTTCCTCTTGTTCCCACGCTCCGGCGTGGGAACACAATGCCCCCACGCTAACACGTTGATCCTCATAAGCCATGACCGTTGCTCGCGGTTTCTTTTTTTATAAATAATGGTAGAATTAATGGCGTAAACCGCTTGCGGTTTCGCGCTAACCGCCATCCACTGCACGATGCCCACAAAATATGCCTCATCCGCCCGATTTATCACCGCGAGTTCCCGACAACTTCACCCCGGAGATAGGCATCAGGATGTGGATCGAGGTGATGAACGCCAGCGAGCAATTCCTGCTGGCCGGCCTGCGCCGCGAAATCGGCCCAGACGGCGATCTAAAAGCCGCCTATCGGAAATGGTATAAAGAACAAATGGAAGAACACGACAAAATGATGTTCCACATGATGGAGGAATTGTCAAAACGCGGAGGCGGTCATGGCGGCTGAACTTCTGATTAAAGCCTTGCAAGCTATCTGGAATGCGTTGCGGTCGATGAATATTCCCGCCGCTGTCATGGGCGGACTTGCAATGTCATTATGGAAATATCCCAGGGCAACGCGCGACGTGGATCTGCTGATAGGCATGGAAACTCGCCAATTAGATACAATACTGCCCCAGCTTCAAGCCTTGGGAATCCGACCTAAACACAGTCCGCCGATCATGCCGCTCGGCCAATTGAACATCATCCAGATGCTCTACGAACCTCCTGAAGCTTTTATGGAAGTGCAAATCGATTTATTACTTGCCGAAACGGACTATCTTCGGACCGCTTTAGAACGTCGATTACCGACACAATTACCTGATACATCCATTGAAACCGCCGTATTAACTTGCGAAGATCTCATTCTGCACAAATTACTTGCCGGACGACTCATCGATCTGGCGGATATCGCGGCACTATTGAAATTCAATCTCGCCTCATTGGATCGACATTATTTAGCCGACTGGGCCAACCAACTTCAACTTATCGCCGAATTCGCTTCCGTCTGGAAAGAAACGCTGCCCAACGAACCGCTGCCTACAGGTTGACCACGTTCCGCGCCCCGCCGGCCAGAAACGCGCGAATATTTTCGGCCGCTTCGTGGAGCAAGCGTTTGCGGGCGGCCTTTGTGGCCCAGGCGGTCTGCGGCGTGATATGGCAGGGTTTGGCCGGCAAGAGCGGCTGGTCCG
>Ga0187866_1003261_pt1 | contig 12340 bp, 10 predicted proteins | sample June2016WEW_11_1_3_FD_133013 | JGI IMG/M metagenome (GOLD analysis project Ga0187866, IMG submission 133013) | Peatland microbial communities from SPRUCE experiment site at the Marcell Experimental Forest, Minnesota, USA - June2016WEW_11_150 | ecosystem: Environmental > Terrestrial > Soil >... | reverse complement strand
GCTGTCGAAGCGCAGCGACGGGCCATCCGCAGCTAGCCCAACTCGAGGGTCGCCTTCCGGCGATCGATTGAGCTGACAAGAACGACGGGCCGTTCCAACGGCCCGTCGTTCCTTCTGTGCGGGGCGAGCAGCAACTCACCGCCGGGCAAGCCGGGTGGCGCGGAGCCGCGCCTCGCGTTCTGTCGCCGTGGGGGTGGTGGGCGATACTGGCGAACCGCCCACGAGAGTGACCCTGATAGCGCTGACCGGCACCGGCCAGCCGGATGGCACCTGACACTCCCCTTACATGGGACGCGCAAGCGGTTTGGCGAGCGACCGCATCTGGACCCCCTCGACGACATCGTGCCGTTTGGGCAGCCTGGCCATCTCGACGTATTCGCTGGGCTCCTGCGCTCGGCGATCTCAGGCGGCGGTCGCAAGACGCTGTGCCGGGAGGCTGCGAACCAGCGTCGCCGTGCCCGAGCAGAGCTCGATCTCAAACGTGGCACCGCGCTGGTAGAGATCGCCTGCGAGTGCGGTGGTCACCGGATCCTCGACGCGGGCGGAGAACTGACGCAAACAAAGGTCACGCGCTCCCATACCCGATGCCAGGGCTTCATCGATCATCTCGCTACGCAGCCGCGGCCCGACCGTCAGTGTCATGCCGGCCGACGCGAGCACTCGCGCATAGTCCGAGATGCGCAGGTCGAGAATTCGCTCGAGATCGTCGCGTGACAAGGCGGAGAACTCGACGATTGCGTCGAGGCGATTGAGAAACTCGGGCGCGAACCGATCGCGGACCGCCTTCGACCGAACGGCCGCAGCTTCCGCCGCTCGGTCGCGGCCCATCTCGGTGCCGAAGCCCAGCCCATTGCGACTTGTCGCCTCGTTTGCCTCGCGAACGCCGATGTTGGACGTCATGACCACGATCGAGTCGCGCAGGTCGAGCGACTCGCCCTTGGAGCCGGTGATGAAACCGTAGTCGAAGGCGGAGAGGAAGAGATCGTGGATCGAGGGATTGGCCTTCTCGAACTCATCGAGGAGCAGGACTGCACCCCTACGAGTCTGGAGCCATGGGCCCTGCCGGTCCTCGCCGAAGGCGTTGAAGAGCTGGCCTCCCGACTCATGGCCGGCGTAGGACGGAGGGGCGCCGGTGAGCTTCAGGGCCTCATGCTGTTCCTTGTATTGCCCCATGTCGAACCGGACGAGATCACGCTCGGAGCCGAAATGTTCTATCGCGACCGCACGAGCGAGCTCGGTCTTGCCCACGCCGGTTGGCCCGACGAGCAGATAGACCCCAATCGGTCGGCGACGCTCTCCGAGGGCGACGGTGCGCCGCAAGATGCTGCCGCTCATGACTTCGATCGCATGGCTCTGACCGATGATCCGGCCGGCCAGTCGGCCCGACAGACTGCGAAGCGCGGCGAGCCGCGATGAGGAGACAAGGATCGTCGGCAAGCCGGCGACTGACGCGGTCGCGATCTCGAGATCTTCGCGCGTCGGGATAGCCGCGGCCGGCAGGGATCGGCGCGCAAGTTCAATGATCGCAACGGCCGAGGCGGCAGGATCGTCCGAGTCCACGAATCGAGACGCGAGCTCGGTTGCAATCGACTCCACCACAGCCAACTCGGTCCCCGTCAGCGGAGGGAGCGGGCCATAGCGCTCGGGTTCTGCCCCGGGAGTGATCTGCGGGATCTTGCGCTCATGTTCGGGAGAGGTTCCGCCGTCGGCGCAACCATGCGCATGTCGGCCCGAGGTTGCCATGTCCCTGACCGCGACACAGCCGGCATGATCAGGAACGATCAGGGCCTCGTTCGGGAAGACGTCACAGTCGCGCTCGCCGTCGCTGACTCGATACGGAAAGCCGAAACCGACTTCCAGCAACCAGCGTTCGACGTCCTCATACGTCGAAGACGCCGTTTCGACCTTCCCAGGCTGCCCGGCGAGCCGACTCCCGGACGGCCACTGGAAGGACAGGTGGGCGTGGTATGTGGTCCCGCGGTAGTCCCGGCTCATGTCGCGTTCCTTCGAACAAGATCTCGGTGCCGCATCAAGACTTCGGTGACGTTGTGTCGTCGTCGCGCGACCCCGAGTTATGGAAGAGTCGGCGGAGATGCGAGGAGGTCAAGGGAATACGCGGACTTGGGCCAACTCGGTGCGCATTTGCAACCCGGTCGCAACCTTGGGCGCGGAGACGCGCTTGCCGACCGGAAAGAGATGCCCCTTCGCGTAGGGGAGTTCAGAGCCGAATCGGAAAACCGCCGGACCCGCCGGCGGTTGCAGACTGGAGTCAATGTGGTGGGCGATACTGGACTCGAACCAGTGACCTCGCGGATGTGAACCGCGCGCTCTAACCAGCTGAGCTAATCGCCCACGGTCCGGGCGCCTGAAGCGCCGGAGGCCGAATTATAGCCGCCCCTCGCGAACGGCCGGCGGCTCTCCCAGCAACCGTCAGACTCAAAGGGCGCGGAGGGCTAGAGCTTGATGCCCGGCCACCGCTGGACCACGAGCCCTGGCGAGATACCGTCGACCATGATCAGCTTGTGGCGCCCGGTGGCACCGGCGACCAGACGCACGCCGGAGCGCGGCAGATCCAGTTCGTCTGCAATCAGGCGCACGAGTGATGCGTTCGCAGCACCGCCGACCGCGGGTGCGGCAACCCGCGCCAGCAGGACACCTTCGTCAGAGACTCCATCGACGCGATCCAGGCCCCCGCGTGGCGTGAGCCGAACCGCGAACCTTGCCGACGTGCGCGAGCGATCGGGCGACCATCGATCGTGTTCCATCACACCTGATTATCGCCACGGCCGCCCGCCCCGCCACCCGACGCCTGACATGCTCCGCGTCGCGGTCCGACCCGGTCGGGGCCGCGCGCTTCTCCGGTAGGGCAATCTGATCGGGCCGCTACCCGCGGCGCTCCCCGAAGAGCGCGCGCCCGACGCGAATTACCGTGGCTCCTTCCTCCACCGCGAGGGCATAATCGTCGGACATCCCCATCGACAAGCCGGGGCCCAGTCTGGCGACGCGGGCGCGCAAGCGAGTCGACAGCTCGCGGAGCCGGACAAACGTTGGACGAGCCTCCTCGGCGCTCGAGGCGAGCCGTCCGACGGTCATCAGGCCCAGCAGTCGCAGGTTGGACAGTTCCGACAGCGCGGGTAGCGCGGTTTCGAGTGCCTCCGGCAGGAAGCCCGCCTTCGCCTCGTCGCGATCGACGTTCACCTCCAGGTAGACGCCGAGTGGCGCCGTGCCGACCTCACTGGCGATCCGGTCGAGACGCCGCGCCAGATCCAACGAGTCCACCGATTCGATGACGGCAAATAGCTCGACCGCCCGGCGCGCCTTGTTGGATTGCAGCGGCCCGATCAGATGCCACGTCGCCCCCGGCAGGAACGGCGCCTTCGACTCGGCCTCCTGGACCCTGTTCTCGCCAAGCACCGTGAGTCCGGCGGCCACCGCGGCCCCGAGCCGCGACGGGTCCACGGTCTTGGAGACGGCGACGAGTGCCACGTCGCCCAGGTCCCGGCCGGCACGCCGGCATGCGGCGGCAACCTCGTCGAGAACGCGGGATCGGGCTGCGCTGTAGAAGGCGACGACGTCGGAGTCGAGAGACGGAACCAAGGCGGCGACGGGCTAGCCCCTGTCCTCCTGGGCAGGACGACGGAGGAAGCTCGGAATCTCCAGGTCCTGGTCGTCGTACACGGGTCGCGCCAGCTGGCGGTCCGGCATCGGTCGATGAAGCGGCGAGCTCTGAACCGGCACGGGGACGGGCTGGCGCTCGGATGCGCCCGTCTGTCCGTAGGTCAGGGCCGACCGCTGCTGCGGCGCAACTGGCTCGGCCGAATACAGACGTTGGCGCTCGAGCTCCGGCAGGAAATCGGCGCCCTCGTAGCGCGAGGAATGGACGGCCACCGGCGTCTGCGTCCCCGCTTCGCGCCGCTGCGGTTCGCGCTTGTGGCTCGGATCGAACCCGGTCGCGATGACCGTGATCATGATCTCGTCCGCGAGGCGCTCGTCGAAGCTCGTGCCGAAGATGATGTTGGCCTCGGGGTCCGCCGCTGCGCGGATCTCTTCCGCGGCCTCGGTGACCTCGAAGAGACTGAGGTTGGACGAGCCGGTGATGTTGAACAGGATCCCCTGGGCTCCGTTGATGCTGACCTCGAGCAGCGGGCTTGCGATCGCCTGGCGGGTGGCATCCAGGGCGCGGTTGTCGCCGCTCGCCCGGCCGATACCCATCAAAGCCGAGCCGGCGTCCCTCATGACGGCGCGAACATCGGCGAAGTCGAGGTTGATCAGACCCGGCACGGTGATGATGTCGCTGATCCCCTGCACCCCCTGGCGAAGAACGTCGTCGACGTAGCGGAACGCCTCGACAATAGACGTGTTCTTCTGGACGACGTCGCGCAGCCGGTCGTTGGGGATCGTGATCAGCGTGTCGACCTTCGCCCTGAGCTCTTCGGCCGCTCGTTCGGCGACGAGCTTGCGCCGGACGCCCTCGAATGAGAACGGCTTGGTGACGACGCCGATCGTGAGCGCGCCCAGGTCCTTGGCGATCTCGGCCACGATCGGGGTAGCGCCCGAGCCGGTCCCGCCACCCAGACCCGCCGTGATGAAGACCATGTCCGAATCGCGTAGTGCGTCCGTGATCTTCTCGGAGTCTTCCTCGGCCGCCCTCTGGCCGATCGACGAATCGCCGCCGGCGCCAAGGCCACGCGTGATCTTGTCGCCGATGCGGATCTTGTGGGGCGCGTCCGACTGGAGCAGGGCCTGCGCATCCGTGTTGCAGGCGATGAACTCTACCCCCATCATCTCGGCGCGAATCATGCGGTTGACGGCATTGCTGCCGCCGCCTCCGACACCGATCACACGGATCAGCGCGAAGTTCTCGGAATCGGACCGTAGCGGCATTCCTGATCCTCCGGTGGCTCTCCGGCAGATGTGTTGTCGTTCGGTCCGGCCCCCCCGGTGTTGGTAGAGCACTTGCGCGTGACGGGGCTGGCTCGGATGGCAGCAGTATACGCCTCGGCCGGCATTTCTGGCGCGCCGACCGCACACCGAAACGGCACTCTCACGAAGGGCGTACGAACGTTCGTTCGCACTTTCGAAGGGGAATGCGCGAATCGCCGACAAAAGTGGTGGGAGCTGTGGAGGGCGCTTCTCAGCCGGCCAGAAAAGCCAGCCTGACGGTTCGAGCGGCGTTGTCCTGGTTGGGGTCGAGCAGGGCGATCGACTGCCACGTTCCAAGCGTGAGACGGCCCCCGACGACGGGAACCGTCACCGATGGAGCCGCCACGATGGGCACCAGATGGTCCGCACCGTGGCCGGCCGAGCCGTGCCGGTGGACCCATCGATCGTCACGCGGCAAGAGCCGATCCAGCGTCGCCATCAGGTCCGAGTCGGACCCGGCACCGAGCTCGATGATCATGACCCCGGCCGTGGCGTGGGGCACGAAGACCGTCAGCAGCCCGTCGCCCTCGCTCGCAACGAAACGCTCGCAGAGCGCGGTCAGGTCGAAGAGCCCGCGCCTGCGCGCTGTCTGCACAGTCAGCTCGGCGGTCTTCATCCGTCAGTCGTCGCCGGCTGGGCCGACATCCACTACGGGAAGAGGTTGCGGATGGCGTCGCGGACCCGGTACGGCAAACCGCCGGCCGGTGCGGACTCGAAGCGCTGCACCTCGCCCGACTCGAGGCCCTTCGCGCCCCAGTACAGCAGGCCGATGGCGGTGCTGTAAGCCGGGGTCAGGATGTTGTCCGTGAGCCCGCCCACGCCCACAGGCCCGGCTACGCGCACCGGCATGTCCAGCACCTCGCGCCCGAGAGCCGCAGCTCCAGCCAGCTGGGCCGCGCCGCCGGTCAAGACGACACCGGCCGGCAGCAACCCCTCGCCGGCCGCCTTGATCTCCGCGGCGAGCATCTCGAAGGTCTCGCGCATTCGGGCCTCGATGATGCGACAGACCTCGAGCCGGCTGATCGTCCGGCCGGCCGCCTCGCCCAGCATGGAGACGTTGATCATCTCGTCGTCGGCAACGGTGGACAGATCGCAGCTACCGTGCTGGATCTTGAGCTCCTCGGCCACCTGCAGGCTGGTCTTGAGGCCGATGGCCACGTCGTTGGTGACGTTGTTGCCGCCGACCGGCAGAACTGCGGTCTTGAACGGCGAACCGTCGAGGAAGAGCGCCAGATCGATGGTGCCGGCGCCAATGTCGGCAACGGCGACGCCCAGCTCCATCTCGGTCTCCGACAGAACCGACTCCGCAGAGGCAAGTGAATTGGCGACCAGCTCGTCTACCTTCACGTTCGCCGCCTGGACGCATTTGGCCAGGTTGCGAACTGCGGTCGCTGCCGCGGTGACGATGTGCGTCTCGATCTCGAGGCGGATGGCGCTCATGCCCAGCGGGTCCTTGACGCCCTCCTGGCCGTCCACGATGAAGCCGCGCGGCAGGACGTGGAGGACCTCACGGTTCGACGGGATCGAGACCGCCCGGGCCACTTCGAGGGCGCGATTGATGTCCTCGCGCGTGACCTCGCGGGTGTGGCCGCTTACCGCCACGGCGCCACGGGAGTTCTGGCTTTCCACGTGCTGGCCGCCGACGCCAACGAAGGCCCGATCGATCTGCAGGCCGGACAGACGCTCCGCGTGGTCGACCGCGCCCGAGATCGATCGGACGGTCTGGTCGATGTTGACCACGACGGCCTTCTTGAGGCCGCTCGCAGGCACCACGCCCTTACCGACGATTGTCAGGCTGCCGTCGCGCGCCACCTCGCCGATGAGAGCGCACACCTTGCTCGTGCCTACATCGATACCGACGAGCACTGCTTCGCGTTCCACTCGCTCCCGTCCTCGGTGTGGCCTCGATCGCGAGGCGATGGCTGGGTTGACCGTTGATCGGCTGACGGCGCCGTGATCGACACCAGATTACAGGTGAAGGCTAACCGACCCAAGGGAGGCCGGGCAACCGGAACCCGCAGCTAAAGCGCTCAGCGCAGCACAACCGTGTCCGTGTGATCCGAACTGACGTCGGAAACCAGATAGACCCATGCCACTTTCGCTTCTCCCCAGTGAGCCAGGGCCGAGCGGAGGTCGCGGACCTGGGTCGGAATGATGGTGTCCTTCCGGGCTGTGGGTGCGTAGAAGCCGAACTCGGCTACCCAGGCCGGCGGGACCGAGCTGACCGTGAAGCCGTGGCTGTCGTCCACCACGACTGCCAGCGAAGGAGTGCTGCTGCCGACGTCGCTCGGAGTCAGGAAGGCCAGCCTGTAGCCCGCGTCGAGGTTGATCGGGTCCACGATGCTCCCCAGGCCGAGCCCCGCGTCCGAGGCGCGCCGGTCGAAGACGGCCGGCAGCCCCAGCGCGCCCGGACCGGACGTTGCGGCGGGGTCGGGCGTCGGAGGCGGGGCAAATGACGGCAGCAGCGAGGGGTTGATCGTGGTCGTGGGGGAAAGCGCGGGGGTGGTCGTTGGCGAGGCTTTCGTGCCCGGCCGGGTGGGCGTGGCCTTGGCCGGCTTCGGGGTCGGTGTCTTTGCCGGCTTCACGGTTGGGGTCGCCTTTGGCGTTAGGTTGGGCGATGGCGAGACTGGGGCCGTCGGGATCGAAGCCGACGCCGTCGTCGAGGTCGATTCGCTCGGGCCGGAATAAGGCGTCGAGGACGGGAGCGGTCCGGCCGAGGACGGGATCGGATCTCCGGCCGAATCCACCTGACCGAAGATGAGCCCGTCCTGATCGACGACGTACCGCTGATCGCCGATGACCCAGACGAGCTTTGGCACGCGTTCCACCAGGGTTACCACGACGGTGGAGGGGAGCCGAACGACGACGCTGACCGACTCGACGGCAGGCAGACGGACGAGCTGCGCGGCGGCCTTGTCGGTCTGGATTCCGAAGACATTGGGGGCGCGGTCGATCCCGACGATCGAGCGGACGATCTTCTGACTCGTGAAGGTGTCGCCGTGTATCTCCAGGGTCCGCGCCGCAAATGAAGGCGCGATGCAGACGGCCAGGATGCCGGCCAGGGAGATGGCCATCAGGGTGATGCCCACGAGCTGGACCGAGCGAAGAGGCGGCCCGCTGCGTCTGACCGGCGGTCGCCGAACGTGCGACCCGGAGCGGCGGGCTTTCAGGCCGCGGCTGATCACGCGGGCCTCACCGACGGCCACCCCCAGGCCCCTGGCTCCTCGGCATCGGGGCGCCAGTCGGACCAGTCGCCGACGAAGTGGATCTCGAAGACGAGGTCGACGCCGAACCGCCGGCCGACCTCTCGCCTGGCAAGTTCGGCCAGCCGGCGGATATCGGCTGCGGTCGCCCCGCCCTCGTTCACGATGAAGTTGGCGTGTTTCTCGCTGATCTGGGCGCCGCCGATGCGCATGCCCTTCAGGCCGCACGCGTCGACCAGACGTCCGGCCGAGTCGTCGGGCGGGTTTCGGAACACGCTTCCGGCGCTCGGTCGATTGAGCGGCTGGTGCTCCTGACGCCAGCGGAGGATCTCGTTCATGCGAGCCTTGATCTCGGCAGGCTCGGCGGGCGTGAGTCGGAACGTCGCGGACAGGATGAGGTCGTCCCGCGAGGCCGCGGCGACGGCCGGGGCTGGCTTCGCGGCAAGGGAATCGACGGCGTCAGGCGATACGGCATCAGGCGATGCGGCGGGTGATGGCGCCTCATCGCTCCCCTCCGTCGCTCCGTGCTTGAAACGGCTGTCACGGTATCCGAGCGCGAGTGCCGATGCGGGTTCGGTGGCCTCGGAGCCGGCAGCGCGCAGCACCGTCACCGACTCGAGGACTGCGGCCACGTCGGCACCGTGAGCCCCTGCATTCGCCCAGACGGCACCCCCAACCGTGCCGGGGATGGCAAGCCCGAACTCGAGGCCCGAGAGCCCCGCCCGCTGTGCCAGCGTCGCCGCCCGGGCCAGCGGCAAGCCCGACTCGGCGATGAGGCGCGTGCCCACGATCCGGCAACCCTCCGCCCGCGAGAGGATGACAAGGCCGCGGATCCCCGCGTCGGCGACTACCACGTCGCTGCCGCGGCCGAGCACCGTTAAGGGCAACCCGAGAACGCGCGCCGTCCGCACCAGGCCGACGAGTGCCGGCACGTCTCCGGCCACGGCCAGGAGATCCGCAGAACCACCCACTCGCATCGTCGTGTAGCCGGCGAGCGGCTCGTGACTGGTCACCGGGATGCCGGTCTGGCGCGTTACCTCCGCGGCTATGACCGCCAGGTCGGACCCAGCAGCGAGCCGGGATTCGGTCTCGGCAGCCGGTTCGGCGTCGCCCGGGAATCGGGACGAATCATCCCTTGCCTGGCCGCTCACGCGGGTAGTCCCCGCGACAGCGCTTCGACTTGCGCCGCGTCCGGTAGAGGCCGCCGCTCGGCGGCCGCCATCACGAGATCGGCCACCGCGTCGGCGGCGCCCGGCCGGGCCAGGTTGAGGGAGGCCGCGGCCATTGCGTCGCGGAGAGCTCGATCGCCGAGGATCGAGGCTGCGGCGAGCAGCGCCTCGGCATCGAAGTCCGCGTCCTCGACCAGGCGCGCCGCGCCCGAACGGACCATCTCCTCGGCATTGCGGCGCTGGTGCCCGGCGGCGTGCGGGTACGGCACCACGATCATCGGCAGACCGAACGCCGCTACCTCGGCCAGGGTGGAGGAACCTGCCCGGCCGACGACGAGATCCGCGGCCGCGAGGGCAAGCGCCATGTCATGGACGAGGAACCGTTCGGGGCGGTACCGGTCGCGCAGATCCGCCGGCAAGGCACCGCGGCCGGTGACCGCTTCGTCATAGCCGGCATCTCCGGTAACGTGGATCACGTAAGTCCGATCGACAAGCCGGGGCAGCGCCTGCGCGACCGCCGAGTTGAAGCGCCGCACCGCCTGCGATCCGCCGAAAATCAGCATCAGCCGGGCCTTGGGCGGGATTCCTAGAGCCTTTCGAGCCTCGGCCCGGCCTACCTGTCGCGGGTCGCGAATCGGAGTACCGGTGACGAAACACGGCCGCCGCTGGCGGTCGAGCGCTCGACATGTGCTTTCGAACGAGACCGCCAGGCAGCCTGCGAGTCGTGCGGTGACCCTGACGCTCCGGCCCGGAACGACGTTGCCGTCCCACATCACGACCGGAACCTTCAGCGCCGCGGCCGCGAGCAGAACGGGCAGGGCGACGTATCCGCCGGTCGTGAATATGGCCGCGGGACGGCGCAGCAGCAGCACCACCACCGCCTGGGGCACGGAGAGCGACAGCCGGATCGGATCCAGGACGACGTGGATGTCGAGCTCGACCGACCTCAGCGAGCGCACCAGAAGCCGCCGGAACGGGATCCCGGCGGTCGGAACCACCTGCGCCTCGATACCGCGATGGCCGCCGATCCAGCTCAGCGATGGCGGGTCCGGTCTAGCCTGCAGCGATCGAGCGACGGCGAGAGCCGGGTATATATGTCCCCCCGTACCCCCGCCCACTATCAGCAGACGCACTAATCCAACCTCGTTCAACGGTCTCGCGCGAGATGGAGAGAAGTATCCCGACGGCAGCGAGGCTGACGGTCAACGACGAACCGCCGGCCGAGACGAACGGCAGAGTGATGCCGGTGACGGGGATCACGGCCACGACGACGCCGATGTTGATCAGTGCCTGGAAGCATATCCAAGCCGTGATCCCGGCGGCCACCAAACCGCCGAATGTATCGGGGGCGCGGAGGGCGGTCCGGATGCCGGCATAGGCGAAGGCTAGGAAGAGGCCGATCACGACGGCGCCTCCCACCAGGCCCATCTCCTGGGCTATGACCGAGAAGATGAAGTCGTTGACGTCGCTGGGGACGAAGATCCGGTCGTTTCCGAGCCCCGTTCCGAACAGCCCGCCGGCGCTGAGCGCCTCGAGCCCCTTGACGGTCTGGTAGCCGCTGCCCTGTGGGTCCGCCCATGGATCGAGCAGGACCTGGATGCGGTGCAGCGGATAGGACCCGACTGTCAGGATCAGAGCCGCGCCCCCGGCCATGCCGACGAGTCCGGCCAGGGCGAGGTGGAAGAAGTTGGCCCCGGCAACGAAGAAGAGCGCGAACGCGATGAGGACGATGACACTTGCCGTGCCCAGGTCGGGCTCGCGAGCGACGAGGATGAGGAACGGGGCGACGATGATCGCAAAGGGGACGGTCCCACGCCAGAAGCTGCGGATCCCGAGCCCGCGAGTGGCCAACCAGTGAGACAGATATACGACCAGAGCCAGCTTCGCCACCTCCGCAGGATGGACGTCCGGCAGGAACGGTCCGAGATGGAGCCACCGAGCCGACCCGTTGACCGAGACGCTGAGAGGGCTCGGCACCATGACCACCACGAGGAGAACGATCGCGAGCACGGCCAGGGGCACGCTCACCACGCGAAGATAGCGGTAGTCGATCCTCATCAAGACCACCATCGCCGCCAGCCCAAGCAGCCCGGCGAGCACCTGTGGCGCGAGTAGCTGGAAGGTGTTCTGGCTCAACGCATAGGAAGGGATCGCCGAGGCCGAGTAGACCATCAGGATGCCGATGGCGCATAGGGCGACGACCGCGACGAGGATGATGTAGTCCGGCTCGTGGGCGTCGCGCTTGAGAGCGGCGGGGTTGGCTAGCACGCTCGTCTGTCCGGCGCTGACCGCGCTCGGCCGGCTGGGCCCCGTGCTACGGCGGACCCGCTCGCGCGGCACCGCAAGCACCCGGCGGTCGTCGCGGCCGCTCATCGGGCCGGCTCCGCTGTCCGGCGCCGCTCCCCGAGTGCCTCTACCGCGGCCTTGAAAGCTCGGCCGCGGGCCTCGTAGTCGACGAACATGTCGAAGCTGGCTGCGGCCGGGCTGAGCAGCACAGTTGCGGGCGAACCCGCCGCCCGGCCCTCGGAGAGCAACTCGCGAGCGATCGCGTCGGCTCGATGGACGGCCGACTCGAGCGATGGCGCCAGCTCGACCCGGGCCAGACCACAGGCTCGGAACATCTCCCCGAGCGCGGGCCCGGATTCTCCGATCAGGATCGCCGCGTCTGCGCGCTCGGCGGCAACGGGGCCCAGTCCGGAGAGATCAACGCCCTTGTCGCGCCCGCCGGCGATCAGTATCAGCGGACGAGAGAAGGCCCGGAGGGCGGCGATCACCGCATCCGGCTGCGTCCCCTGAGAATCGTTGACGAACCGTACGCCGTTGATCGTCGCGACCGGCTCGAGCCTGTGTTCCACCCCCGCGAAAGCGGCCGCGGCGTACCGCATCGCGGCCGGCGGGATTCCAAAGAGAGACGCGGCCGCCATGGCGGCCATGGCGTTGGAGACGTTGTGGTCGCCGGGAATCGCCAGCTCCGCGATCGGCATGATCGGGACTTCCCCTGGTCCGTGGGACGGGCTTCCGCGGCCAAGCAGCGGCATCACGCCG
>Ga0187866_1003242_pt1 | contig 12382 bp, 9 predicted proteins | sample June2016WEW_11_1_3_FD_133013 | JGI IMG/M metagenome (GOLD analysis project Ga0187866, IMG submission 133013) | Peatland microbial communities from SPRUCE experiment site at the Marcell Experimental Forest, Minnesota, USA - June2016WEW_11_150 | ecosystem: Environmental > Terrestrial > Soil >... | reverse complement strand
TCATCGGCTGCACTCTCGGCCGCGAATGTCCGCAATCCCACGTTCACGCCCGATGTCGCGGATTTGTATGTTTTCCGGCTCCAAGCGACCAACGCCGCCGGGGCGGTGTGTATCCGCACGCAGGCCTTTACCGCGGTGTGGCCGCCTCCGAGCATCCTGACGCCGCCCCCGACCCAGACCGCTGAGATGGGGTCACTTGCCGTCTTCTCGGTGGAAATCACGAACACGCCGCCGGGAGCAACTTACCAATGGTACTTTAACGGCACGAACGCCCTTGGCGGCGCCACCAACTCTTACCTTGACCTGGCCAAAGTCCGACCGGACCAGGCGGGGGCTTACACGGTGGTCGTGACGGATATTTACGGGGCCGTGACCAGCGCGCCCGCCGTGCTGAGCGTGATCGCCGCGGTCGAGACAAGGATCGTTCCGGCCCTGAATCTGACGGGGGACGTGGGCAGCTTCCTGCACCTGGACTACGTCAATGCCTTCGGCGCCGGCGCGCAGTGGCTGTCGCTATCGAACTTTACGCTCCAGGGCGCGGCGCAGCTCTGTTTTGATCTTTCCGAGCCGCTGCCCGCGCAACGATTCTACCGCGCCTGGCAGACCAACGTGCCGAGCGCGCGGCCCGTGTTGGACCTGGGGTTGGCTACGGAAATCCCGCTGGCCGGGGCGATCGGCAGTTCGGTGCGGATTGATTATATCAATGTCATTGGCCCGACCGACGCCTGGGTGACGCTGGCGACCGTGACGCTAACGAACACGACGGAGCTTTACTTCGACCTGGGCGCGTTCCGGCAGTCGCCCCGGCTCTACCGCCTGGTCCCGGTCCCGTAGAGCGCCTTTTTTGACGGGCGGCTTGTTTTGGTCCGCGTATTCCGCGTATTCCGCGGTTTCCTCGGGCCCGTAGAGCGCCTTTTTTGGCGGGCGGGTTGTTTTGGTAACCTGCGAAGGTTAGAGTCTTTGGCCGCGACATCTACGTTTTTGCGTGAATGTCTTGGCATGTTTCCTTTTGAGGGGCCTGATTCTTCGGCGCGGAGCGCCGCATTTAGCGCGGCAGGGGAAGGCTCACCTTGCTCTGCCCACGCAGGAATTTACACTTCGCTCTTGGTTGCGGCTGCGCCGCGCTAAGAGAATACAAGAGGATATTGTAACGTAACTGTCACCTGCCCGCCGTGGCTCCCCGGTCCGGCCTGGTGTAGGTTTGGACCAGGAGATTCCTATATGCGTACGGTGGTTGAAGCAAAGGCCGAGCTGGGGTTAGGAGACGCGCTGTATATCCGCGGCAAAGGCGGGAGCCTGAGCTGGGAGCGAGGCGAGCAATTGACCTGGGTTGGCCGGCACACGTGGGTCTGGTCTTCCAACCAACCCGAGGGCAACATCGTGTTCCAACTCGCGCTCAACGACCAGGTCTGGGCGCGCGGGCGAGAGGTCGTGCTCGAGGCGGGCAAGCGGATGCAGGTCGAGCCGGATTTCGAGTGGCCGGAGATTCCGCGCACGACCTGAACCGGGGCGGCAGGCCCGGCCGGTGAAGCGCTGCCCCGCAGTCCCGATTATGAAACGGTCCACCAAGCCGTAACGATTCGAAGGAGAAACTGCCAATAAACGCTAACGGACGCTAAGAAGAGGCCTGTGATCGTTGTCCTGACCGCAACGTTCAGCTCACTGTGTGGTCCCGCAGGGCGGGACGCCCGGAGCTGCCAGACTCCTGCCTCAAGCCCGTCTTTATTAGCGTTTATTAGCGCAGATTAGCGGTTCAACTGAATCGTTCCGGCTACTTCCTGGCCGCGCCGTAGCCGCGCACAAAGCCGATGCATTGGGCCACGTCCGGGGTGGAGTTTTCCCAGTGATATTCGTATTCGATGGAGAGGTTGCCGGCAAAGCCCTGGCGCTTGAGTTCGTCCAGGAGCGCGGGGATATCGGCGACGCCCGTGCCAAAGGGCACGTCATGGGCGTCCGGGCCCATTTGGTTGAGGTCCTTGAGATGGCTGCTGATAATGCGGCCCTGGAGGAGGCGGAGGCAGTCGAGGGGGTTGAGATTGGAACGGAGCCAGTGGCCGGTATCGGCGCAGGAGCCGATGCGGGGGTCGCGCTCCTTGACCACGGAGAGGACATAGTTGGGGTCCCACATGCGGTAGTTGGGGTTGTCGGCCTGCTTGGGGTGGTTGTGGAAGCCAACCAGGATGTCGTATTCCTTGACCATCTTCTCGATGGTGTCGATGGCGTCGACGGATTCGGTGGTGATGGCCCGCAGGCCGATGGTCTTGGCAAATTCAAAGAGCTTGCGCGCTTGGGCCTCGTCGCGGGGGACGTCGACGACGCCGTAATTGACGGCCTGGACTTTGTGCTGGGCGAGCTTGGCTTGGACCTTCTGGATGGTTTCGGGCGAGGCGTTATGGTCCCACACCACATCCGGCTCGTCTTTGCTGAGTTTCTGGCCGGGAAAGAACTCGATGACGGAGCCGCCGGCCTGGGCGGTTTTTTCGATGGCTTCAAACAGGGTGAAGTGGTTGAAGGTGTAGGCCTGGCAGCCGATGAAAAAGCCGCCGATCCTGCATTGCTCGGGGATTTTGGTCTCGGCGTGGAGCGAATTGGCGGCCAGGGCGGCCACCAGCAAGGAGAGGCCGGGGAGGAGAATTGTTTTTGAGCGCATATCAGTGTTTGGATTTTCCCTGGACTTCTACGCGCCTGGCTGGCGGAAGGCAAGCAAAGAGTTGGGGCCTGCCGCAAGCCGGCAGGGGTGCTCTAAAGTCGATCCGGGGCCAAGTCCGAAACCCGAAGCTCGAAATCCCGAAGGCAATCCGAAATCCGAAGTTCGGAGTCAGCCACGGCGGGTGCACCGCAGGAGCGGTTTCCGGAATTCGGAGTCTCGGGTTATTAAAGCTGCTCGGCTTCCTCCAAGAGGCACGACACTCTGTCGGGCGGATGGTTTTTTGGGCTTGCGGTTCATATTACTTTGTGTCACAAAGTATGTGTCCTGGGCAGGCGACCCAGGCCTGGAACAGAAAATGACTCGGGAAAACGCTAATAGTTCAGAGACTGAATTCAAAAACCGGCGGGTGCCCGGCGGCAGTCACTTTGTAATGAAAAGTCACATTCCCTCCACTGGCGTTCGGTGGCCCTCGGAACACTTATGAACGCAGGCAGGAGATTCGTAGTATCTCTGCATGATGTTGCGCCCGCGGCCGGCGAGGAGATAGCGCGCATCCTGAAGGAGTTAGAGCCGCGAGTGGGGAGGGCCATCTCGGCGGCGGTAATTCCGGCTCCCTTTGCCGAAAATCGCGGAGCGGGGCTGGCGGCACGGGTAGGCGGACAGTGCCGGGAAATTGCGCTTCATGGCTATTCGCACCGTGGCCCGGGAGCCTTCCATCCCATGTGGCTGCTGAGCGGGGACTGCCTGGAGTTCATCGGGCTGCCCCCGTCGGAAGCGCGCGCGCGTCTGCAGCGCGGCCAGGACATACTGCACGCGGTGTTCCGCCGTCCGGCATCGGTGTTCGTTCCGCCGGCCTGGTGCGCCGGGGCGGTGACGCCGGCCATGGCCGCCAGTTTCGGCCTGTCGGCGCTGGTGACATGGACGCAATTGGTGAGGGGCACGACCAGAATCCCCCTGGCCGTACACTCGTGGGATTGCGGGCGCTTTGCCTGGCTGGCGTACGCCGGGGAGTTCTACGGATACCTGCGGCGGCACGCGGGGGCAGCGATTCCGTGCGTCACACTGCACCCTCGGGACGTGTCCAGGAACCTGCTGGCACGAGGGTTGAGGGTAATAGACCATTTTCTGCGGCACGGATTTTCGCCGGCCACCTTCGCCGAGGTCGCCGGTTTGGCGCAACCAGGGTCGCCCGGAGAAACCACTCCCGTACCATGAACCGCCGCAAGGACATCTCCGTTATCATCCCCACGCGCAACGAGGCGGCTTGCCTGGGGGCCACGGTGTCCGCGATCCTGGACAGCGCGGCGTACCTTCAGGGACTGGAAGCCCAGAGCCCGCAACACCTGTCACGATCCCCAGTCCAGGTGCTGGTGGTCGATAACCGGAGCACCGACCACACGCTGGAAATTGTGCGGCATTACACCCAGGCTTATGGTGTCAACTGCGTCCCGTGCAGCCGCCTGGGTGCCGCCTGCGCGCGCAACCTTGGCGCGCGGCACGCCCGGGGCAACATCCTGGTTTTCGTGGATGCGGACACCCGAATTCCACGGGCGGGATTGCGCCGGATAGCGGACCTCGTGAACCTACGCGGTTTTAAGGCGGGTATCTTTCCCCTGACGGGAGACTCGAACACGTGGTCCTCAGCTTGCTGGTGGGCCTTCTGGAACCTGGTGCGCAGGCTGCCGCTGGCCAGGGCCAAAGCCCTCCCCGCTTTCATGTTCTGCACGCGCGACTTGTTCGACCAACTCGGGCCGTTCGATGAACGCGTCCAAATCGGGGAAGAATGGCCGATCCTGGCCGGATGCTACCGCCGCTATCCCCAACGATTGATCTATGATCGGAGCCTGAGCGCCACGACGTCAAACCGGCGCATGACTTTACAACCCTATGGCTATGCAAAAACGTTCGTCAAATACGCCTGGGCCGTGCTCCACAGCAGCGGACGCCATGGCTATCCGGACACCTTTCGCGAGCGACCCGGCGCTGAGGTTGCTCAATGGACTGATGACTTGGCGAGCGCGGGGGCTCGCGGCACGCGTCGCCCCGCTGCTGCCTGGGACCGGGGAAATCCTGGACATCGGCTCGGGAACCGGCCACAACGGCGCGTACCTGCGCCGCCTTCGGCCGGGACGCGTATCGGAAGTTGACGTGGTGGACTTCAGTGTGGTGGGCCCGGGGCCGGCGCTGTTCGATGGCCGCCGGTTGCCGTTTTCCGATGCGCGGTTCGACGCTGTAACCATGATTTACGTGTTGCACTATGCGCCCGATCCCGTCGCCTTGCTCAAGGAGGCGCGGCGCGTCTGCCGGGGAGGCATCGTGGTAGTGCAGACTGTCTGCGAAGGAAGCGCCGGGCCCCGATTACACCGGGTTAACGAGGCCATCACCCGCCTGGGGTTCCACGCCGCGCGGCTCTTTGGCGTCATCAACCCGGTCCCCTGCCCTCTCCATTCACGCGAGGACCTTTCCCGCGAGGCCCTGCTGCAAATCGCGCGCCGCGCTGGGCTTGCGCCCGGCTCCTTGCGAGCGGAGCGGCATCTCCCGTGTCTGCCGTTGAGCCGGATCACGTGCCGCCTGGTGCCCTTCCAACCGCGCCGCTAAGCGCATGCCGACTCGGCCCACACGCGAATTGAGCCCGCTTGGCCGGGTTGGCAGCCTCCTGGCGCGCGTGCCTTTCAACACCACAACGCGCCTCGAAATCGACGGCGTGCATTATTTAAAAAAGCAGCGCCGGGCCTATGCGCCGATGCTGGTGCTCCTGGCCAACTGGTACGCGGCGCGGCTCGGACTGATGATGCGGATGTTGCCGGGGCCTGCCTGGTTCGGCTACGAACAGTTGCTGTATGACGTCCTTCATGGGCGCCATGCGCCGGCATCCGGCAAGCGCGCGCTGTTGCTTCCCCGATTGCCCGGGCGCAACCTCCTGGACCTGCTCCAGCGCGACCCGTGCCTGAGCGGCGAGGGCCGGATGGGCCTGCAGCTCGCGGCCATTGAGCTTGCCCGCCTGCATGCCTGTCGCACACCACATCCCCTGGGCGGCGGCCGCCGACAATTCAGTCACGCGGACGCAACGATCCGGAACGTACTGGTGGATGTGGAGCGCCGCCAGGCGGTCTGGATTGATTTCGAGACCGCCCACACCCATGCCTTGCCGGCGCAAGTGCGACACGCGGATGACCTCTTGACGCTGCTCTCGACTGCCGCGGCGATCATCCAACCCGCTGAACTGCCCGCCTTGTGCCAGACAGTGCTATCCAATTACGGCAGCAGCGTGGTCACGGGTGCGATGAAGGACCTCGTGCAGTCCTGGGACGCGCGCCCGCTCGCCCGGCGACTGGCGTTTCCCGATCTCGAGGATGGGAGGTGGCAGGCACTGTGCGAAGACACGGCGCGCCTGGGTTTGCATTAAGCGGATATTGCGGGCTTGCCTGACCCGAAGATCGGGGGGAGGGCTTCCGCCCGCGCTCGGGGGCAGTGTCAGGCCGCGCCCGGCCGGGCCGCCAGGCGAGCAATTGCGGACGCAGGGCGCAGTCGTCAGTTGAGCTTGAGGCTGGTCCGCTCGCGGAGCCAGAGGAAATCAGTGGCCGGGGAGGGCACAAATCCGCCGCCGGCGCCGCCCCGGACGGGGGGCCGGACGGTGTTGGGAATCCAGCGATGGCGTTCCAGGTGACCGTCGGCCCAGGAGATGTTGGCCGCGCCACGGTGATAGGAAGCCGGCAGGTTGCCCCATCTGATCTGGTCCCAGACATTCATGAAATAGCCGTCGTTAATGGTGTCGGGGTGTTCTTCGATGAAGACGAAGAAGTTGGCCGGGCGGGGGAAGTCGGACACCTTGAGGAACTGGAGCCAGGCGGGATTGAAGCGGTTGGGTTTGATGAGGGGATCGCCGACCAGGGAGTTGAGGGAGAGGCTGCGGAGCCGGGGCCCGTTTTGGGCGGGGGATTGGTCGGACGGGCACTTATAGACGCGGAGGTTGTTGTTGATATATGGCGCGAGTTTGCCGCTGAGGACAAAGGCGGGATTCGTGTTTTCGGGGCTGGTGGCCCAATCCTGGATATTGTTGACCCAGCTTTGCCGATAAGCGCGCGTGTCGACCGTGCTGGAGTTGTTCACGAGCAGCCCGGCATTGTCGTCGGCATAGACCAGCCAGGCGAGGGCCAACTGCCTGAGGTTGTTGGAGCAGGCGGTGGCCTGGGCGGTGAGCTTGGCCCGGGACAAGGCGGGCAGGAGGATGGCGGCCAGGAGTGCGATGATGGCAATGACCACGAGCAGTTCGATCAAAGTGAAGCTGGGGCGTGGGCGGCTGGTCATGTCTTTGGGCCGGAGGTTCGCAGGCTTACCACACATACGTGCCGACGGCTCCCGGATTCAAGGCCGAGGTGGCCAGGTGGCGCCGGTAACGGACGTTAAAGGTCTGGGGGGCCTGGCTGTCGTTGAGGACGATCAAGACGCTTCGGGCGCCGGGCGTCTTGAAAGCGACATTGGGGAGAGTTTGGGGGCCGGCGGAGGCAATGCGGACCGAGCCTGGGCGGACAAATTTGGCGGCGTGGGCGAGGATGTAGTAGGCGGGATTGCGAGTGACCTGGTCGCCGGCGAGGGTGAGGGCGCCCAGGCAGCGGTCGCAGCCCCCGCGGTCGGTATGGGGATCGTGGTTGGGGTCGGCGGCGAGGTTCCACTCCAGCACGGTGCGGCACCAGTTGCGGCTGGCGCCGATAACCAGGTGTTTGACATGCCAATCCAGGTCGCCTTTGAGATGGCCGGGGGCGCCGACCCATTGCTCGGTGAAGTAGAGGTTTTTGTCCGGATAGGCGTCATGCACCTGGGTCAGGGTCTCAATGGCGCCGGCATAGAGATGAAAAGCCGAGCCATCGACATATTGCCTGGCGGCGGGGTCGTTCAGGATGGCCAGGGGATAATCGGGCCGGTCGGCGTTGTGGTCATAGACGATGATCCTGGTGTCAATGGCCGCGGCGCGGAAAGCGGGGCCGAGGTGGAGCTTGATAAAGGCGGCCTGCTCCGGGGCCGGCATGAAGAGGCTGGGATTGTTGCCCGGGTGCAACGGCTCGTTCTGGACGGTGATGGCGTCAATGCGGATGCCCTCGGCGCGGAGGCCCAGGATGTAGCGGACGAAGTACTTGGCATAGGCGGGGTAAAACTCCGGCTTCAAGCTGCCGCCCCTGGAGTCGTGGTTGGTCTTCATCCAGGGGGGCGGGGACCAGGGCGAGGCGAGCAGCTTAAGCTCGGGATTAATGGCCAGGATCTCCCGGAGGACCGGGATGACATCCGCGCGATCCGGGTCCAGGCTGAATTTGGCCATACCCGGGTCGGTCTGGCCGGGAGGCAAATCGTCGTAAGAGAAGACGTGGTCATTGAGGTCCGAAGCCCCGAGGCTGAGCCGCAAGTAGCTCAGGCCGATGTTGGCGGCATCGTCAGCAAAGAGTTCCTTGAGCAAGGCGGCGCGGGCGGGGGCGCTCATGCGGAGCAGGAGCATGGCGCTGCCGCCCGTCAGGCAGCAGCCGAAGCCGTCGATGGTTTGAAAGCTTTGGGTCTCATCGACCGCGATGACCGGATGCGGGTTGGTGGGGTTGCTGAAGGACAGGCTGGGGTTTTGCTTTTGAAACAAGACCGATTTATCCGGGTCGGTCAGCCAGAGGTCCACCTGCCCGCAGGCGCCTGCCAGCCAGCACAGGGAGATGGAGGCGACCAGCCCAGCCGCCAGGATGGGGCGCGGTTTTTTGGGCCGGGCCTGTTTTTTGGGAGCGGAGCCGCAAAGAACCAAAGGCTTTCGTTGGGAAAGCCGAGGGAACAAGGATAGGACCGGCCGTGGGGGCACGGGGCGCCGGGCCGATAACTGGAAATAAGTGGAAATAAGCGGAAAAACAATGTGGTCTTGGAGGCATTTGCGGTTTTCGGCGGCTGTCGGATGGTGGGTTGCATCCCGCGGACGCCGCCGTGTCTCATCGCGTATCATGCGGGAGTTATCGCACAGTTTGCGGCGAAGCGCAAAGGCTCCATTGGCAGCCTTGGCTGTATTGGTTGTATTGGCCGTTTTGCGCAATTTTCGCAGTCCAGCTTCAAGAGGGCGAAGGCGGGCGGGCCGCGCTCTCTCTCCCCCCCGCAACTGAACAGCCAGGCCTCAGGCCCGCTTGGCCTTGAGTGCCTGCAAGGTCCGCTGGCAGATGGCTTCGGGCGTGCCCTCGGCCAGGATGGGAATGAGCAGGCCCTGGTTGCGATAATACTCCGCCAGGGGCGCGGTGCTCTTTTCGTAGGCCTCCATCCGCACGCGAATGGATTCAGGACGGTCGTCTTCGCGCTGGTAGAGGGCGCCGCCGCAATGGTCGCAAATGCGCTCGGCCTTGGGTGGGCGGGTTTGGATGTGGAAGACGGCCTTGCAGCCGGGGCAGGACCACCGGCCAGCCAGGCGGGCGACCACTTTCTCGATGGGCAGTTCGTAGCTGAACACGGCGTCGAGTTTCAAATTGTCGCGCTTGAGCAGGTTGTCGAGCGCCACGGCCTGGGCCAGCGTGCGCGGGAAACCGTCGAGCAGGAAGCCGCTTGGGCAACGCAGGCAGCGCCCGCGTTCGGCCACCAGCGCCAGGACCGTGTCATCGGGCACCAAATGGCCGCGCCGCATGTAGGCGAGGGCGGCGGTCATGGCCGGTGAGCGCTGGTCGGCGTCCAGGGCCTTGGCGGCGCGGAAGAGGTCGCCGGTGGAGAGCTGGCAGGCGCCCAGCTTGGCGGCGAGCAATTCGGCCTGGGTGCCTTTGCCGACCCCCGGCGGGCCGAGGAGCACCAGGCGGCACGGCTCTGGCACTGGTTTCGGTGGCGGTTCACACACGGCCGCGCCGGCTCTGAGCCAGGCCTTTCGATCTCGTTTTGTTTCCATGTCGCTGTGAAATGAAGAACCGGAGTCGGGGTGCGCCCCGTTATCCATGCTTGAGCAAACCGCAGGCCAGACCCGCTGGACCGCCCCCGAGCTGCCCTGCGCCACGAGTTTGGCCTAAAGCCCGTCCAGCACAACACCGGAATTGGCAATCCCTACGCATTTCTGTGATCGAGGCAGGGGCGCCGGGCAACCGGCGTCCCTGCCCGGGTCCCCTCCGCCACGAAACTCAGCACTCGCTCACTGCGCCAATGGTTATTGCCTGCCGCCCCGCAAAGCGGTTCAATATTCCCGCATGCTCGCAAAGCGAGTCATCCCGTGCCTGGACGTGCACGCGGGCCAGGTTACGCGCGGCGTCCAGTTTGGAAAGGCCGAGGCCGGCGAATTGCGCAATGTCGGGGACCCGGTCGAGTTGGCCCTGCGCTACAACGAGCAGGGGGCCGACGAGATGGTGTTTTATGACATCACCGCCAGCGCGCATGGGCGCGCGACGATGGTGGAGGTCATCGAACGGGCCGCCGACCAATGCTTCATGCCGCTGACCGTCGGGGGCGGTCTTCGTTCGGTGGAAGACATGTATTCCATGCTGCGCGCGGGCGCGGACAAGATCAGCATCAACTCGGCGGCCCTGGCCAACCCGGACCTCATTCGGGCAGGGGCCGAGAAATTTGGGAGCCAGTGCATGGTCGTCTCGATTGACGCGAAGCAAGTCGGGCCCGACCGCTGGGAGGTCTTTTCGCATGGCGGCCGCAAGGCGACCGGCCTGGAGGCCGTCGCCTGGGCCAAACGCGCCGTAGCGCTCGGGGCGGGCGAGGTGGTGCTCAACAGCATCGATGCCGACGGCACCAGGGCCGGCTTTGACCTGGTCATCACCCGGCGCATCAGCGAAGCGGTCGGCGTGCCCGTGGTGGCCAGCGGCGGCGCGGGCAACCTCGAGCACATGGCCGCCGTGCTGCTCGAGGGCAAGGCCGACGCCGTGCTGGCCGCCGGCATCTTCCACTTGGGCGAATATACCGTGGGCGACGTGAAACGATTCCTCGCTAAACAAGGCATCCCGGTGCGGTTTTGCTGACCGCCGCAACCCGGACAGGCTTCGGCCATTATCCCAACTGGCACTCGGACATGGACGTGGTTTATTTCCAGTTTGGGAGGCTGATTCAGGCGAAAAAGGCGCTCTACGGCCCCGAGGAAACCGCGGAATAGGCGGAATACACGGACCAAAACAACCCGCCCGTCAAGAAAGGCGCGCTACGGGACCGGGACCAGCCGGTAGAGCCGGGGCGGCTGCCGGAACGCGCCCAGGTCGAAGTAAAGCTCCGTCGTGTTCGTCAGCGTCACGGTGGCCAGCGTCACCCAGGCGTCGGTCGGGCCAATGGCATTGATATAATCAATCCGCACCGAGCTGCCGATCCCCCCGGCCAGCGGGATCTCCGTGGCGAACCCCAGGTCCACCACGGGCCTCACACTCGGCACGTTGGTTTGCCAGGCGCGGTAGAATCGTTGCGCGGGCGGCGGCTCGGAAAGATCAAAACAGAACTGCGGCGTGCTCGTGAGCGTAAAGTTCGACAGCGACAGCCACTGTGCGCCAGGGCCGAAGGCATCGACATAATCCAGGTGCAGGAAGCTGCCCAGGTCGCCCGTCAGATTCAGGGCCGGGACGACCCTTCTCTCGACCGCGGCGATCACGCTCAGCACGGCGGGCGCGCTGGTCACGGCCCCGTAAGAATCCGTCACGACCACCGTGTAAGCCCCCGCCTGGGCCGGTTGGACTTTGGCCAGGTCAAGGTAAGAGTTGGTGGCGCCGCCCAGCGCGTTGGCGCCGTTAAAGTACCATTGGTAAGTTGCTCCCGGCACAGTGTTCGTGACTTCCACCGAGAAGAAGGCAAGTGACCCCATCTCAGCGGTCTGGGTCAGAGGCGGCGTTGTTATGCTCGGGGGTGCCGCCACCGCGGTAAAGGCAAGCGTGCGGATACAGATCGCCCCGGCGGCGTTGGTGGCTGAAAGCCGGAAAACATACAAATCCGCGACCTCGGGCCTGAACGTGGGATTGCGGACATTCGCGGCCGAGAGTGCAGCCGCTGAAGCGGCCGGGTCCCGGATCAGGCGCCACTGCCAGGCCACGGCGGTTTGCGGGCTGGTGTCCAGTTGGCGCAATTCCCCCACCGGCCCGACAGCCAGGTCAATCGTCGGCGCATCCGGGCAGGCGACACCGCCAATCCGAATCGTGTTGTTCCCGGTGTCCGCCACATACACGTTGCCCGCGCTGTCCACCGCCAGGCCCTCTGGCAAGGCGAACCGCGCCGCGCTGGCCGTGCTGTCGGCGCTGCCCGAACTTCCCGCCAGGCCCGCCAGCGTCGTCACCTCCCCGCCTGCCGTCACCTTCCGAATCGTGTCGTTCCCGCTGTCCGCCACATAGACGTTGCCCGCGCTGTCCACCGCCAAGCCGCATGGACCGCCGAACCGCGCCGCGCTGCCCGGGCCGTCGGCGCCGCCCGAACTTCCCGCCAGGCCTGCCAGCGTCGTCACCTCCCCGCCCGGCGTCACCTTCCGAATCGTGTTGTTCAAGTTGTCCGCCACATACACGTTGCCCGCGCTGTCCACCGCCACGCCACAAGGCCAGTTGAAGCGCGCCGCCAGGCCCGCCAGCGTCGTCACCACCCCGCCCGGCGTCACCTTCCGAATCGTGTGATTGCCGCTGTCCGCCACATACACGTTGGCCGCGCTGTCCAGCGCCACGCCCTCTGGGGCAAAGAACCGCGCCGCGCTGCCTGTGCCGTCGGCGCTGCCCGAGCTTCCCGCCAGGCCCGCCAGCGTCGTCACCACCCCGCCCGGCGTCACCTTCCGAATCGTGT
>Ga0187866_1003237_pt1 | contig 12393 bp, 8 predicted proteins | sample June2016WEW_11_1_3_FD_133013 | JGI IMG/M metagenome (GOLD analysis project Ga0187866, IMG submission 133013) | Peatland microbial communities from SPRUCE experiment site at the Marcell Experimental Forest, Minnesota, USA - June2016WEW_11_150 | ecosystem: Environmental > Terrestrial > Soil >... | reverse complement strand
CGGCAACCAGTTCCCGAACGACGAACGGGAACGCATACGCCGGGAACAAAGTCTTGGCTCGGGAGTCATCGTTTCTCCGGACGGCTATATTTTGACCGCCAATCACGTGGTGGAAGGTGCGGACGAAATCAAGGTCTCTCTCGGGGAAAATAAAAAGGAATATGCCGCCAGAATCATCGGCATCGATCCTCCGACGGACGTGGCGGTATTGAAGATTGACGCGAAAGATCTGCCCGCCCTCACGCTCGCCGACAGCGACCAGCTGGAAATTGGTGATATCGTTCTCGCCATCGGCAATCCTTACGGTCTGAGCCAGACGGTGACGATGGGCATTGTCAGCGCGCTGGGCCGCAATAACCTCCGCGGTTTCAACCAATACCAGGATTTTATCCAGACTGACGCGGCGATCAACCCCGGCAACTCCGGCGGTGCGCTGGTGGATGCCGAAGGCCGGCTCGTCGGCATCAACACCGCCATTATTCCAAATGAGAACGGCGGCAATCAGGGCGTTGGCTTCGCCGTTCCCATCAACCTGGCGCGCCACGTCATGGAACGCCTGATCAGCAGCGGCAAGGTCACGCGCGGCTACTTGGGCGTCGTCTTTCCCCAGGACATCACGCCGGACCTGGCTGCCGAATTCAATTTGCCCGATCAAAACGGCGCGCTCGTCGGCGACGTGGAAACCAACACGCCCGCGCAGAAGGCCGGAATCAAATCCGGCGACGTCATCACCGAAATTAACGGCAAAAAAGTCACCGATGCCAACAGCCTGCGCCTCATCGTCTCTGACCTGGCGCCGGGAACCAAAGTTACGGTAAAGTTGCTCCATGACGGCCACGAGAGAACCGTCACACTCGCTCTCGCCGAGCTGCCTGGCCAAACCGGGAAAGGTGGGAATGGCCAGAACAGTTCCGGTTCGGAAAATTCAAAGACGGACGCGCTCGACGGTGTTACCGTCGCCGACCTGGATCAGCAGGTGCGCGGCCAGTTGAACTTCCCGGACAATCTCCAGGGCGTGATCGTCACGGATGTGGATCAGGATTCCAATGCCGCCGATGCCGGCCTGCAAAGAAATGACATCATTGTGGAAATCAACCATCATCCCGCCACCGATACCAACAAGGCCGTCGAGCTTTGCCAACAAGCCAGGGGAACCCGGATTCTTCTCAAAATCTGGCGGCGGATTGGCGACCTGGCTGGCACACAATACCTCAGCGTGGACAACACGGCGAAGGGGAAATAGTGCGGATTTTGGCAGGCGCCAGGGCAACGCGGCTCACATTTCAAATCAAAAACCGGAAACAGGAAATTGCCGGGCCGTTCCACACCGGCTTCTGTGGTTCAGAATGGAAATTTTGACAAAGTTCCCGCGCGGGCACATTCTTCCGTAATGCTGCCGTAACCAACAGCAGGGTTATGCCCGTTCAATACAAAGACTATTACGAAATCCTTGGCGTGCCGCGTGGCGCCAGTGACGCGGAAATCAAGAAATCGTTCCGCAAGCTCGCACGCGAATATCATCCCGATGTCGCCAAGGACAAGAAACGCGCCGAGGAAAAGTTCAAGGAGATCAATGAAGCCTACGAAGTTCTAGGCGACCCGGCCAAGCGGAAAAAATACGACCAGTTGGGCGCCGACTGGAAGTCCGGCGCGGAGTTTCGTCCGCCACCCGGTTGGGAGGGCTTTACCGGCGGCCAGACTTTTCGCGGCCGCGGCGCGGGCGACCAGGAATTTGAATTTCATTTCGGCGGCACCGGCTTCAGCGACTTCTTCGAGCAACTTTTCGGTTCGCGGATGCGCGGCGCAGGTTTTGGTTCGCGCGGCGCATTCGCCGAGGAGGAGGAACTGGCCGAACGCGGACGCGACATCGAAGGCGACATCATGGTCACACTCGAAGAAGCGATGCGTGGTTCCGTGCGCTCGGTCAGCGTGCGCCGCCCCGTCGGCCGCTCGGTGAGAACCGAAACGTACCAGGTCAGAATTCCTGCCGGCGTGACCGAAGGACAGAAATTGCGCGTGGCCGGTCGCGGTGAGGCCGGCAGCAGCGGGGGCGAGGCCGGCGATTTATATTTGCGGGTGCGGCTGGCAAAACATCCCGACTTCGAGGTCGAAGACCACAATTTGATTTACGAAGCCGAGCTGGCGCCGTGGGAAGCCGTGCTGGGCGCGGAAATTTCCGTGCCTACGCTCGACGGGCGGGTGAACATCAAAATTCCCTCTGGCACTCAAAGCGGACAAAAACTCCGCGTGCGCGGGCGCGGCCTGCCGAGGCACGGCGGCACGCGCGGCGACCTGATGGTGATCACGCAAATCGCCGTGCCGACCCGGGTTTCGGATGCGGAAAGAAAATTGTGGGAACAGCTCGCACGCGAATCACGTTTTAATCCGCGAACTTGAACTGGAGGCGGACAGCTTGTCCGTGAGTTGGAGTTCAAGCCTTGGCTTGTTTTCCCGACGCAGGCTGAAGCCTGAACTCCAACGCGAATTTGTGTCTCCGAACCAAAAACATACTCATAATCGTCAACGCCGGCGGACACTGATCCGGTCGCCGATTTTCAGCCGGAAGCGTTTGGCGGCTGAACCGCCGTTGACGGCGATTTCCAAAAAACCGCTGGCGCCGGGCACGGCCACCGCCTGGCCTGCCGGCACAGATTGATAAAATGCTTTCATCTGACAAAGCCGCCTGCGTCCGAGAAAAACTTCCAGACGGCTTTGCGCGTCCCAATCCGCGTGTTCGATGTTCGTAATCGCGTTGCCGAACCGGTCAATGAAAACCACTTCACCTTCAATCCGGTTCCCCCGCATGCGCGGTTGGGGCCAGGGCAACCAGACAAAATTCTTTTGCGCCGGTCCCAGTTTGCGGACCGGCAAGCCGCAGCTCAAATGGGCCGCGACCGGAGCGAAGATGTCGCGTCCGTGAAAGGTATGACTGACCGGCTGCAAAAGGTAATTTGCATTTTCGAGCCGGTGGACCGATCTGATTTTTTCCTTCGTCAAAGCCCACGATAACACGCCGTTGTCCGGCCCCGCGAAAAGGTAATTTCCCGTTTGCACGGCAATGGCCCTGCGTGTGCTGCCAACGCCCGGGTCCACCACGGCGACATGCACCGTTCCTTTTGGGAAGAACCGATAGCCAGCCGCCAGGGCAAATGCTCCCGCGCGAATGTCGCCCGGCGGAATTTCATGCGTGATATCCACGATGGCCGCGCGCGGGGCGATGCTCAGGATGACGCCCTTCATCGCGCCAGCGAACCAATCCTGCGTCCCGAAATCGGTGGTCAGGGTGATGATTTGCACACACGAAGATTACCTTGAGCCGCACCCGGTTGAAATCCAGAATCGAACCATGCCCCGCGGTAAAACCATTCTAATTACCGGGGTTACGCGCGGCCTTGGCCGCGCGATGACGGAGGAATTCATCCGGCTCGGTCAGGTTGTCCTCGGTTGCAGCCGTTCGGAAAAGGAAATCGCGCAGTTGCAAAAAAAATTTGGCGCACCACACGATTTTGAAGTTGTGGATGTGGCGGACGATGCCCAGGTTGCAGCCTGGGCGAAACGGGTTTTGGCATCTCACAGCGCACCGGATTTGTTGCTGAACAACGCCGCACTCATCAACCGCAACGCGCTACTCTGGGAAGTCCCCGCAAAGGATTTTCCCGACGTGATTGACGTGAATATCAAAGGCGTGGCGAACGTCATCCGGCATTTCGTTCCGGCAATGGTCTGGCGCAAGAGCGGTGTCATCGTGAATTTCAGTTCCGGCTGGGGACGCTCTACCGATACGGAAGTGGCGCCGTATTGCGCGACGAAATGGGCGATTGAGGGGCTGACACAGGCGCTGGCGCAGGAATTGCCACCAAGCATGGCCGCGGTCCCGTTCAATCCCGGCATCATTGCCACCGACATGCTGCGCAGCTCCTTCGGCAACGCGGCATCGGATTATCCGGCTCCGGAAGAATGGGCAAAAATCGCCGTGCCGTTCCTGTTAAAACTCGGGCCGTCGGTCAATGGCAAGCCGTTGACGGCGCCCGTCCGCGGCGCAAATGGTTGAAAGACCACTTACTTTTTCAATGCATTCAGTTCCACCGTGGCGCTACTGAATTCCATGTAGCCTTTTTCACCCGTGCCAAGGCATTTTTTAAATAGGGCCACCGCGCCTTCCTTGTCACCGGCGAGGAGACGTTTCATACCCGCATAATAGTTGGCCTGGCAAAATTGGCCGCTTTGCGCCTTCGGGTTCCGGGCGGAGGTTTTGGCCACACTCAGGAAATCTTCCTCAGTGATTGTGCCGGTGAGAAACTGTCCAATCCTGGCGGCCCAGTCGGCCGCCCGCGCGCCTTGAAGTGATTTAACGTGCTCTGCCAGTTCCCTGGTGGCGGCGTCCGGTTCACCGAGCCGGGCGCGAAGCAGCCAGATGCGGAAGCGGGAATCATCCAGCAAGGGATCGAGCTGGAACGCCTTGCGAAAGTTCTCCAAGGCGGCTTGGAATTGCAGCAGGTCGTTCTGGACATACCCCAGGTTTTCCCAAGCTGGGGCGTTTTGGGGATCGAGTTCGGTTGCCTTGGAACAATCGGCGAGCGCTTCCTCGTAGTTCTTGAGATTGACCTTGGCGAGGCCGCGATACGAGTATGCCATGGCGTTTTTGGGATCCATCCCGATCACCTGAGTAAAGTCGGCAACGGCCTTGTCGAAATCTTTGAGCAGACGCCTGGTTTCACCTCGGCCGACAAGGGCATTGGTATCGTCTGGATTCAATTCGATTGCCTGCTCGTAATCCGCAAGCGCACCGGCGAAGTCCTTGAGGTCGTATTTTACCCAACCCCGATTCACGAGGCAGGGAGCGGAATTGGAATTCAGTTCGATGGCCAGGCTGAAATCGGCAAGCGCATCGTCGTAGTTTTTAAGGCGTCTGTTGGCCAAGCCGCGAAGGTCGTGGGTTGTCGCATCTTGCGGGTTGAGCTGGATGGCTTTGGTGCAATCGGCGACAGCCCCGGCATAGTCTTTAAGATCGTACCTGGCCGTGGCCCGGATGAAGTAGGCCATGGCATAACCAGGATTCAGCGCGATGGCCTTGGTGCTGTCGGCAATGGCCCCGTTGTAATCTTTCAGATTATACTTGGCTCTGCCGCGGGCGCCATAAGCGTCCGCATACCGAGGATTCAGTTCGACGGCTTTGGTTTCATCGGCGATGGCCCCGGCAAAATCTCCGAGATGGAACTTGGCGTTGCCCCGGTTCCAGTAGGCGTAGGTGTATCCCGGAACAAGCGCAATGGCCTGGTCAAAATCGGCGAGGGCTTCCTTGTACTTTTTGGCGTTGTATTTGACGGTGCCACGAGCGCCGTAGGCGTCTGTGTAGGCAGAATTAAGGGCAATGGCCCGGTCAAAGTCGGCCAGCGCTCCGGCGTAATTGTCGCGCGCGGCCTCGGCATTGCCGCGGGCGTAGTAGGCGGGGGCGTAATTGGGACTGAGTTCGACGCTTTTGTCGTAGTCGAGCATGGCTTCGGAGTAATTTTTTAGCGCGGCTTTGGCATTGCCGCGACTGATATAGGCATCTGCGTAATCGGGATAGCGTTCAATGGCTTTGGTTTCGTCAGCAATGGCCCCGGCGTAGTCCCCGAGATGGAACTTGGCATTGCCGCGGACGAAGTAAGCATGGGGATATTGAGGATTCAGTTCGATGGCTTTGTCAAAGTCGGCGACGCTTCCGGCATAATCTCCGAGATTCATTTTGGCGTTGCCGCGGATGTAATAAGCATTGGGATATTCGGGGTTTAGTTCGAGGGCTTTGGTGTCGTCGGCGATGGCCCCGGCAAAATCGTTGACATAGGTCCTGGCTTCGCCGCGGTTGATGTAAGCGGCGGCATTGGTGGGGTCCAGTTCGATGGCCTGGTTGAAGTCAGCGATGGCTCCGGTGTAGTCCCTGAACTGGCATTTGTTAATCCCCGAATCAAGGAGTGATTCGGCAGTGGGCTGCAAAGCCTTGTGCTGCCGTGAGCACGAGGGGCAGCAAGCGATGAGAGCCAGCAGGCAAACGGGGTAAAAGCTCCAGTACCAGGATTTCATGGCGGGAGTTTACCAAGACCATAGCCGGGCGCAACTACGGCTGAAATTCAAATCCGATTGCTTTAACCACTTTGCCGGTTCACATTTCACCCATGGCTTTGGAAACGTTTCAGGCAAGCCGGTGGACACGCGGGAACTTCCTGTTTCCCACCGTCATCGAAGTGACGGACCAGGCGGTCATCCGGCACAAACGCTCGTGGTTCAGCAAGGACGAAATGAGCATCAGTATCACCAAGGTGGCGTCCGTGCACATCAAGACCGGCATCATTTGGTCGGACATTTTAATCGAATCGTCCGGTGGCTCCGACCCGCTGGCCAGCCACGGTCACACCAAACGTGATGCGCGCCGCATCCGCGAACTGATCGAGACGGCGCAAGGGAATTTGGGCAGCAAGGCGGAGGGAATAAAGTAGCGAAGGCGTCCCGCCGACAAAGTGGCAGTTATACGGGCGAGACGCCTGTGCTACCTTTAATTCGCTTGCACGCAACTTGAACATTGCGGCTACCTTTTGCCCGCCGAACGCAACTTGAAAGTTGTGGCCACGTTTCATCCATTCACAACCTGCAACGGGGGCCGTTCCTGCCAGTAATGCACCGGTTCGGTGAAGGCGGCAAAGCTGTGGCGTCGCTGCGCCTGTGGGGCACCGCCGAAATCCCGATAGAGTGTGATGGCAATGTGCTCGTTGCGGCGGATGCAGTCCTTGATGGCTTCCGGGTCTTTCTCGCAATGGATGAGCGTCTTCCACGAGTAAATATGTTTGGGTTTGTGGAAATCGCTGTTGGCGATGAATGGCAGCCGCTTGAGGCCGATGTCGTTGAAAATGTTGTCGCGGTTGGCGATTTCCCAGGCGTCGAGCAGCGGCGCGAAGATGTCCTGATTTTCCCAGAGGTAAAGCGTGTTCTTGCCCCACTCGCTTTTCATGATGTGCGGGTGCGACGCGATGGCGAGGCCGCCTTGCTCATGGATTTTTTCGATGATTTTCGGGATGTCGAGCGAAGGGTCAATCGGCTTTTTGAGGTCAACGCCGAGCAGATGCGCGGAGGTTTTCCGCGTGTAACCGTCCTTGTTGAACTCGATGCCGGTCAGCACGAGCATTTTATACCGGCGCCACGCGCGGCGGCGTTCGCGCTCAATCACCGCGAAATATTCCTCCACCTGGTCCTGGCCGAGCGTGCAACTGGCGAGTTCAGCCAGCTTGCCAAGCAGCCGGCTCGGGTCGGCAAGATGGTCGGTGATGCAAATGCAGTCGAATCCGTGCTCGCCGTAGAAATCAATGATCTCCGGCACGGCGAGTTTGCCGTCGGAATAATTCGAGTGGATGTGGAAATCGCAAAGGAGCATCTGCGGCTGGTTGCCATTGTTGCCGGGCGCAGCGCGCATGACGCGGTCGGGCACCGGCTCGAAGAGCTTGATGCGTTTGCGGCTGGAATCATTGTGGTCGGTTTCGCCAAGAACCAATTCGGCGATGCGCAACGCGGCGTCGGGACGGCTGATGCGATTCAAATTTTCGCGCCATTCCGACCAAAGCGCGGCGCGTTTGGCAAAGGCCTGTTCCACGCACTCGGCCACTTCGCGGTTCTTTTCGACGACCGCGCCGAGCTTGAATTTTTCAATCAATTGCGCGTTGCCTTCCTCCTGGCCGGGGATGACCTGGTTGACAATCATCGGGCATTGCGCGGCAATGGCTTCCTGCACGGTCGCGCCGCCGGCTTTGCTGACGATGAGATGATGTGTCATCATCAATTCGGGCATCTGGTTCGTCCAGCCGACGACGCGGACGCGGTCGGCGCAGTCGCGCGTGCGTTCGACGAGTTTGGCGCGCAACTCCGGGTCGCGCCCGACGGTGACGGTGAGATGGACATTATCCAGTTCGAGCAGCCGGTCAATCGCCTTGCCGGCCTTTTTCTTGCCGGTGTTGATGAGGTAAAGGACGCGGCGCGGTTCATGGCCGACGGGCAACGGAAGTTTCTGTGACGGCGGTTGCGTGAAGGCGAGGTTCACGGGAAAACCGAACACCTTGATTTTTTCCGACGGCACGCCGCCCTGGCGCAACGCCTCGGCGGTGGCATCGTTTGCCACGCAGAAATAATCGCTGCCGGCGCGGAACCACGCGGAGTTGATGGTGATGGAATCGGTGACGACGGTAACCAGCCGGAACGGCCGCTCGTGCCGGTCGCGGTAAATTTTCCGGATGACATGCGCATAGACCGGGTAGGTGCCGACGACACAATCGGGTTGGGCCTCAGCGAGGATTTTTTCAAGTGTGTTTTGCAGCCGGGTGAAGTTGCCGAGTTGTTTTTCAACGAGCGGCGACTTGTCGAGCAGCGAGTAAATGCCGCCCCAGAGGCTCGGGGCATATTGCACAACGCCGAGGTAGGTTTTACAGGCGAAAGTGTTGAACGCGCCGTAGCTGTCCGCGAACAGGTCGAGCACCTCCACGCGCGCGTCTTCGTCGAGCTGCTCAATGGCGTCGCGCAGGCTGCGGGCGGCGGCGTTATGTCCGTCCCCAAATCCCGCCGTCAGGATGAGAATTTTTTTCATGCCCCAACTTTATTACGCTTAAACCCTATCCGCGGCGTGTTACAATCGTGTGACAAACCGGTGAACTTTTATTCACGTTTTAACTGACCGGTTGAGCGTGAACGTAATGGCGACGGGCTTGAGCAGCAACCGACACCAGGGTTAACTGGTCGGTTCGATCCAGCGAATCCGGTTCGGACTTTAATCAGGCCATTAAGCTTTCAAGCCTGCCCTCACGAGCTGCGCCGGCCATTGGCCTATTGTTCCGGGTCGGTCAAGTAGACAAGGTAGAGCTGGCAATACCCCTGGTCCAAATCCAGCTGGGCGACGGGCGGGAAAACGTTGGTCAGTTGGGCGTGATGGGTTTCGAGCCAAAGTCGGGCGCTCTCATTTTTCTCCTGCAATGCCAGCCCGTCAATCACCACGAAATGAATGCCTTGCTGCCGCAACCGTTCGGGCGGGTCTTCCGGCAGAATGCGCACAACCCGGCGACCGTTGAGTGGCTGCCACAAGGCGATTTCATCCACGCCGGTACTGGTGGTATAATATCCCAGGATTGGCTCATCGGGCGGCACATTTCGTCTCAGGAAATTTCTGTGCGCCTCGAGGCTTCGGAAATAGGAGTATAGATAGTCCATATATCCGTCCATAATGATGGCCGACCCGGGATATTTTGCATTGAGCCAGCCAAAAAGGCGTTGGACCGGAAACAAGGGACGATCCACCGAGGTGATGAGCATCACCGCCGTCAGCGCCATGACGGCCTGTCCCAGCCGCTGCCAAAGACGCTCGCGCGCTACGAAAACCTGTCCGGGGCGGACCAGGAATACCGGCAACAGAAAGGCGTAATACGGGGCCAATTGGCGCGCGTTCTGATAACTGCCGTTTGTGGCCATGAAGATCAAAAGCAACCCCCAGGGAATCACCCGCAACCACCACAGCCAGCGGTTGGGAGCGGCTGTGCCGCCGGCATCCCGGTGACGCCAGGCTTCGACGATGGCAATAAGAAGCAGGATACAGATTCCCAGTCCGATGCCCGAGTTTTCCTCTGTGATTCCGTGCGCGTGGGTCAAGAGCAGAAAATTTTCGAAAGAGGAGAAGTGTCCGCCGATGGGCGAGTGCAAAAGAGCCAAGCGGATTTTCGCGCCCAAGTCGTTCCAGTGGATATAAAACGGCGGCAGCAGGCTGTAGAAGGGCGGCAACAGATTTTGCGCGGGAAGGGAAATGGCGTTGCCGATAATTCCCCAAAACGGATCCAGTTTGAAGTTTCCAATCCCGGGAAATTCCAGCGGCAAGCAGGTTCCGGTGTAATACAGATTGGCGATGGTGACCGGCACGATTGAAACCAGCAGCCCCAGGCAGGCCATGCCGGCGCCGGCCACCGGTCGTGACCGGAGCAGCCGGAGGGCGGGCCAGGCTGCCGCCAGCCACAACGCCACCAGCGGGATGTTTGACTGTTTGGTTCCGGTAACCAACGCTGCCGCCAGCAGCGACAACCAAAGGTCGGTCACCCGTTTGGTTTCACGCGCGCGCAATGCCAGGTCCACCGCCGCCAGGATGTAAATGGCTGAAAAACTGTCGTTGGCGATCGAGCCGGCCTGCAGGGCAAAACACCAGCCGGACGAAAAAAACCACATCCACCACCAGGCGACCCGCGGCCGGACTTGCAGGCGCGTAAAAATGCTGAAGACCAAACCGGGCAGCAGAAGATAGGTCGTCCAATTGATCAGGAACAGAAACCGGTCCGTGCCGGTGAACAAAAGCAGCGGAGCCGACAGCCACTCAAACCCGCAACCGGTCACGTTCATCCGGATGTCGGCGGTGCGGATCCAATGCCATTGTCCGGCCCCCAGCCAGTGCAACACCCGCGGCAAGCGGTAGGCGTTGGCGTCCCAGTTCAACCCGGCATAAAGCAACCCGGACGCCAGCGACAACAGGACCAGCACCAGAAACAGCAACGGCGCCCGGCGCCGGAATCGCCGCCACACGCGGTGCCAGGATGCCTTCACGGTCCCCACCGCCGGGCGGGACCGCCGCCATAATCCAAATCCGGCAACGGCGGCCAGCAGAAAAACGACGGTATAACCGGCGCGGTTCAACTGGTAGATGGCCGACAAGACCCAGCCGGCACTGACCAGCAAGGTGGAGATTAAAATCCAAATCCGGACCGCCGACAGCATCATTCTCCGCCATCCAACCGCATACCGCACCTGGAGGCAACCAAAATTTGACGGGATGACGGCAAAAGCCCCTCATTTAACTTGAAATCCTGCCTTGCATTCCGCACCCGTTTCCGGTTCAATTCCAACACGTTGACAGAAGACGCATGTAACCAAAAAGCAGCAAATCATTCTGTGAGTTTCGATTTAAGACCCTCTGCGGATGGCCATTGCTGTATTGAATCGGGCATGACATTATGAGTGGAGAAAGGGCAAGCCGCGAACGGGGTCACATTCCAAAACTGAATTCCCGCCGGCTGCAGAGATGCTTGAAAAAGAGCAAACCGCGTGACAAGTTAAACGGAGGACCGTGAAACGGGCAATTGTTCAAGTGATTGTCGCGATGTTGATCTGTGGGAACGCGCACGCGGATTGGCTCATCAAGACTTACAGGAACGGATCTCCAGTGACTGGCTTGTCCGATGCGGACAACCTCATCAGCAGCGGATACGTTATCGCAATTGCAGATATGGCAGAAGGCGACATGGTGGGCTTCGATGCTGGTGAAGGGACAGGGCATTTTCTGACCAACAATCCAGTCCCCGGCATAACCAACAACGCGCCAACCGACAACTATGCGGTTCAAGGCACGGGCTGGTTGAATATTCCCACGACGGGACAATACACTTTTGGTTTGAATACGGATGATGGGGCGCGGTTAAGAATTGATGGCACCGATGTCATTATCGACAACGGGCGCTCCCAACCTCACGATTCGGCCTACGTCACCACCAATTTGACGGCCGGTTTACATTACATCGAATGGACCTGGTTTAATGAAGCGGGTGGCACCAGAGGTGGCGGAGCCGAAGGAGAGATATTTGCAGCACCCGGTGTCCACACGGGTTTCGACTCCAGTTTCCAACTGGTTGGATGTGCGCCCGGGTTGGTCGTCAGTTTGCCGGTGTCCTCGACTTCCGACATGGCCCTCGTTCCGGCCGGCAGTTTCACCATGGGCAACTGCATGAATCCGAGCGAGGGCGATGCAACCGAGAACTACGAACTTCCTCTGCACATCGTTTACGTGAGTGCGTTCTACATGGATCGCTATGACGTTATGAAATCGTTGTGGGACAGCATTTGCCAATGGGCTATAACCAACGGTTATAGTTTTGACAACCCAGGCTTGGGTAAAGCCCCAAACCATCCGGTGCAAACAGTCGACTGGTATGATAGTTTGAAATGGTGCAATGCGCGGAGTGAAATGGAGGGGCTGACACCATGCTATTACACGGACGCCAGCCAAACGACGCTTTATCGCTCCGGGTGGATAGACTTAAGCAATTCGTGTGTTAAATGGACAGCAAACGGCTATCGTTTGCCGACCGAAGCAGAGTGGGAGAAGGCTGCTCGAGGCGGCGCAAGCGGCCACCGATTTCCATGGACGAATACAGACACTATCGATTGGAGCTACGCGAATTACTGGTCATGTCCATCGTGCTATAGCTACGACACTGCTTCGGGAGGAGCCGACGGGACATTCAAAGACGGTGTTTATCCATACAGCAATCCGGTGGGCTATTTTGCCACGAACGGGTATGGGTTGTATGACATGGCCGGGAATGTGTGGCAGTGGTGCTGGGATTGGCT
>Ga0187866_1003236_pt1 | contig 12398 bp, 12 predicted proteins | sample June2016WEW_11_1_3_FD_133013 | JGI IMG/M metagenome (GOLD analysis project Ga0187866, IMG submission 133013) | Peatland microbial communities from SPRUCE experiment site at the Marcell Experimental Forest, Minnesota, USA - June2016WEW_11_150 | ecosystem: Environmental > Terrestrial > Soil >... | reverse complement strand
CTTGCCTTGCGTGGTACCACAGTGAACCACGGGTAGCAACCAAGGCCTCCCGCGAATGTTCGCTAAGAAGAAAAGGTCCTCCCGTCCGGGGTAAAGAAACTACGTCACTTAAGAGCTCTAGGTTTCTTTGTCTTTAAGGGCTAGAGGGAAGGTCCTTCGCTCTAGTGGAGCACCAAGCCTTGATGGAATCCTCTTGTGAGATCCTTCCATAGGACAGTGTAGATTAATGGCGCAAAGGGAATACTCCGGAAGGGCCCTTCCCGGGGATGAACGGAAGGACTGAAGATAAGAGAAAGGAAAGAAACAAAGAAAAAGAGCCGGGGGACAACACAACTGCGACTTTAAGCAATCGGTTCCTCACTAATAACCCTTTTGCTTGCGATAAATAAAGCGAATAAATTTCTTTCGGTCGTCCTTTAAGCGACTCCGAGGGCTTGGATAGCGGTTGCGGGGACACTCCCTGGGTTATGGTTGCGGGGACACTTCTCCGAAAACCGAAGGGCGAGAGGAGTGTCCCCGCTCCAATCTGATCGGAGGGGTGTCCCCGCTCCAATCTTGATGCGCTGAGCCCCAACCTAGCAGGGTCAGGAGAAGGCGCAGAAGGTGCCGACTGCGTACCAGTACTAGTGATCACGTTCTTTCTTGGCTTAAGACAGGGGTGGTGCCGTATGGCGATAGAGGGTTTAGGGAGTACGACGGTACTGGACCACCTACTATATAGATTGGCTGGCAAGTAAGGCCCTCTGAAATAACAGCAGATGCTGGGCGGCGCGGAGAAGGATGCATCACCCGCCGATTGGTCGTCCGGGTAGCGTGCGATTCAAGAGCGGCCGCAATAAGTTTACTCGGCGTAGTCTGCATAGGCGATTGTCTCCTTGCAATGTGCCCCTGTCCGTGTTGAAGGGCTGACTATCGTGTCGGTCTAAATTATGCGAACATTGTGGAATGCAGGAGATGGAGACGACGCCTCAAGGTCTGTTCGGTTACCCTTATTGCCCCATGTATCCTTAATCTCTCTTGCCGCTCTGGCGCCCGCACCTCTCTATGACACTCTCGATAGTCCGCACAAGGTCGGTATTCAGCACCGGCTTTCCAGCACAACCTTTACGTTTGGGCCGGAAGCAGCATCGACAAGTCTTTTTGAATAGCCGCTCAGCAGGATTATAGGGATATCTCCTCTTATATGTGCGGCTCTTTTTGCCAGCTCTATTCCGTCGATTCCTGGCATTACTATGTCGCTTACGATTAGATCAACCTCCTCTGCGTTTGCAGAAAGAAATTCGAGTGCTTGGATAGGCTCCTGAAATGAGGCCATTTTATACCCTCGACGCTGCAGTACGGCCTGAATGTATTCACAAACCTGCCGCTCGTCGTCAACAACCAAAATAAAACACTGCTTTTTCGTCCCCATAGATAATTTCCCTCGGAACTGTTCGTTCTCATTCAGTTCGCGAGCCACATCACAGGTGGCGATGCGTTCTTAGGGCGCCCAGTCAATTCTCCTTCTGCCCACAAAACCTGCTTATTTAATCTCCATAGGCGCCCAGTCTATAGCTACCACGATTCCGTTCTTCTTCGAGTCCCACTTATACACCCTGTAGTAGCTGACCGTGCGGAAATGATTGGTTGGTGCCCATACGAGGGGGCCTCCCTTCAAGCCCCTCATGTCGGCCTTCATCTGGTTCATGGCTGCCTTGATCTTGTCAGGTGTTGGCGGCCACGGCGTCTTCTTCAGGATTTCCTCGAGTGACATCGCCACGATCCATCCTTCACTCATATAGGTGTAGGGATAGCCACTTTTCTGTGCGGTAAACGTATCCCGAATCCTCTTTTGTTCTGGAAGGTTGTCGGCGAAAAATGCATTGGTGGTAAAAACGTAGAGACCGTCGTCCTTCAGCCTTTTTAACTCATCCTCTGCCGGGGAGTGGGCCCACGCCAGGTATTTTCCCTTCCAGCCGAGTCTTCGGAGGGCCTCGAAGGTCTTCACTTCCATGCCCCACGGTGCCCACGCATATATCCAATCAGGGTTGCCATTCTTCAGTTTCGTGGCGAAAGGCGTGTAATCGGGGGCCGTGGGCGGGATTATCTCTTTATCCATTGTCTTGATGCCCATACCCTTGGCAAGGCCTTCCGCAAAATCGATCTCCGATCTGGAGAGCGGTATGTTCATAGCCGCAAAACCGAGACTGAAGGGGCGTTTTGCCTGCTCTGTGAGGAAAGCGAGCGCGAACCGGCTGTCAATCCTGGAAGCAAAGGCTGTCGAGCAATACTGGAGGGCATCCGGATTGGGTGGATAAACCTCCGGCGGGCAGACCGCGCCGGCAAAGAAAACGGGCACGTTTGCCTGTTTGGCAGCACTCACGACAGGGGGATAGGTACTTGACAGACTCGCGACCATCAATATGCTCACCTTGTCCTGAGAAGCGAGTTTTCTGGCCTGTGCAGCCGCTTTTGACGGCTGTCCGGCATTGTCTTCAATAATGATCTTGACCGGGTGGCCGTTAATGCCGCCTTTTGCATTTATTTCCTTGAAGTACGCATTAAGAGAGTCATTGATGGCGGCGTAGGTCTCAGCTCCCGGACCCGTCACGTCACCGGTGAAACCAACAACGTAGGGCTCCTGAGCGAATGCCGAGAAACGCAGCATGCCGGTGATACCGGCGAAAAATAATAACGCGTAAAAGACCTTTCTTGACATAATACCCCTCCTTTTCGTTCGGTTTCTACACCCTTTTGTCCCTTACCCTCGTGTTATTGTTCAGCACATCGCCTATCTCTGACGATACCAGTATCTTCTCGGACGCTTCACTATACATCGATTCGATCAGCTCCTTGAACCGCGCATACATCTGGTCCCGTTTTACCTTCCTGGTCGGTGTTATTGGCTCTCCGTCATTCCAGGGATCTAGTTCCTTGGGGATGATCCTGAAGTCCTTCACCTGCTCTACCCGCGCAAGATCTTTGTTCGCCTCTTCGATTTCCGCCTTTATAAGGTCAATTATGGCGGGATTCCGACAGACGTCTATAAAACCGGTGTAGGTAACTCCGTTCTGTCGTGCCCATGCAGACACCGTATCCAGGTCTATCTCGATCAGGGCCGTGACGTAGTGACGCTCATGCCCGAAAACAACCGCTTCGTTTATGTACTTGCTAGATCGTATGGCATTTTCAATATGAACGGGGCTGAGTGTCTTGCCTCCTGAAGTCACCATTATGTCTCGTACCCGGTCCCTGATCCTCAGATTCCCGTCATCGGTCCACTCCCCGGTATCACCTGTCGAGAGCCACCCGTCCTCCAAAACAACTTCTCTCGTCAGTTCCGGCTGCTTCCAGTAACCTTCGAACATATCTTTTCCGCGTACTTGAATCTCTTTATTGTCAGCAAGTCTCACTTCCCACCCGGTGGGTGGCGTTCCCACGTTCCCTGGTTTCGGGAAGTATCCTTTCTGGGCTGCAATGGCCGCACCACCCGTTTCCGTCTGTCCGTAGAGGTCGGAAAGATTGACGCCATAGATCTGCCAGAGGGCAGCGAGTTCCGACGGTAGGGGCGCTCCCACGCAGATCACAAGTTCCAATTTATTGAAACCGATCTTGTTGAGCATTGGCCTGAAAACCATAGCGTAGAAAGGCAGATAACATACAGCGTAGAAACCGGCCCCCTTGCCGTTCCAGAGGGCTTTTGTGCGCTTCCGGCCTAGATTAACCGCAGTATGGTAGAAAGCCCTTTTCAGTGGTGTAGCCTGTTGTATACCCACGAGCATCCGTGAGGCGAACTTCTGCAGGTAACGTGGGACCGTAATGAGAACCGTGGGTGCCGTCTCAAAAATAGTATTCTCCAGATCCTCGATGCGCTCGCAGAAATGCGGCACTATATGGGTAAGAAGGGGCAGCGTAATCGCGAGCTCCTTGCCGATGATATGGCAGAGCGGTAGATAGGCAACGGTGCGATGACCGGGTTTTGTAAGGAATGGATATTTATCCACGAGCGTATAACAGGCAGATAAATGTTTTCCGTGACTGATGACCGCGCCTTTCGGATCACCGGTCGTTCCCGAAGTGTAAACAATCGAGAGGCTGTCTTCCGGCGCGACGAGGGCAATCGATTGTTCGAATACTTTGGGTTGCGATTCGAGCTGATGCTCGCCTTCAGTGAGGACCGCCTGAAAAAAGATTACTTGCTCCGTGTCCACCGTGAACATGCCTTTGGTATCGATCACTACAATGTGCTCCAGATGCTCAAGGGCGCTCACGTGGGGAAGAATCGGATCCGCGTACTGATGGTTCTGTGCTACGAAAACCGATGCCTGACCGTCATTAAGAAGGTAGAGCATCTCCTTCTGCGACGAGGTAGGGTAGATGCCGTAGGTAATGGCACCGAGGGAGTTCGCCGCAAGTTCGCAGATGACATACTCCTCGCAAGGATCTCCCATGAGCGCTACTGTTTTCCCTTTTGTAAGACCCAAATCCCGGAGTCCCATCGCGCACCGGGCAACAAGGTCCCTCAGCTGGAGCCATGTTCGTTCCTGGTAAGTCCCTCTCTTCTTGACCCGGTATGCTACCTCCCCTGGCGTCTGACGGGCCCTTTCTAGAAGCATGCCGGGCAATGTTTTCTTTCTTAGCTGTTCGTGTTGACTGAGTGGTTCGCTTTTCAAGATTTGCGGCTCATGGGTTCGGGACGGCTTGTCCCTTGGCTCTAATGCCGTCAACCAGAATCTCGAACGTCTGCTCCAGTGTGTCGAAAAGCGAATAGGACATGTCCTTCAGAAGCCAGCGGATGACTGTATGCTCAACGGTGCCAATAAAGACCGCCCGTGCCAGATAGGGATTCAAATCAGCCCTGAATTCGCCCGATGTACGTCCCTCCTCGAAGATATCAACAAGGAAGGAGTAAAAAGTCTTGACGTTAGGATAGACAGACGAGTCGACGAAGGTACGGTTCACTTTCAGGTGGAGGAAGACGACTTTTGCGGTTAGGCAGTCTTTTTCTATGTACCGCAGGTACCACCACAGGAACTTCCTCAGCTTGTTGACGGCTCCTTTGATGCCGAACAATTGCTCCTGCACTTCTTCGATGCCCTTTATAACCCAGACGTCGGGGATCGTGTGGAGAAGATCTTCCTTCCCCTGAAAATACTCATAAAGGGCTGCCTCGGAAAACCCCGCTTCCTTCGAAATCTCCACGATAGTCGTCTTCTGATACCCCTGTTCGGCAAAGAGCTTCGTTGCCGCACGGAGTATGCGGGTCTTTGTGCTGTCCTTCGACGCTTTTTCGTTCATCTGTGCCATATCCTAAAGCTATTAAATCCTCTAATGTACCAAATTCTTTACGTATTTGAGCAATACCGAATCATATTTACATATTCTGTCTAATGCTATTGGACAATGTCAAGACAAAAAAGGTGTCTAGCAGGAAAAACTTGTTGACAGCCTAAGATTACATTGAATATAATGGCGTTAAGTTCATATGCAGATCATTGTTAACGTCATAGTTCTGGCAGCACTCTACGCACTCATATGTTGTGGTTATGTTCTTATCTACAGGGTTAGCAGGGTGCTGAACCTGGCTCACGGCGAACTGATGGTCCTGGGGGGTTATTTTCTCTTCACCATGACCGGGATGTTTGGAAAAGCACCGGTTCCTGTTTTTATCGTTGCCCTCGTCATGAGCCTTGCCCTCGGCCTTGTTGTCTATTTTTCTCTCATGCGCTTCATGACCGGTCAGAGCACCCTGTCGGCCGTTCTCGTTACCATAGCCCTGGGGATTCTTCTTCGAGGCATCATGACGCTGATCTGGACTGCCCAGACGTGGCATCCTCTCGAGCAACTGGGGCTGCGGAATACCTCGTTCGAAATTGGCAAAGGCGCAGTAATCTCTACATTCGGTCTTGTTGCCGTCGTGGGCGCGATCGCTCTCTACACTGCCCTTTTTTTCTCGTTCAAATTTACCCGTTGGGGGCTCCGCATGAGGGCGGTAGGGGAGAAGCCGTTGCTGGCGTCCCAGAGGGGCGTGGAATTGCACCGCTGCTACGCGATCTCTTGGGGAATAGCCGTACTTGCGGGTGGATTTGCAGGCATGGTACAGTCCTGTGACAGTGGACTTGACCCCGGTTTATTTGTCGTCGGCCTGAAGGCATTTCCGGTAGTCCTCGTGGGCGGCCTGGATAGTCTCGCAGGCGCGATTCCGGCGGCTCTCATTGTCGCTCTCGCCGAAGTTCTTGCCATCAACTACATCAGCCCTGAAACCGCCGAAGTCGCCCCGTTCGTGGTATTGCTCCTCATGCTCCTCATCCGCCCCTGGGGACTACTGGGAACAAAGGAAGAACTGGACAGGGTCTGACATGGCGCATGCGAGCGGGTATTTCAAGACAAGGTACCGTGACGAGTTCTTCGTACTGGAAACACGATCGCGCAAGACGGCCCTGGTCCTCCTCCTCGCCGGTCTTCTCGCTTTTCCTTTCTTTGCATCCCCTTTTGGCTTGGACCTCGCTAACCAGGTCTTCCTATCACTTATAGGTGCCGTAGCCCTGATGCTCCTGACGGGCTTTGCGGGTCAGATATCACTCGGTCATGCCGGACTCCTCGCTGCCGGCGCATTCACCACTGCAATCCTGTTCAAGGAGGTTCAGGCGCCTTTCTGGATCGCCCTTCCGGGGTCCGGTTTGATAGGTGCATTGCTTGGGATCATCTTCGGCTTCCCGTCGCTGAGGCTAAAAGGGTTATATCTTGCGCTCAGCACAATGGCCCTTCATTTTATAGTCACTTATATAGGCGCTGAGTATCAGACGCGCAGGGGTTTCGCCACCGGCGTCCTCCTTGACGCCCCAAAACTGGGATCATTCGTGGTCCAGGACCCCCGCATCTGGTATCTTATTCTCCTCGCAGCCGATATCCTCGTCGTGCTCTTCGCCTTCAACCTGCTCAGATCAAAGACGGGACGGGCATGGGTTGCGATCCGCGATCGGGATGTCGCCGCTGAAGCCCTCGGCGTGGATGTCAGGTTTTACAAGGTCTCTTCGTTCATGATCACGTCAATGATTACCTGCATGGCCGGGTCCCTTTTTGCCTACTATCGGGGATTCGTTTCTGTCGAGGCCTTTTCTTTCCTTACCACCATAGAATATGTGGCTATCATTATTGTCGGTGGCATCGGCACAATACTTGGTGCTGTATTCGGCACAATCTTCATCGTGCTTCTGCCTTATGGCATTGATGCCGCGGCTGAACTTCTGGCTATTCCACCTCGACTCACCAACTATCTCTCAGCTATCAAGTATGGGACCTTCGGTCTTGTGATGATCATATTTCTACTTTTGGAGCCGGGGGGGCTCGTCGGTATCTGGCGTAGAATACTCGATTATTTCCTTCTGTGGCCATTCAAGTATAAACCCATGGGGAGATAAGGGTGGCAGCGACTGAAGCAATGTTGACCGTTGAGAACCTCGAGGTCGTTTATCACGGGGTGTCGACGGCCGTCCAGGGCGTATCGCTTGCGGTCAAAGAACGTCAGATAGTAGCCCTGCTCGGAGTAAACGGCGCAGGCAAGAGTACTACACTTAGGGCAATCTCCGGATTCCTCGGCCTCGACAATGCGAGGGTGAATGCGGGATCGATCACGTTCCTCGGTGAAAGAATCGAGAATGCGCTGCCTCATCAGACGACACGGAAGGGGATTGTTCTTGTGCCGGAGCGGGACAAGATATTTGAGAGTTTGACTGTAGTCGAGAACCTTCAGGTTTCGGTCCCTGCCCATCTCAGCAAGAATGTCTCCGGTTCGCTCGATTTTGTGTTCGATTACTTTCCTCAGCTAAAAAATGTCAGGGGTCGCCTGGCCGGGTATCTGAGCGGAGGTGAACGCCAGATGCTCGCTCTTTCGACAGCCCTCCTCTGCAAGCCACGGCTTCTCCTCGTGGATGAGCTTTCCCTCGGTCTGGCACCTATAGTAGTGCGCGAGCTTATGCAACTGATCCGGAGGATCCGCGACCAGGAGGGCGTGCCTATACTCCTTGTCGAGCAGAATGCCGTGGCGGCCCTGCAGATTGCTGATTACGGCTATGTCATGGAAAACGGGCGCATCGTACTTGCGGCGGACTGCGAGACGCTGCGAAATGATCAGAACATAAAGGAATTTTATCTCGGTCAGGGAGAAAGGGAATCGCGCAAGAAGTACTCGGAAGTGAAGCAATACCGGCGCACCCGCAGGTGGTATGGCTGAATCGGTTCATTTGAGTCTCGAGAGTGTCAGTTTTGCAGTAGGAGGCCTCTCCATACTCTCCGGCATATCAATCGATGTGCGGAGAAAGGAGCTTGTTGCGATCATAGGGCCAAACGGTGCAGGGAAGACAAGCGCCCTTAACTGCATAAGCGGCATCTATCCTCCTACGGCTGGCCGTATCCTCCTCAATTCACAAGACCTCGTAGGGTGCAAGCCACACCAGGTGGCCGCCTTGGGCATTGCGAGGACCTTTCAGCACGCAGAACTCTTTCGACATATGACGGTCCTTGAGAACCTCCTGGTCGGGAGGCACCTGAAGATAAGGGGCGGCATGGCCTCGAACGGGTTGTTCTGGGGTAAGACCGCGCGCGAAGAGGTGTCCCAGCGTGAAACGATCGAGGAGATCATTGAGTTCCTGGAGCTGGAAAAATACAGGAGAAGCAAAGCTTCCGATCTTCCATTCGGGGTCCAGAAGATAGTGGGCCTCGGGCGAGCCCTTGCAACGGAGCCTCAGGCGCTGTTGCTTGATGAACCGTGCGCCGGCATGAACCGGAATGAGAAGGAAGACCTCGCTCGGTTCATGATGCGCATCAAGCATGAGCAGGGCATGACCATGATCTGGGTAGAACATGATATGCAGATGGTTAGCGATCTCGCTGATCGCGTCCTGGTCCTCGATTTTGGAGAGAAGATCACGGAAGGATTGCCCGACGAGGTGCTCAACGATCCGAGGGTGATCGAGATCTACGCGGGGAGCAAAGCTGTCGACTCTCCGGCGTAATGTCGTGCAAAGGTAGCTACAGTTTTGAAAAATAAACTGAGAGGAGGACGATATGTCCGAGGAGACGAAGAAACTCTTTGACGAAAGGCTGGGGCGCTACCAGGCAGCCATCGCGCTCGAACCGACCGACCGAATCCCCATCGCGCCGGGGAGCAACTATTTTGCGGAGGTCTATTCGGGTAACACCAACCAGGAGACGGCCTATGACCCGGAAAAGTGGCTTCAGGCCGAACTTGCGTTCTGCAGGGACTTCCCGGAAGTCGACGTGCTCCGCGACAATCGCATCTATGGCCCCCTCTTCGACGCGGTCAACCTGAAAATGTACAAGCTGCCCGGACGCGACCTGTCACCCCAGGATCAGTTCCAGTTCGTCGAAGAAGAGTACATGAAGGCGGACGAGTATGACCTGCTGATTGAGAAGCCCATCGAATTCCTCTTCGACCGCTGGCTCCCCCGCATCCTCGGGGAGTATAAAGAAAAGGGATCGATTCGCTCCTACATGGCCTTCCTGAAGGGCGGCATGGCCCAGGTGATGGCGGGAGGCATCATGAGGAACCGCACCGTGGTGCTGCAGAACGAGGCGGGTATGCCACAGCCCATGGCAGGGTTCTTCCTCACACCCTTTGACGTCCTTGCTGACGGCATGCGGGGCCTGACCGGTAGCTTCAACGACTGTTTCCGTCAGCCGGAGAAGGTCGTCGCAGCATGCGATGTCCTGGTCAACGAAATGGCCAATCTTGCCCTGGCATTGGCCGACCCGCTAAAGCGGTGGCCCATCTTCGTGCCAACCCACAAGGCATGCTTCCTCTCCCCCCAGCAGTTCGACAAGTTCTACTGGCCTTCCTTCAAAAAGGTGATGGACATACTCATCGGCGCCGGCCACACGATCCGTTGTTATCTCGAGGGCGATTGGAGCCATCACTGGCACCATATGCTTGAAATGCCGAAGGGCAAGGTGCTCTGCGACATCGACAACGAGGGCGACATCTTCAAGGCAAAAAAGGAGATCGGCCATCACCAGTGCCTGGCAGGTGGGATAAAGGATTCCCAGTTTATCCTCGGCACCCCTCAGGAGATGCGCGACCAGGTGAAGCTCCTCTGCGAAACGGTGGGAAAGGGAGGCGGCTACATCATCAGTGGCGGCTGCAATTTCCCCTATACTACGAAGCCCGAGAATTTCAAGGCCATGATAGAGGCGGTGCTGGAATACGGGGTCTATGACAAGAACATAAAGCCCCAACCGAAGCCGATGGCAAAGGGTGAGATCAAAGCATTTTCCTTCCCAAAAATGGTCACACCGTGGGACGTGAAGCGCGCGGAGATCGGCGGGGTCAGGGGGGATGAAACTATGATCCGCAAACCCTGGGAGCAACTCGAAAGCATGGCCTACGTGTGGCTGTGGCAGTGGGTGCTGTAGAAGAACTGATAAGGAGGATAACAATGGAAGAGCTCATAAAGGCTTTACGGGATCTGGATGAGAATACGGTCTACAGCATTGTGGAAGAGAAGATCAAGGCAGGGGTGCCGGCCATCGATATCGTGAAGGCATGTAACGAAGGGATGGTCCAGGTGGGAGAATTATTCTCTTCCTGCCAGTACTTTATCAGCCAGCTTATCTTCTCGGCTGAGATCTTGAAAAACGTGATGAAGCGGCTCGAGCCGCTCCTGGAGGGGACAGTCCAAAGCAGAACAGCGGGCAAGGTGGTGATCGGCACCGTGAAGGGGGATATCCACGACATCGGTAAAAACATTGTGGTCACCCTGCTCCGCGGGTCGGGATTCGAAGTTGTCGACCTGGGCGTGGATGTACCGGCCGACAAATTTGTGAATGCCGTGAAGGAGAGCGGGGCCAAAATCCTGGGCTTGAGTGCTCTCCTCAATTTTACCTACCCGGAGATGAAAAACGTGGTCGAAGAAGTGGCTAAAGCCGGTCTTCGCGACAAGGTGAAGGTGATCATAGGCGGGACGCCCTGCAACGAGCAGGTCAGGCAGTTCACGGGCGCCGACTACTATGCCGTGGACGCGGTCACAGGCGTCAATATCTGCAAACAGATTTATGCATAACCGAGTGCCCCGAACGGCGTTATCGGTCCTAGCCTGCCAAACGGAGGACGGATTATGCTGATCATAGGTGAAAAGATAAACACCACGCGGAAGAGTATGGGTAGAGCCGTGGAAGAGAGGGATCATCGGGCTGTCCAAGAGGAGGCCCTCAGGCAGGTGCAGGCGGGGGCGCACATGATCGACGTGAATTGCGGTAGCCTTTCTGCTGACGCCGAGCCCGAGACCCTCGCATGGCTGGTCGATACCGTTCAGTCCAGCGTCGACGTACCCCTTTGTGTCGACAGCCCCAATCCTCACGCCTTGACGAGGGCCCTGGCGGTGCACCGGGGGAAACCGATGATCAATTCCATCAGCGGTGAGCGCGCGAGATATGAACAGGTATTACCGATGGTGAAGCAATACGGTGCATCGGTGGTAGCCCTGGGCATGGATGACCGGGGGATACCCCAGAACAAGGACCAAGCACGTGAGGTGGGCGTGACGTTGGTTGAGCGACTGTTGGGGGACGGTATTTCCCTGGACGATATCTACTTCGACCCTCTTGTACGATCGGTGGCCACCAATCAACAGGCCGTGGTGGAATGTCTCCAGTTGATGCAGGAACTGCGGTCGAGGTTTGCGCGGTTGCATTTTGTTTCGGGGCTGAGTAACGTCTCCTTTGGGCTCCCGGAGCGGCGTCACCTGAACCGCGCATTTGTGGTCATGAGCATTGCTAACGGCCTCGATACCGTCATCATGGACCCCCTTGACAGCACCATGATGGCCCTTATTCTAGCGGCCGAGGCGCTGATGAACAAGGATCGCTTCTGTATGAACTACATCAAGGCCTACAATCAGGGGAAGCTGAAGGAAACCAAGTAAGATTAAGTGGCGGGGGTGGAGGCATAAAGGACCTTCGCCCCTGCTGTTGTTGAAATCGCTAAGGGGCCACGAAAATGAGCGAGCTCCAGAGGAGAGTGGGAGCACTCGACTGGAGGAAGCAGTCCAAAAAATCAGGTGGACATTGGTAGTGAAAAACACACGGTGCCCCCCGTTATTCTTGTCGGCCGGTATCTTGATGGCAGAGGTCCGCAAGTAACAAGGCTCGGCTAATAAAGCTAATAAATTGCCCCGAGTAATTAAGGCGAAATAATTGCTCTTTGGCAATCAATGGGTTAAAGTCGCAACAACGAAGGAAATACTCCGGAGGGCCCCTGCGTTAGGGGGTACCGGCTCTTATCGCGCCTGAAAGACGCCGAGTCTTCAACCCGCCTGGTGGGTTATAACGTCCGCGGGGCAGGTGGACGCGCAGAGTCCGCACCCCACACACGCGTCCGTATTCACGCGCGCTACGGGCAGGAT
>Ga0187866_1003235_pt1 | contig 12401 bp, 11 predicted proteins | sample June2016WEW_11_1_3_FD_133013 | JGI IMG/M metagenome (GOLD analysis project Ga0187866, IMG submission 133013) | Peatland microbial communities from SPRUCE experiment site at the Marcell Experimental Forest, Minnesota, USA - June2016WEW_11_150 | ecosystem: Environmental > Terrestrial > Soil >... | reverse complement strand
GCGTTTTTAGATTTTTGAGCGTATTACAGAATCTATAAGTTACGTGTTTTCAACGCGCGGCGAGGCTCCGAATCCCACCCTCTCCGCCAAGTCTTTTATTATCAATATCTTAACTCCTATAACAATCTTTATTTTCAACCGAATTTAGATTGGTTAATATCGCAATTGGAGGGAATTGATTTGAGACAAGCGCCAAACGCCCCGGGACAAATCCCGTCAGATTGAAACTGGGCGCACGGAATATTTGCAATTCGTATTTAAACCTCAAATATGAAAGATTCTATCCCTCGCCCTGCGGTACAATGGCCTCAAAGGGATATTATGTTATCGCAATCTCCGTCGTTCCAAGCTTGCAGTAGATCACGCGCGTCTGAAATCGAGAAGATATTCATACATGAATTCTTCTGTTATGGGAAAGGACAAGCACGTGGACACAACTAGAAGGACATTCGTAAAAGGAATTACTGGAGCAGCTGTAGCCGGAGGGTTAGTCTGCCTGGAGGTTAAGAACCTTCGCGCCATGCAGGCTCCCCAAAACCGGGAAAATCTGGTTGCGACCTGTGGACTTTATTGCGGTGCCTGCCCGATGTACCTGGACTCCCGGAGCAAAAGTGACCAGAAAACCAAAGAATTCATGAAATACCTGGGCTCGAAACAAACCGAAATCAAGCGTGAGGATTTTCAGTGTGAGGGATGTCTTGGCAAGGGCAAGCTGATATCCTTCTGCGCGAAATGCGACATCCGCTCTTGTGCAGAGGGCAAAAAGATAGCTCACTGCTCCGAGTGTTCCGAATTCCCCTGCGCCCGCATAAGCGATTTCAACAATAATCATGGAAAGCTACTTCACCATTCCGAAGTGTTGGCCAATTTACGCCACCTGAAGGAAATGGGGATAAAGGACTGGGCCAAGAGCGAGGAAGAGCGCTGGAGATGTCCTAAGTGCCAAAATCGAATAGGCTGGTATGACGAAGCATGTTCGAAATGCGGCACTAAAAGATCTGATCGTTTATTCCCACTGAAACAGGCATAAAAACAGGCCAGGAACTATGGCCTTTGCTTCTCAGATGACTGGCACTGAACAGCAAAGAGATAATAGGCGAGATCAGCCTTCCCGAGATTAACTGTATGAGCAGATGGTCGGCTGATAACTTTTTCAAGCCGCGTGTCCAACCGTTGGACATTCCTACTACGAGGCTCGCTCAATACGTGGCTCGCAGGCGTAGTTCCAATTGGCGCTTGAGCTCCGATGAACAATGTCCTATAAGAGAGATCCGAGTTCCCATCAAATAAGAGTAGCCACGCCGACAGGGGATGACATCATGCGAAAGATCAGTTTTGCCGCAACTTTATTTGTTCTGACTCTTCTGGGTTCTAATAAACATGCGGTCGCATCCGATGTATGCGACCGGGCCTGCCTCGAAAGCCACGTGAACAGGTATATCGCGGCAATGATTGCGCATAATCCGAGTGAGCTGCCACTTGCCCGCGATGTCCGCTTTACCGAAAACGGACAGGAACTTAGGCTAGGAGATGGTCTATGGGCGACGGCTAGCGCACCGGGCAAATACAAGCTCTATGTGACGGATCCCAAATCGGGCCAGATAGGTTTCTACGGCACGATATTTGAGAATGGGACTCCTGTCCTGCTTGCGCTCAGGCTTAAAGTCGATGAACAGCTGATCACCGAAATCGAGACGATCATCGCACGCTCTCAAACGGGATCCAACCTGCCCGGTGCCGGAGCGGCAGTGGAAAAGAGAGTACAGCCCCGGCCACAGTTTTTGCAGACCGTTCCGGCATCAGAGAGGATGCCACGCCAGAGGCTGGTCGAGGTTGCTAATTCTTATTTCACGGGGCTTGCCAACAACACGGGACGCAACACCGCCCCATTTGCCCCCACCTGCGAGCGCGTGGAAAATGGCACTCAAACAACTCATAATCCAGCAGCCGGAAAAGACAGGAACGGTTTCAATGTCCTCGGATTGGGTTGCGAAGAACAACAGAAGAGCGGATTTTATTCGTTCGTTACCAGCATTCGAAACAGGCGCTTCCCCATTGTAGATGAGGAAAGAGGCCTGGTTATGGCATTCGGCTTCTTCGAACACACAGGCGCGGTACGGACAGTAACCATTTCAACCGGCCAGACCTTCCCGGCTCCTTTCCTTTCACCGCTGACATTTCAAATTTCGGAATTGTTCCAGATCCGGAATGGCAAGATTGATCAGATCGAGGCGGTACTAAACACGGTCCCATATGGCATGCGTTCGGACGCCTGGGATCGATAAGGGATTGCCGACGACTATGGTCCTTTGGGGTCCCGGCAATAACGCTACCCGTGTCCATTGTCAAAATTCCGTCCGTATTCAAAGCGTTGAAGTTTTTATCTAGAGATGGCAGCCTTAGCCTCCGCAAAATCCCTGTACGGTTTCCGAACCCTACTGATCCGGGCACTCGGAGTAGCAGATCTCCCCTCGTTTCAATATCAAATGGTCTTGTCGCCAAAACTCCGTGAGGCTGCAAACTCAGTCAGTTAAATCAGGCGTTGGTATTCTCACCTATTTTATAAATTCGGGCTTATGCTCCCATTTTTCCTCGGATTCCTCACCTGTCTCACCGCCTTATTCCGTTCCCGCTAGGACCTCAGTATTGAAATCCTTGCCCTGAGTTAGTAACTGGGCATACTCAAGCGAAAAAATCCTCATCCTCGGCTGCGGATCCAGGATCGAATATTTTGGATTCTTCTCCGCCGCCTTTGGTCTGCTTGGAGCAACGTGCTGGTCATCGTCGAGCCAGAAACGGTGGTCGCTTGGCACCGCGCTGGTTTTCGTTTGTTCTGGCGGATTCGGTCCCATGCCAATAACAAAGGCAGACCAAACACAGATGTCGAGTTGCAGCGGCTGATCAAACGGATGGCATCAGAGAATCCAACTTGGGGCGCACCACGAATTCACAGGGAGCTCCTCAAACTCGGCTCCGACATCTCTGAACGTACCGTTTCTCGCTATATCAGGCGCCTCTCTCCTTCCGGCCAGGCTCGGAAACTCTGGGCTACTTTCCTTCGCAATCATCGCGAGGCCATCGCGGCCATGGATTTCTTGACCGTCCCAACACTCATCTGCCAAGTTTTGTATTGTTTCTTCATCATCGAACATGGCCGACGCAGGATCCTCCATTTCAATGTCACGGAACACCCGACCGGTCCCTGGATACTGCAGCAATTGAGGGCGGCATTTCCGGAATCTTGTCCTTACCGCTATGCGATTCTGGATCGAGATGCGAAGTTCGGCAAGGATGTGACGGATCTGCTGGCATCCGGTGGCATCAAACCCAAGCAGATCAGTTTCCGAAGTCCCTGGCAAAAGGCCAATGGAGTCGCAGAACGATGGATTGGAAGCTGTCGCCGAGATCTTCTCGACCACGTGATTGTCCTCAATGAGGTTCATTTGCGCCGTCTAATTCGGGATTATCGCTCCTGCTATCACGAGGACCGAATCCACGACTCTCTTGAAAAGGACACACCCGCGATGCGACCTGTCGCTTCCAAACCGGATCAATCCGCACGATTGGCTTCATTCCCGCGCGTTGGCGGTTTACATCATCGATATGACTGGCAGGCTGCCGGAAGAGGTCTCTTCGCTGTTGCCGGATCTTTCGAGCTAGCCTGGACCAAAGTTGGATGCAGTGGCCGACACTTAAATTCCCTTCCTTCCCAACAGGTTTCCTGACTCTTCACCGCTAAAACTTCTCGGAGATCTTCCATAGGGCACGCACGAATCTTGGGGCGATGGACTTTTGACGACACACAGCCTCATGAACCTGTTCTTCAGGACCACCGGACCGGAAGTTCAAGATTGCTCTCTGAATAATGGGAAACTACAGGTACGCGTACCACCCAATGTTATCGATAGTCACGAGTATCTCTGCTTCGAGCTCTGATCAATGAAAGCTCTTGTTTTTTCCATCATCGGCTTTCGTGGTCCTTGCCCTCGTGAACTTTGTATGCATTGGCGTTGAATCGGCATTTGAAGTTACGGCTTTACCGTCACCATCACCATCACCACGCCATGCGACGCCACTGTCGCAGAGAAATTCCCCGTGAACTTCCCCAAATCCTTATGTGCCCATAAATCCCGCACCGCTGCGTTTAGGTGGGCGGGATAGCCGATTTGCCCCCAATTCACCGTAATCTCACGCTCGGCGCTGCTGCGGTTCAGCAATATGACCGCGCGATCGCCGTCCTTTAACTGCCTTCCCCAGACTTCGAGGTCGCCGTCTTTCCATGCGCGCTGGCCTTCGCGGCCGAGCGGGTCCTGGTCAACGGTAATGACTTCTTTGTTGGTCAGAATGTCGTGAATCTCAGGGGGCATGTTGCGGAGATCGTTTCCGGCGATGAGAGGAGCGGCCAGCATTGCCCACAAACTGAAGTGCGCCTGATACTCCGCCGTGGTCATTCCGCCGTTGCCGACTTCGAGCATGTCGGGATCATTCCAATGCCCCGGTCCAGCGTAGGAATAGAGTTCAGCTTCCTGGTCAACGATATCGAGCACGCCATAGTTGCAACAGTTGCCGGGATTCCACTCGCGTTTGCCTGCCCAGCGGTCCTGAATGTCGCCAGTCGAGCGCCAAAGGTTGCCGCCAACTTCTTTGCCCCAGAGCCAAGGCTTTGCGGTCCCCCACTCGCAAATGCTGAGCACAATTGGACGGCCGCTGGCATCGAGCGCGTGCCGGATGTTGACATAGGAAGCCTTTGCATCCTGCGTGGTGGTGTTGCACCAATCGTACTTCAGGTAATCCACGCCCCAGGCGGCGTATTGAATCGCATCCTGATATTCGTGTCCGAGGCCGCCGGGACGGCCGGCACAGGTTTTCGACCCGGCGTCGGAGTAAATTCCAAACTTCAAACCCAGCAAGTGAACATAATCGGCCAGCGCCTTGATGCCGTACGGAAACCGCTGCGGGTCGGCGACAATGTTTGCGTTGGCGTCGCGCGAAACCTGCCAGCAATCATCAATCACAATGTACTGATAACCGGCGTCTTTCATCCCCGACTTCACCATGGCGTCGGCCATTCCGCGCACCAGTTCGTCGCTGACGTTGCAGCCGAACTTGTTCCAGGTGTTCCATCCCATGGGAGGCGTGAGCGCGAGGCCCTTGGATACAGCGCTGTCCTGCGCCAGCGCCGCTTCGCTCAGCGACAGTGCAAAAAGAATCGAGAAAAACAATTTTCCATTCATATTGATCCGCCTCTTTGTCGGTTGCAATCAGCACAGGATCCCTGGCAGCGATTAAGACATAAACTGGCGCCAGGCATCAAGCGCGAATTGGACGATAAGGCTAAAGGGTGCAAAAACTTTGAATTATATTATATCCTTAAACATCAGTCTGGTTTTGGCCTGTGAATACTCCACCAACGCTCAACTGAGGGATGTAGGGACATGGTGCGCCACAAACGTGTTAAAAATACCGGGCATTCCGGACTTCGAAATCACGGGTGTTGTGTTATGGACACGAATCTAAAGCTCGATATCTTCCCGCACATCTTTCCACCGGCGTTCTTCGAGCGGGTGAAAGCTCTGGCGGACCAGAATCCTCCACTCGCCGCGCAGATCAAGCGCTGGCTGCATATCCCCGTGCTGTGGGACCTCGACGCGCGCCTGAAGATGATGGGCCGGTTCAAGGGCTACAAGCAGATCCTGACGCTTTCGCTGCCGGCCATCGAGTTCCTCTCGCCGCCCGAAGAGTCGCCCGATCTCGCGCGCCTGGCGAACAACGGCATGGCGGAGATCGTCGCCAAACACCCGGATTATTTCCCGGCATTCGTGGCGTCGCTCCCGATGAACAACGTCCCCGAGGCTCTGCGCGAAATGGATCGCGCAATCGACGAGCTCGGCGCGAAGGGCATCCAGATTTTCACCAACGTAAACGGCCGGCCGCTTGACGAGCCTGAATTCTATCCGATCTTCGAGCGCATGGTGAAAAGGCACGACCTTCCGATCTGGGTGCACCCGACCCGCACGGCGAAGTTCGCCGATTATGTCGGCGAGAGCAAGTCGAAGTACGAGATCTACTGGCTGTTCGGCTGGCCATACGAGACAAGCGCCTTCATGGCGCGGCTGGTGTTCTCGGGAATGATGGAGAAGCTCCCCAACCTGAAGATTATCACGCACCACCTCGGCGCCATGGCCCCGTACTTCGAAGCGCGTATAGGCTACGGGATGGACCAGCTCGGAACCCGCACCTCCGACGAGGACTACACGATAATCCTGAAGCGCATGGCAAAGCGCCCGGTCGATTATTTCAGGATGTTCTACGCGGATACCGCGGTCAACGGCTCGCGCTCGGCAACCCGCTGCGGTCTCGATTTCTTCGGCATCGATCACCTCCTCTTCGGCACGGACTGCCCGTTCGACCCGGAGGGCGGTCCGCTTTTCATCCGCGAGATCATCAAGACGATCGATTCGCTGCGGCTCAAGGATAACGACCGGCGCAAGCTCTACTTCGGAAACGCGTTGCGAATGCTTCGGCTCAAACTGCCTGGCGCACCGAAGAAACAAAGGAAACCGTGCCCCCGCGAAAATGTGGAGGGCCCGAGCTTAATGGCACCAGGGGAGTGAGAGTCCTGTTTGCCCACTGCACCAGCTCCTGTACCTGGGCCGCACTCTGAGCTTTGACGACGTAATGTGGCCTCAGTGGCTGGGCAAAGCTCTTATCTTTTGAGTAGGCATCGAGGGTCTTCCCATCATCCAGCAGATTGTACGGTCCAAAAATATTGTGCAGTTCCTCTTTGGGGCTGGCCATGCATGCTCTCCTTATCCGGAAGGGCCAAAAAGTAGACACAGGTTACACGGATTTCTCGAGGAAAACACCCATTTGTGAGATATGAGGGATTTTTCAGCTTAAGCCATAGGAGCCCGTCCGGGGATTAGGAGATCCCGCGAGCGGCTGGTCTAATGCTGCTTGCCACACTTACGAATGCGCTGGCCCGCTAGGGAGTCAGGCTAATTTAGGAGCAATTCAGAAGCATTGCGCCAGGCCAATGGGAAACTATAGAATGCCATGCCAAACGGATGCATTGACAATTTGTTATGTCTGCATTTCTTCCGAAAGCACAGGTCCGGAATTAGGGAAGGTATCTTGAATCTTTATCCCTGCGATGTGAAGAGCTGCGATGTTCTCGTCATTGGAGGAGGCGGAAGTGGCGCCCTCGCTGCCCTTGAGGCATCAACAGATGATACTCTCAATGTAGCTCTTATCAGCAGGGGGCCCGTGGGGCAGAGCGGACTCACCCCGACGGCAAATGGAGGAGCCCTCATTGCGGGACCTGGGATAGATCCCGCCCTCTTGTTTGAAGAAATGGTCTACGCAGGACGTTTTCTGAACGACCAGGATGTAATCTGGTTCCTGAATCATGAAGCCGGCCTTTGCCTTGAAAAGCTGAAAAGTTATGGGATGCCGGTTATTCGTTTCGCACCCAAATCCGTTTGTGTACCGGCAATCGATGCACTGAAAAGAGCTCGGAAAATCCTCAAATCCCGTCCTAATGTCACGTTGCTGGAAGATATGCTCGTTACCAGCCTCTCAAACACGGACGGACGGGTGTGTGGCGCCACTGTGCTTGATTTGCGAACAGGTCAGTTTTTTGCGATCTCTGCAAAGGCGACGGTGCTCGCAACAGGAGGCATGTCGGGCGAGCTTTATCCGTACAGCAGCAATAATCCATTCGGGATCAGCACCGACGCCGCTGGCGCGGGGCATGCACTGGCCTGCCAAGCAGGCGCCGAGCTGGTCGATATGGAGATGGTACAGTTTGTGCCTTTACCATCTGGGAATCGGTTCCTCAATATCCGCTTTTTCCCCGAGTTCTGGGTTGGTCCCTATATGAATGCCAGGGGTGAAATTGTCGAAGGCAATGTGATGGAGTATCCAGGCAACTTCTATTCGTATCAACTGGCACAGAAGCTTTACCGCGAAATTGAGAAGGGCAACGGGCCCATATACATTGACCGGCGGGAACAGCCGCCGCCGAACCAGGGGCCTCCTATCCAATGCTGGGCCGACAGGAGAAATCTCATCAGACGGCTGGATATCGATCCGCAGCAGCACAAGATAGAAGTCGTCATCGGTTCACATTTCAATGCAGGCGGTGTGAGCATCAACGCGAGAGCAGAGACAACCATTCCAGGATTGTTTGCCGCAGGGGAGGTAACAGGCAATATCAATGGAGCCCTGAGACTCGCCGGCATCAGCTTTACGCAGATGATCGTTTTCGGCATTGAGTCAGGCAAACAGGCTGCCCGGTTTGCCCTGGAAAACCAAAAGCCGAGTGGACTGTCCAAGGAAGAAGTGAAGCGGGAACAGGACCGCCTAGCCGCTTTTTTCAAACCGGAAAACAGAGTCCGCCTTGTAGACCTCAGGCGGCAGCTGCAGCAGACGATGGAACAGCACTTTTTCATTGTTCGCACTCGACCGGGCATGATTGCCGGCATGGAAAAGATTGAGGCGATCCTGGAGCAGATCCCCAGAATCGCTGTGCCCGCGTGCAAGCGATTTAACCTGGAGTGGGCTCGTGCCATTGAATTCGAGTTGCTGGTTCAGGTCGCGAAGATTACAGCGGCCTCGGCTCTCGCCCGGGAGGAAAGCCGGGGCTTTCACAAACGCACCGATTTCCCTGATGAAAACAATGGGAGGTGGCTAGTCCACACCGTCGCGAAACAGGATGAGGCAAAGCTCAGGATCCGAACCAGACCAGTCACCATCACACGTTTGAGTCCGGGAGATCCGTATGGAGCCCGTTAGAGCACTAGTATTCCGCTTCGATCCGGAAAGGGATAAAAAACCGCGCTACGTTCAATACGATGTTGATATGGGAGAGGAAACCTACGTTATAGTGCTCCTCGATCGCATCCAGCGCGAAATGGACCCGACGCTCAGCTTTCGAAGCTATTGCTGCGGTCTGCAGTCGTGCGGCTCGTGTCGCGTACAGATCAACAAAAAAAGAAAGTTCGCCTGTCTCACCACCGTGAAACCGGGAGATGAAGTAATCATTGATCCGCTGACCTTTCCCGAAGGTCACATTAAAGATCTCGTCGTTCAGGTTGAATAGCGCGGGACTTCTCGGAAAGCTTGCGTCTCGCCCAAGCGCAGCATCAACCGCGGATCTACACGGATACACCACCGCATCCGTGTGAATCCGCGGTTAAATCCAAGTCCCAGCAAAAACGGTTGTCTACTCAGCCCTCATAGCCGCGACACCCGGCGCACCCTCAGGCTTCTTACTTATCCGGGGTATCTTCGCGAAAGCCACCGCCACCATACCTGCCAGGCTTATAAGACCTATCAACTCTAGCGCGGGTGTGTAGTTGCCGTATGAATCGAACAACTTGCCGGCTATGGCGCCCGAAGGCGCAGCAATAACGGACGAAAGCAGCGCCAACATCCCGGTCAATTTCGGATAGGGTCCGGGACCGTAGAAGTGGCCCATGGACGTGTACACTGCGATAAAAGTCCATCCAAAGCCGATGCCAAACAACATCGCGGCGGCGTTTGCCAAAAATATCGTATCTGAGGCCACTCGAATGGCTAGATAGGCTCCCGACAGATAACAGCAGAAGCCAAGCATCAGAGCATAGCGGGCAGGGATTTTATCCACAAGCCAGCCGCCGACCAGCTGGCCCGGCACCTGGGTGATGGTGAAGACTCCGAGGGCTGTTGCGGCTGCAGCGGCGCTGATCCCTGCTCCCCGCAAATGCAGAACCCAGTGGCTCAGCATGAAAAACAAGGGGAACTTGCAGGCGATCCCGCCGATGACAATCAGCCAAAAAGGAAGAGAGCGATAAGCCTCCGATGGAGTCCAGGACAAGTTGGTGATCCGCAGATCGGACTTGGCCACGATACCTTGCGTCGGTATTTCACGAAGAGAACCATCGGCAGTCTGGCCCAGGTCTTCCGGACGCTCTTTCACAAAAAAAACGGCAGTTAATCCCGCCAGAATTACCAGAGCAGCCATAATTTTCCATGCCTGTTGCCAATCTCCCTGGTGGGCGGTCAGGAACCGGTCCACCATCGGGGAACCCACGAACCCGCCGACGCCTGCGCCGCTCAACGCGATGGCCATCGCTCTTCCGCGATAGCGTTTGAACCAACGTGTGATTGCGGTGCTGATGGGTACGTTCGTCGTGAATGCAAATCCTGTCCCGATCAGCACACCGAAACTCAAGAGATATTCCCACGGTTCGTGAACGAAGAATGCCAGCCACAAAGTTCCGCACAGAAGCAAAGCTGCTCCAACTGCAAAAGTAGTTCGCAGACCCCAACGCAAGATCACGATCGCGACCAGAGTGGACGGCAATCCGTAGAACAGATTTGTGACTGTGAACCCAAGCCCGTAAATGCTGCGGCTCATATGAATCTGCTTCAGCATGTACGTGTTGATAACGGAATAGTAAGGCAATCCCATCAGCAACAGGTCGGTCAAGAACAACACGGCCACAAGGGTCCAACCATAGAAGGCCGCTCTCTTCACCATATCACTCTCGCGCATTCTTTGGAGATGCGGCAGCTTGCTGGCTGCTCCAAAGAATACCTGTCATTAGCCGTGCCGGGATACAATTTCCTTCAATAGAGGAAGAATGCCGCCGCCCTCAAAGATTTCCCTTGGAGTCCCTTTCAACGGCTTGAAGTTTACCGATTTCCCTGTCTTCGGATTTCTCGTTTCCGCCTGTTCGAAATCGATCTCGATGACATCCCCTTCCCCAAACAGAGCACTCACGCCTTTGGCAAGGATAGGATATATGCCGAGAGCCACGCAGTTCCGCATATAGATCCTGGCCATCGACTCGCAGGCAATATAGCGGATTCCCATCTCTTTGACGACCTGTGTCGCGTGCTCTCTGCTGGATCCACAGCCAAAATTGCTTCCCCCGACTATGATGTCCCCCTCTTGAACGGTTTCATAAAATCCCGGGCACACAGGCTCAAATGCATGCCTTTTAATTTCATCCAGCGGGAGGTGAAGTATCGCCGCAGGCGTGATTATGTCGGTGTCGATGTTGTCCCCAAATCTCCTTGCCCTCCCTCGTATGGTGCCCATTTATATGACCTCCCTTGGGTCGGAAATTTTTCCTGCAATCGCAGAGGCTGCAACGGTGGCAGGCGATGCCAGGAAAATCTCGGAGTCGTTGCTCCCCATTCTCCCTTTGAAATTTCTGGGAACGGCGGCGATGCATCGATCCCCGGTTGCCAGCACGCCCTGAATGCCGGTGCAGAATCCGCAGGAGGGATTTCCTATCATGACGCCCGCATCGAGCAAGATCCGCAGAATGCCTTTATCTAATGCCTCCCGGTACAATTCCCACGAGGCGGGCGCAACCCAGAACCGCACTCCCGGGTGCACTTTTTTCCCTTTCAGAATTCGAACGGCAATTTCCAGATCTTCAATTCTGCCGTTACAGCAGGAGGCGATGGATGCCTGATCGATCCGAACACCTTTGACCGCCGATACAGGTTTCACGTTTCCTACGGAATGGGGCAGAGCAACCTGCGGCTCGAGAGACGAGGCATCGATCACATAGGTCTCAGCGTAAATGGCGCCGGAATCCGCCTCCACCGGCTCGAAGGGCTTTGGGGTGCGCGCCCTGACGTAATCGAGCGTCTTCTGATCCGCCCTGAACAGGCCAAACTTGGCCCCAAGTTCCACCGACATGTTACTCATCGTGAACCTGGCATCCATGCTGAGGTCCTCAACAACCGGCCCCGTCCACTCGATCGACTTGTACTGGGCGACTTCAGTGCCGTACTTGCCTGCGACGTACAGGATTATGTCCTTGGAATAGACAAAGTCGGCCAGTGTTCCGCGAATGTCAAACTTGATCGACTCAGGCACCATGAACCAGAGCTGTCCGGTTTGCATCACGTAGGCCATCTCGGAGGCCCCGATACCTGTAGCAGCAGCATTCAAAGCGCCGTGGGTCGTCGTGTGCGAATCGGCGCCGACGATCAGTTCTCCCGGCCTCACGTGCCCTTTTTCATGAAGGATCTGGTGACAGACTCCGGGAAAGACATCATAGAAGTACTTCATTCCCAGCTTGCCGGCCAATTCCCGGAGCTGTTTGTGACTCTCTGCAAGCTCCGGCGCGGCTGCAGGCACATAGTGGTCGATGACGGCAACCACCTTTTCAGGATCCCATAGCGTCAGAGATTCCGGGTCGATCCCGGCCTTCAGAAGCGCCCGGCGCACCATCATAAGCATTTCCGGAATCAGCGCCATGTCGATCTTTGCCGTCACATAATCGCCGGGTGAAACACTGCTCGATCCGGACGCGCGCGCCAGTATCTTCTCAGCAATCGTCATCATAGATTTCACCATCATCGATTGGAGATTCGAGATTGGGAAACCGGATTGT
>Ga0187866_1003232_pt1 | contig 12404 bp, 5 predicted proteins | sample June2016WEW_11_1_3_FD_133013 | JGI IMG/M metagenome (GOLD analysis project Ga0187866, IMG submission 133013) | Peatland microbial communities from SPRUCE experiment site at the Marcell Experimental Forest, Minnesota, USA - June2016WEW_11_150 | ecosystem: Environmental > Terrestrial > Soil >... | reverse complement strand
GAACCTGCCGGATCAGACATAGCGGCTCTCAAGGTGCGCCAGAACATCGGCGGAATTGCGCGCCGCGCCACGCTGGTCAAGCGTCTGCGCGACGATCTGGAACATCGAGGGACCACGGTGTGGCTGGTCGACGCGGGTGATTTTTTCGACGGCACTCCTTTTTCGACCGAATACCACGGGAAAGCGGACGCGGAAGCGATGAACGCGGCGGGTTACACCTTCGGCACGCTCGGCAACCACGAATTCAACATCCCGTTCGCTACGCTTCGCGAGGTCATCGCGATGTTCAAATTCCCGATCCTCTGCGCAAACGTTACGGAGAACGCGACCGGCAAGCTGTTGCTCCCCGCTTCCGAGATTCGATCCCTGGGTCCTTTGAAGATCGGCGTGTTCGGTCTCGTTACCCGCGAGGCGAGCAGCTATCCTGCCGCCAAGGACCAGTTGACGATTGCGGGCGAGATCGATACCGCCCGGCGCATGGCGGATACGCTGCATCGCGACGCAGGCATCGTGATTCTCATCTCGCACGCGGGAGAACAGGTGGACGAGCAGATAGCGGCGGCCGTGCCCGGCATCGACGTGATTGTAGGAGGGCACTCGCACACGCGCCTCCCGGTCGGCGAACTTATGTGGCACTCCGACGAGCTGAAGCCCAAAGAGGTGAATGGAACCATTATCGTGCAGGCGCACCAATGGGGCGGTGAACTCGGGCGGCTCGACCTTCTATTCGACAAGGACGACAGCGGCGCCTGGCACGTCGACCGATACCATGCGCGTCTTCTCCCAATCACCTCCGATATCCCGGAAGACCCGACCGTTGCGTCCATTGTCGCGCGCTATTGGAAGCCGATTGCAGCCCGTTATGCTGAAATCATAGGGCAGGCGGCGGCAGATATCTCCGAACGGGGAGACGATCTGGCGTCCTACAATCTGGTCGCCGATGCGGTCCGGGAAGCGTTCGGCACCGAGATCGACTTTGAGAATATGGGAGGCGTCCGCGCCTCGCTGATCAAGGGGAACATCACGCGGGCCGATCTCATAGACATGGATCCGTTCAACAACACCGTGGTGACATTCAAAATCACCGGGCGCCAGTTAAAGGAAATTCTCGCGCGCAGCCGACCAGCTGTTTCAGGACTGCGTTACAGGATGGAAGGCGGCCAATTGGCCGAAGTGACGGTCGGAGGCCAGCCGGTGGACGACAATCGGGTTTACACGGGCACCACTAACTCCTATTTTGCAGCGTCAGCCATGAAAGGGATCGAGGTTACAGACACGGGCAAGCTTCGGCTCGATGTAGTCATCGAGCAGATTCGCAAGAAGGGAACCGTGCGGCCGGTCTACGACGGCCGGCGCATCATCATCAATCCGTGAAACACCCGCGAGAATTGGGACGTGACTTCCGGGAATGAATCAGCCGTCCCTACGGGACTAGCCTCGGAGGTATCCGAGAGTCCCGGCACTGAAGTGCCGGGCTACTATCGTTGCGTCCCTAGCGGGACGCGGCCAATACCGAAAAACGTGATGCGAGCTTAGCGGGACGCAGCTCCGATGATTTGATCATGATCCATCGAACAAACCTCGTGCGCCTGCGAATCCTGCAACAAACACCCCCAAAACTTGTCGCACGCCCGAGATGATATTTCGGTTGCGGGCCATTATTTACACCGCGCTGTGTCTGCTAGCGAAACTGAGATGGCGTACGCACGGTGTTCTTGGGAATCTCGAAGTCGCTGGACTCGAGCAGGGTGTACGTGGCCTGCTGCAGGTTGATCACGGATTTCTTGTATGCGATCAGTGCCTGCAACTCCGTTCCCTGCGCGGTCGCATAATCATTCTGTCGCTGCAGCACCAGGAAATTCTGACTTATGCCGGATTCAAACCGCTTGGTCTCGCCGTCGAGCTGCTCTTTTGCCAGCTGCAGCGCCACATGCGCCGTCTCGACGCGTTGTTTGTTAGTTATGAGATCTTCATAAGCATTACGGACCTGGACCGCAATCTTTTGCTCCATGTTCCGGCGATTCATGTCGAGCTGCTGCTTCTGGACTTTCACTTGAGCCAGCTGAGCATCCAGAGTCCGGCTGCGCAGGGGGATCTGAATATTAAAACCTGTGGACCAGTTGGTGAAGCCGCCCGTGAAGAGCGTCCGGTTGGCCGCGCCAATGCCCCCGATCAGGCTTGGATCGATCAAAGGCTGTCCCGTCAGAGGATTGATCGATTGCGGCCCACCCACACCGGCTGCTCCATAGGAAGCCACCAGATCGACCTGCCACTTCTTGAGGTTCCTCTCCAGACGATCATTGACCTCGTTCTCTTCGATCTGCAGGATATACTGTTCCAACTCGGGCCTGGCGCGGAGCGCTGTGTCGATCTCAGTTGTCAGGTCGACCTGATACTCATGGAATTCCGGAGTGTCAACGGGCACGATTTCCTTCTGCCAGATATCCGCATTGCGGTCCGGGGAGATGACTGCGCGCAGATTGTTTTCAGCCACGACGATTGCCTCGCGCGAGGAGAACATGTCGACCTGGCGGCTTGACATTGTTGCGCGCGCCTCGGTGATCGAGATGGAGGGCTGGACGCCGATAGCCACCTCCTTGATGTTGTTCTCGAGGCTGACCTGTGCAAGCTGCACGGAAGCCCTTTTGATTTCAAAGTCGCGGATGGCTCCCACAAGGTCCCAGTACATGCCCTGGATGGTCGAGATCGTGGTAGAGACTGTTTGTTTGAACTGGCTGTCGTTGATTTTGGTATCCAGGTTTGCGAGCTTGATGGTTCCCCGCATCTGGTCTATGCGGCGGTTTCGGTTGAGCGGTTGTGTGAACTGGATGTTAAGACTCGAGGAATACTGAGGCGTGAAGAGGGCAAACTGCTGGTTGGTATCGCTGCGGTTGGAATTGTACGTGCCGACGATTCCACCCCCAGTGGGCACGCTCTGTGTGTATTGGAAATTCCAGTTTGCATAATCCAGGCTGTTGAAGTTCCCTCCTGTGGATTGGTTGGAGAGATTGGTGTTGGGTCGCTTGACCGACTGAACGCCCAGCCCTACGGTCAGGGTCGGGTCGTAGGCACCGTGCGCCTGCAGGACTCTCTGCTGATACAGCACTTCGTTGGTGTCCGAAATGGCAATGTCCAGGTTGTTTTGAAGCGCGAGCCTCGTCAGCTCCGTCAGCGACACATGAAGCGCCGTCCCATTTTTTTCCGCCTGCTCGATGGGAGATGACGGGATGGAAAGGCTCGGCGGAGCGCTTTGGGAAGCAGGTTCCTGTCCTATGGCCAGAGTCATTCCGAGAAGAGATAGCGTGGTGACTACACCGGCCGGTAACGCTCGCCGGAAGGCAAACAAAGAGAACGTCATGGTCTTACTCCTTTGGGGCGCCGTAGGCATTAGTTGTCCCGAGCCGCACTAATAACGATGGCACAAAAGGCTATTACAAGCCTACAGTGGACTCGCCATTAGTACGAAAAACGCCCCAAAAAGGTTTCAATCGGACCATCTGGATTGGCTCGCCTGCGGACCAGGAACAGAGGAGGGCCGACAACTTCTGGAGGCAATCCGCACCGACGGATGAAAACCATACGCGAGGCAGTCTGGGACAAAGATCTGGCCCACCACAGGGTGGCATTGGGGAATCCCTCTGACGCAGGCCGGCTTCTGCCGTGCTTCCACGGTGTGATCGCTAGTGCGAAGTCCGGCCATCCGCAGATCCCAGCTAGGCGTCTCCGAGAAGCACTTGCAGAAAGCAAAGAAGTCACGGATATTGACTCTATTCGCTTCCTTGCGCTGATTCTGCCGCACCCGGATTTGCCGCCTGTGCCGGAACTAGGGTGGTGAGGTCCCTCACACGAGCTCGCCGTTTTCCAAGATGAGTCTGAATTTGGGACGTCTTGAATAGTTTCGCCCGATCAAGACTTTGACGACAGCCTTGGTGGAACTCCAGAAATGCCTCTCTGGTCTTATTTGATTGTATGTATAAAGATAGTTTTTACAATAAGTTATAGAAACATATAATCCGGAAAGCACATTTTCTCTTGACAAATAACAAATATGTTATATAGCAAATATGTTACATAACCAAAACAAAGGCAAATGAGATGATAAACATTACAATAGGAAACATCGTCGTTGGCGCTGATTTCTTTGATCGTGAGGATGAGATCGAGAATATCTGGGAAACCCTGCAAACGGACAGCATCCTTCTTGCAGCCCCGCGTCGAGTCGGCAAGTCTAGCATCATGCGGAGGCTTTTTGATCAACCCCGCCTTGATTTTCGGCCCATTTGGCTCGATTGTCAGGATTATGGCGGGCCGGAAGACCTGATTACCGATCTCGCAGTGAAGGCAGGCGAGCTGCGGCAAGATCCACGACATTTTTTTCGGCATGCGCTCAAGTCAGTTCTCGGAAATATCGATGAGTTGGGAATCTGGCAGCTGAAGCTGAAACTGCGGGAACAAGTGGCCGACAACTGGCAGTCTCAAGGTGAGAGTGTGCTCAAAGAGTTGCTTGCCCAACCCAACACCAGACTGCTCATCATTTTCGACGAACTTCCGATCCTCCTTCACAAGCTCATGACCCGGGACGGTGATCGGGGAAAGGCAGCGGCCCAAGACTTGCTGGACTGGTTGCGCCATGTCCGTCAGAGCCCTGAATTCGGGCGGGACGTCCGACAGGTAATTGGTGGGTCCATCGGCCTTCCCCGCATTGCATCTCTCATTGGATCGTCGCACAAAATCAACGACCTCCGTCCGATCGAAGTGGGCCCGCTTGAGCGTTCCAAGGCGGCGGAGCTGGCAAGAGGATTACTTAAGTCTAGGGGCATAGTGCTATCCCGCGAAACATTGGAGGCATTCCTTGGACAAGTTGGGACATTCCTCCCGATTTTCATTCAGATTCTCGCCTCTGCAGTTGCCGCAGAAGTCCAAAAGCGGAGGACCCCGGCAACGCTTGAGTTGATCCGCGAAAGTTACGAGCAGCGCGCCCTTGGCCCTGAATTCCGATCCTGCTTCGAGGATTTCTACGAACGCCTTGACCGCTACTACTCGCCCGATGAATCTCGAGCAGCAAAGAGGGTCTTGAAGGAACTTGCGGTTTCATTCGAGCCGCTGAGCCGAAGCCAGCTTTTAGGCGCTTACGCGCAGGAATTGGGAGACTCTGCAAGTGAATCGGGATTCGATTTCATGCTTACCTGGCTTGCGGATGACTTCTATATCTGCGCGGATCAAGCCGGGCAATTTAGCTTCAAAACCATGTGGCTACGCGACTGGTGGAGGAGATATCATGTCTCTACCCTCTAAAACCGGTGTCTTTCATCCGGCTTTCTCCCCATGGCTGGCCGATCCCGAACAGCTTTCGCGCACCCTCGTCGGCAATGAGGAGATCATTCGGGATTTCCTCGCCCGCCTTGCAGCCATGGACAAGGGATCTTCGGCGAACCACGTGCTGTTGGTTGGACCGCGAGGGATCGGAAAGACGCACCTTCTCTGTCTGACGGGACACTACGTCTCTCGCCGGCTGCCGGTACCGGAAAACTGGGCATTCTCAGCGTCGGACTGGAGCTGTGTTCTGTTTACAGAGGAGGAGTATGCCGGACAGAATTCACTGGCGAATTTCCTATTGACGCTCTTTGAGAAACTGAGCGAAGCCATGCCGGGCGAATCACGTCTGTGTTTGCCTTCCGATCTCGCCGGTAAGCCTGACAAGGTTGTAGCCGAATGTTGCTTTGAGACTCTCCGCGGGTTCCATGAGAAGACCGATAAACGATTGCTTGTACTGGTGGACAATCTGCAGAAGATCTTGCAGCAGTGGACTACTGAGGAGCATCATCAATTTCGCAAATTCCTATCGGCGGGCCGGTTCGTCGTAATTCTCGGCTCTGCTCCCAGCGTATTCCGCGAAGTCCTCGATCAAAAAGCTGCTCTTCACGATTTCTTTGAAATTCGCATCCTGTCCGAGCTGACTTCCGATCAGGTCATGGAACTTCTCGCCAGACGATTCCAGGAAGACCAGCGCAGTGACGAATTCGATTCCCGGCGAGATGAGCTCGCCAGGAAAGTGTCGGCGATTGAGGTTCTTACCGGCGGAAACCCGCGTCTCATCCTGTTCCTGTACCAGATCGCGACAGGATCGACCTTCTGGGAGATTGAGACGGCACTTCGGATGTTGCTGGAGGAACTGCGAGAGTATTTCGTACGCCGGTTCGATGAGTTGCCTGACCAGGCACGAAAAATTCTGGACACCATCGCCCAGATGTCCGGTCCTGCTACCCCCTCCGAAATCGCCATTGCCGCCAGGGTCCGTCCGCAGCTGGTCAATGCTCAGCTCCAACGTCTCAAGAGCAATCATCTCGTTCGACAAATCAAACTGAAACGACAGCGCGCAACCCGCTATGACATCACCGAGCGCCTCTTTCGCATTTGGCGCCAAACCGCCACTGTTGCGGGCCGCCAGCGTTTCAAATTTCTTGCCGACTTCCTGCGGCTCTATTTCACTCCGGACGAAGTTCAGAGCCTTTACCGCCAACATGTGGCAGGCCTAAACTCGAGCACGGACACGGCCCGAGAAGAAATCCTGCGATGCGTAGACGAACTCTATTATTTCCAGGCGGCAGGTGAAGGGGAAATCCGATATGGTGCGTTTAACACCCGCATAGAAAGCCTTAACAAGCTTGGAGAGATAGGTCGAGCGGAGGAGGAGGCCAAGTACTTTGAGGCAGAGTCTTCAAAGCTGGGTGACAAGGCGGGCATCGCTGAGGCCTGCAAGCAGGAGCTGATCCTGCACCTGTCTGCTGGTCGCTTGCCAGAAGCGCTTAATGATCTCTCGAAACTGCTTCACCTAGACTCCCGTGAGGAAGCCATCCCGGCCGCGGAAACTATCATTCAACAGTATCCCCATTGTGCGTCGGCATGGGAAATGCTCGGTATTGCCCAGGGCAATCTCGACGATCATGAGAGTGCATTGAATGCATTTCGAAAAGCGGTTGAGGCTGACAAACCCTCAGCAAGGTTGCTGGCGCTTCAATCCCAAGCGTTGGGCTGTTTGAGCCGAGATGATGAGGCCCTGCAGGCAGCGGAGCAGGCTATCGCATTCGATTCGGCCGACCCCATTGCATGGGAAGCGGCAGGGACCGCAGCGGGAAATCTCGGCAACCATGAACGTGCATTGGGAGCATTTGAAAAAGCTGTCAAAGCTGGAGGCTCTAACACGCGATTATGGGTACTCCGATCGTTTGCATTGAGCGGCCTGCGCAGGAACAAAGAGGCCCTGGAGGCGGCGGAAAATGCCGTCCATCTCGATTCGAAGAACACCGAAGCCTGGCGGGCGCTTGGCATCGCGAGCGGCAGTCTTGGAAGCCCCGATCGAGCCTTGGATGCTTTTAGAAAGGCCGCAGAAGTTGGGAAGCCCACATCTGATCTATGGCGCTTGCAGTCTATTGCGCTACGCATCTTAAGCAGGGGCGAAGAAGCGCTGACGGCGGCCGAAGAGGCCATTTCACTCGATTGTTCTAATGCCGCCACATGGATGGAACTGGGTAAGGCTGCCATGTTTACCGCTCACTATGAGCGCGCGTTGGAAGCGTTTTGCAGGGCACTTGAGATAGGCAAACCGACTGCAGAGCTGTGGAAACTGAAGTCTAGTATGTTGGCGGGTCTGAACCGATGGGAAGAGGCGCTGACAGCGGCTGAACAAGCAGTTTCGCTGGATCCTACAGATCAAACATCATGGATGATAGTTGGCAATGCGAATCTCCAGCTTGGACGCAATGATCGCGCTCTGGAGGCGCTCAGAAATGCCACACGGATCAGGCCATCGGGAGCCGTACTCTGGCGACTTCAAGCAGTCGCACTGGTTAAGCTGAATCGATTGGTAGAGGCATTACAGGCAGCCGCGCAAGTGACTGCGATCACTCCATTGGAACCACAAGGATGGGTCCACATGGCATGGATACACGGCTATCTCGGTCAACCCGAGGAGGCCCTTTCCGCGCTTGAACGCGCAGGCGCCTGCGGTGCATTCGATAAGGATATCCGGCACAGCCGCGGAGACATCTTGCTTCTCTGCGGGCGATATAAACAAGCACTCCTAGAACTGGAAACAGGCCTCGGATTGGATGCCGAAGACTGGGACATGAGTGCCGGCGAAAAGATCGCAAGAGCATGTCTCGGGGAGTTTGGGCCATTGATGGAGGCACTCCCCACGCAACTGCTAATGTCAAAGATACCTCAAGGTTCTGAACTGGCTATAAGCGAGTTTCTGAGGGATGTGACGTTATACGCGCTCCGCCGCAACGAGACGAGCGTTCCTCGCGGACTGTGGAATGCGCTCCTATCTCTCGAGTCGTACCACGAGTTTGAGTGGTATGGCGCTCTGTGCGGCGATTTCCTGAGGAGGCTGCTCGATATCTCTCCGGGCCATTTCGTGGAGTATGCGGACCAGCTTAGCGAGAGGGTAAGGAACGACGGCGTGCTGAGGTTGCTGGGCCCATTTCTCCAAGCAGCAGCATTCCTAAGGACGAAGGATGTCTCGATCCTGGAACGCCTTTTCCCGGAGGTCCGGGAGTTGGTGCTCGACCTGGTCCGGCGCGTTTCTCCCGACCTCGTAACCCAGCTACGGCTAAAGGCCGAGCGTTAATTCAGCAAGGAGGTGAATAGGCCATCACGGAGGCCTAGAGATTGCGAGGAACAATGGAAACGTCGGCGTCGTTCGAAGCCCATTCCGCATCGTCGTCCGACACGACAATCTCTTGCAGGTTTGCGCGTGACAGGCGGCAGGAATGCCGTTACCATCGCCATCATGCGATCGTTCCGCTTCAGCCCGGCACTGACGCGAAGGCCTCCGTTCACGCTTGGTGACGGAGTGGTCATCCTGTCTTTGGCGGCCCTGCTCTATGTCGGGGTGCGCATTTCCCTGCGTGCGCCCGCGGTCATCTCCGGACCCAACATCTCACTATCGTACAGCGCCCTCCCCTGGTATACGTTGCTATCCACAGGAAGAATGCTGCTTGCGTATCTGCTCTCCCTTTTGTTCACGCTGACATACGGTTATGTGGCGGCACGCAATCGCACTGCCGAAAAGATCCTGATGCCGGTGCTCGATATCCTGCAAAGCGTGCCGATCCTGTCTTTCCTTCCTGTCGTGCTTCTGAGCCTCAGCGTCATTCTGCCGGAGGCGCTTGCCACGGAGCTGGCGGCGATCGTCCTGATCTTTACCTCCCAGGCTTGGAACATGACCTATAGTTTCTACCAATCGATCACCACGATTCCCAGCGAGCTGAAGGAGGCTTCGGCGATCTTTCGTCTGAATCCCTGGCTGCGTTTCAAGACGGTCGAGGTTCCCTTCGCTGCCATCGGCCTGATCTGGAACAGCATGATGAGCTGGGCCGGAGGGTGGTTTTTCCTCATGGCCTCGGAGATTTTTACCATCGGCTCGCGCGATTTCCGGCTGCCCGGCATCGGGGCGTACCTGCAGACAGCGGCGAGTGCGGGAAATATCGGTGCTGTAACCGCCGGCGTCCTCACTCTCGTGCTGACCATTATCCTGCTCGATCAGTTTCTTTGGCGGCCAATCCTGGCCTGGGCAGAAAAGTTCAAAGTGGAGATGGTCGCCGGCGAAAACCCGCCGCAGTCCTGGTTTCGCGACATTCTGGTCCGTTCCTGGCTGGTGAAACGTGTCAAGGATCGAATCGTCACTCCCGTCGGCGAATGGATCGACCGGACCATGGGGAATCGCTTCGAGGATCGATCCGATGCAAAGCCGATGCAGGCCGAACGATCTCACATTCTCTTCCTGTGGATTCTGGGATCGATGTTGGGAGCGCTGGGCCTGTACGGCACGTATCGGGCTGGCGTCATGTTACGCCTGCTTCATGCGCACGACTTTACCGAGATCGGTCTCGGGACACTGGCAACACTTCTACGCGTCGGCGTCGCGCTGCTGATCGCTCTCGTTTGGACGCTTCCCGTCGGCGTTGCCATCGGGACCAACCGCAGGCTTGCGAACATCCTGCAGCCGGTCGTGCAGGTGACAGCATCGGTGCCGGCGACGGCGCTGTTTCCCGTCATTTTGCTTGCACTGTTGCGGGTGCCCGGAGGAATCAACATTGCGGCGGTCCTCCTGATGCTGATGGGCACCCAGTGGTACCTCCTCTTCAATGTCATAGCCGGAACGGTCGCCATTCCGAAGGATTTGCGCGATACCACCGCACTTTTAGGGCTCTCGCGCCGCGACCGCTGGCGCACCCTGCTTTTGCCGGCGCTGTTTCCCTATCTTGTCACAGGGGCGATCACAGCCACGGGAGGCGCGTGGAATGCGAGCATCGTGGCCGAACACGCGCAGTTCGGCGGCCGAACTCTGGCGACCGCCGGAATCGGCTCCACGATCGCGGCCGCGACCGGCAAGGGAGATTACCCGCTCCTGCTCGCATCTACGCTGGCATTGATCGTGACCGTCGTGACCATCAACAGGTTTTTCTGGCGCTGGCTTTATCGGGTCGCCGAGGAACGCTATCGCATGGAGTAAGAACCAACTCATCGGGGTGATTCATGGCAGCAGCAGATTCCGAAGCGACCGTTGCCCTCCTTGAATTGCGGCAGATATTCAAAACCTACGGGACCGGCTCCAGAAGGTTCGTGGCGCTGCAAGATATCAACATGCGGGTCAAGGCCGGTGAATTCGTTTGCCTGCTCGGCCCTTCCGGCTGCGGCAAGTCGACTCTTCTGAGGATGATAACGGGTTTGAATACCGCGACTTCCGGGACCGTGCTCTATTGCGGAAACCCGCTGACCGGCATCAACCCGCATGCCACGATTGTGTTTCAATCCTTCGCGCTGTACCCGTGGCTCACCGTCCAGGAGAATGTGGAGATCGCGCTCAAGGCTTTGGGGGTCCCGCCGGTAGAACGCCGATCAAAGGCTGTCAAGCTCATCGACACCGTCGGGCTGGATGGCTTCGAGTCGGCTTACCCGCGCGAGCTTTCCGGCGGCATGCGCCAGAAGACAGGCTTTGCCCGTGCGATGGCTGTCGAGCCCCAATTGTTGTGTCTCGACGAGCCGTTCTCCGCGCTGGATGTGCTTTCCGCCGAGGCGATTCGCGGCGAGCTGATGGATTTGTGGCTGACCAAATCCATCCCCACGCAGGCCATCCTCATGGTCACGCACAATATCGAAGAGGCCGTCCTGATGGCGGACCGGATCATCGTCATGGACAAAGACCCCGGCCGCATCGTTTCCGAGATGAGCGTGGGACTGCGCCACCCGCGCCAGCGCAAAGACGCGGCGTTCCAGGGCATCGTCGACAAGGTTTACGCGGCGGTGGCCGGCAAGACCATGCCGGAGGCCGAGGAATTGGGACATGCGCCGGGGCAGGGCAGGATACGCCGCTTGCCGCGCGCCCGGCTCGATGCTCTTGCCGGATTGCTCGAGAAGCTCGCGGGCGAAGGAGGCCGGGCAGACCTATACCGGCTGGGCGCGGAAGTCGCCATGGAACTGGACGATTTTCTGCCCATCGTCGAAGCCGGGGAGCTCCTTGGCTTCCTCAATGTGCAGGAAGGAGACCTGCAGCTCACAGAACTCGGAAGGGCATACGCCGACGCCAGCGTTCTGGGCCGGAAGGAGATGTTTGCCGGCCGCATCCTGCGCTTGCCCATGATCAGCTGGATCTACGAAACCCTGCAGCAGGACGACAACCAGCGAGTCAACAAAGATTATTTCATGGACAAGCTGGAACCGGATTTCCACGACCGCACGCAGAGCCAGCTGGAAAGAGCCATCAATTGGGGACGTTTCGCGGAACTCTTCGCTTTTGACGACGACACGGACGAACTCTACCTCGAATCCTAGGAACCCTTCCGAGAATTAGGAGGGGCCTGCGACCCCCGATAAAAGTGCGGTGAATTCCAGATGCCAACAGGCGCTCCCGTGCTATTTTTCACCAGAGGTGAACACAATGAGCAAAATCAATGACAAGGTCGCCCTGGTCACAGGTGGAACGCGTGGCATAGGATTTGCGATCGCGAGGGCGCTGCTGGCGCGGGGCGCCAAGGTTTTTCTCTGCGGCACGACAGTGCCAGGGGTCGATGAAGCCATTACGGCATTGCGCCTTGTGCAGGATTCCCGGCCTCGCGGGATGGTTTGTGACGTGCGCAACTATGAGCAGGTGCGCGGCCTGCTGCGCGAAACCGAGCAGTTGTTCGGCGGGCTGGACATCCTGATCAACAACGCGGGGGTCGGGCTGTTTCGCAACGTCCAGGAGCTCACGCCGGAAGAGTGGCGGACGATGATCGAAACCAACCTTTCGGGCGTGTTCTACTGCTGTCGCGAAGCCATTCCGTTGCTGAAGCGGCGGGGCGGCGGTTACATCATCAACATCGGCAGCCTGGCAGGTAAGAACGCATTTCCCGGTGGTGCGG
>Ga0187866_1003230_pt1 | contig 12420 bp, 12 predicted proteins | sample June2016WEW_11_1_3_FD_133013 | JGI IMG/M metagenome (GOLD analysis project Ga0187866, IMG submission 133013) | Peatland microbial communities from SPRUCE experiment site at the Marcell Experimental Forest, Minnesota, USA - June2016WEW_11_150 | ecosystem: Environmental > Terrestrial > Soil >... | reverse complement strand
TCGAGCGCCTCGAACTGATTGCCGATACCTACCTCTCGGTGAGCGCCCCGATGCAAAATGCGCTGCCGCTCCTGCTCGAGGCCGGCGTCGCCGTTCAGCACCAGATCGCCCGCCGCACCGCATCCAACCTCGAACGACTACGCGATGCGGTCGGCGCCGATTCCGCCTGCCAGGTCCTGGACGTCGAGGGCGGCTGGTACGCCACGCTGCGCATTCCCCGCACGCGCACCGAGGAGGAGTGGACGCTCCTTCTCCTCGAGCGCGACAACGTCCTGGTCCAGCCGGGCTTCTTCTACGATTTCGACTCCGAAGCCTACCTCGTGCTCAGCCTGTTGACTCCGCCCGAGGTCTTTCGCGAAGGCCTGGCGCGGCTCCTCGAGACCACCAAGCACCGAACCGCGACCGTCAGGGAGCGGTCCCCTCGAGAATCCGCGCCCTCTTGACGTAATCCAGCATCTGGAACTTGCTCTCCAGGTACGCGTTCCCCTGCGTCTCGATCAGAGTCTGGTCCGGGCCCTCGCCGCGCGGCGGCGAATCTCCGTAGCCGTTGTGCAACCGGTCCACCACCTCCATGCCCTCGACCACTTTCCCGAACGGCGCAAAGCCCCGCTTGTCGAGCTGTGCATTATCCTTCAGGTTGATGAACACCTGAGTGGTCCGCGTGTTCGGCCCCGAGGTGGCGAAGGTGATCGTCCCGCGCAGGTTGCTCTGCTTCACCGGATCGTCGGCAAAGGTCATATCGCGCCAGCGCGCCTCGACGGCGGGGTTGCCGTTAATCCCGAACTGCACCACGAAATTCCGCACCACCCGAAAGAACCGCGCGTCATCGTAGAACCTCTGCTGGAGTAGCCGATAGAACCGCTCCGCCCCTTCCGGCGCCCAACTCTTGGTCACCTCGATCACGAAACTGCCCCGCGAGGTCTCGAAGCTGGCGCGGTAGACTTCAGGCACCGGTCGCAGCGCTTCGATGTTGACCCCTACCGTTTTGCCGCAGCCGCACAAGGCGACCACGGCCAGAGCCAGCACAAACCTGAGACTGGTGGACATTCGAGCCATTCTACCCCGAATATCCGCCTTCGAAAATCGCTAACCTTGTCTGAAACCCCGGACAACCTCCCGGCATCGAAGTGACGAATGACAATCCGGGCTCTGCCCAGCGGGCATCGCGGGCGAGATCGGGTGAGGTGAATCCGTGCGCTACGCGATCATGTGCTTGCTGTTTTCCGTCGCACTGTTCGGCCAGACGCATGTGCCGTACGGCGACTTCGAGTCCGGAACACCGGGCCAGGTGCCTCCTGGATGGTTCATTAGCGGCAACATGCCCGGTTTCCAGGCTGTTCTGACCGATCAAGGTTGCGTCGAGGGCAGACAGTGCGCCTTGCTGACCGCCCCTCCCAATCCACCGGCCAATTCATTCGGCACGCTGATGATGACCCTGCCCGCCAACACGTACCGCGCATCGAGGATCCGCCTGCGCGCCGCGGTTCGCGTACTGCCCGGCGCCGGGGCCCAGATGTGGCTCCGCGCGGATCGCACTAGCGGTGGATACAGTTTCCTCGATAACATGGCGGATCGTCCGATAACGTCCAGGCAGTGGGCTTACTACACCATCGATGCCCCGATCATTTCCGACGACGCGAGCATCAGTTTCGGTCTTCTGATCCCGTCTGGTACCGCCTGGCTCGATGATGTCACGATCGAAGTGCTTGGCCCGCTGCGATCGGATCCGCCCGAGGCCCCGCGACCGCTGTCCGATCGGGGCCTCGCGAACCTGGTCGCCTTCGCCAAGCTGGCCGGCTATGTCCGCTACTTCCACCCTGGCGATCAGTCCTACGAAGTGGACTGGAACACCTTCGTCATCAATGGGGTGAGAGCCGTCGAGAATGCCGCGACGCCCGATGATCTCGCCAGTCTTCTCCAGGCGGTGTTCGACCCTATCGCCCCTACCGCACAAGTGTTCAAGGAGGGCGCCGCTCCTGACCTCCCGCCGGACTTGCGTCCAGCCTCTTTGATAGGGCTGTCCGTCATTCAGTGGCTCCACTATGGCCTGAGTATCGGCACCGACAACTCCAACTCCATCTAGTCGAACCAGCGGAAATCTGCCAACGTTACCGGCCAGTGGCCGGGCGGATTCGCCGACCCGGCCCAGCCGTACGTGGCCTCTCTCGGTAACGGCCTGACGGCGCGAGTGCCGGTCGCGCTGTACATGAACGGGCAAGGAACGCTCCCCTCCCGCCCCTCGGCCTGGCCAACCGATTACTGGACTCGAGACGTGGCGGACCGCGGCACCCGGCTGGCCGATGTGATCCTGGCGTGGAACGTTTTCCAGCACTTCTATCCCTATTTCGACGTCGAGCAAGTGGACATGCCGGGTGAACTCAGCCGCGCCCTGGCCAGCGCCGCCGTGAACACCGGGCCCGACGATTTCCTGGCCACCATGCAGAAGCTCGTAGCCGCACTCAAGGATGGCCATGGTCGCGTTTCGTATGATGGCGCGGTCACTTACAACGTTCCGCTGGTCTGGGCTTGGGCGGAAGCGCAACTCATCGTCACCCGCGTCAAGGACGACCAGGGGCAGGGGGTTCAGCCTGGCGATCGCATCCTCACCATCGGCGGAAGGGACCTTGGCGAGGTCATGGCGCAACAGGCCACGCTGGAAGCCGGAGCCACTCCCCAATGGATCCGCTGGCGTGTTCTCCAGGACATCACCATCTGCGACGGCAAAACCCAGCAGATGCAGCTCGAAATCGAGCCGTATGCGGCGCTGGGCTCCCGGCGCACCGTGCAGTTCGCCTGCCGCCAGGGCGATACCGACTGGAGCGAGCCTCGGCCGGCCGAGAGCGCCGAATTGGCGCCCGGCCTCATGTACATCGACCTGGGCCGGATCACTGCCGCCACTCTGGCGGCTGTCATGCCGCGACTCCAATCCGCCACCGGCATCGTCTACGACTTTCGCGGCTATCCCCAGATCTGGCCTCCTTCGTTCCTCCAAAACCTCACCACCACCACGTTGCAGAGCGAGATCTTCCTGGTCCCCACCCCCACGCTGCCCGACGAGACCCAGATGACCTTCATGCAGGGGGGGTGGAGCCTGGACCCGCAAACCCCGTACCTGGCGGCAAAGCGCATTTTCCTCATCGATGCGCGGGCCATCAGCCAGGCCGAGACCGACATGGACCTCGTCGAGCACTACAAGCTGGCCGACTTCGTCGGGGAGCCGACTGCGGGCACCACCGGCAACGTCATTCCGTTCACTCTGCCCGGCGGATTCCACGTCCAGTGGACGGGCATGAAGGTTCTCAAGCCCGACGGCTCGCGCTTCCACGGCGTCGGGATTCGCCCCAACATCCCGGCCTCCCGCACGCGGCGCGGCATCGCCGAGGGTCGCGACGAGATCCTGCAGCGCGGTGTGCAGCTCGTCCAGGGGCCACAGCCCGGGCCTGCGCCCGCAATCACCGCCGCGGGCATCGTGAACAGCGCCAGTTTCGTTGGTGGCACGGTCGCACCCGGCGAACTCGTCGCCATTTTCGGAACCAACCTCGGATCTTCGCAGCCCGTCCAGGGCACTTACGACGAGTCCGGGTATCTGACGAACTACCTCGGCGAGACCAGGGTTTTCTTCGATGGCATCCAGGCGCCGCTCACCTATGCGTCCAGCACCCAGGTGAACGCCATCGTGCCGTATCGGGTCAATGCGAACACCGTCGTTACCGTGGAATACCAACTTCGTGGTTCGAACCCGGTCACCCTGCCGGTCGCGGTCGCGGCCCCCGGCATTTTCGCTTACCCCGGGAAAACCCAGGGCGTAATTGCGAATTCGGATGGAAGTCTCAACTCGGAGACCAACGCCGCCCAGCGCGGCGACTTCGTGGCGTTGTTCGCCACCGGGGAGGGACAAACCGTGCCGCAGGGCGTTGACGGCGTGCTCCCGGCGCCCGGCAAGTGGCCCGCCCCCGCAGCGGACGTCGAGGTTCGGTTTGGTGGAATTCCCGGTGATGTGCTGTTCAAAGGTGACGTCTACGCCGGCGTGCTTCAGGTGAACGTCCGCGTTCCGCCGTCTGCTCCCGCCGGAACCGCCGTGCCGCTCATCCTAAGCGTTGGCGGCGTGCCCAATACCGGCACCCTGACCATCGCGCTCAAGTAAGTCCGCATCTCCGCGGCCCTGGCGTCACCGGCACGGACTTTTCACCCCCGCAGTCGATGTTCTGGCCGCTCTTGACCTCGATCCGGCCACTGGCCAGCCGCCGGGAATCGATGCTGCCGCGCACCACCCCTTCGTAATAAGGAGAGGTGGTAGCTCGCACTCGCGCCTCCACCCCTCGCCATTCGCCTCCGTAAGACGCCCCGCTCACGGTCTTGTCCCTCTCCTGGCTCTTGCCCGCTTGCCTGCGCGGCAGTCCTTCCAGGAACTCCCGCACCTTGCCGGCAGGAGCCGCTCCAAGCAGTTTCTCCTCCCACCCCTCCAGCACCCAATGGCGTTCTCCAGAGATTCGCGCTCTCGCTCCAGCTTCGTCTGCCCCTCCAACCGCTCCTTTTCTTGCTGGGCCTGTATTTCCCACCTGAGCCCGAGCCGTTCAGTGCGCATTTCCGTTCTCTGAAGGTGGATTTCCAGGGATCACGCATCACCTCCGATCGTGGCCCTATTGTGGTGCCCGAGTTGGATGAGCGCTTGGGCTTAGGTGATCTCATCGTCCAGCACCTGACAGACTCACGCCGCGGCAAGAATACGCAGCTTCCACTGGCCGGCCTGTTGCGCCAGTCCGTCTACAGCCGCATGGCGGGCTATGAGGACGTGAACGATGCCGAGCGTCTCTCCCAAGATCCCGCCTTCCGCCTAATCGGTTCGGGGAAGATCTGGGACCGTGGCGCGGCCCTGACCTCTCGCTTGCAGACGTTCGAAACCGAGATGCTGGCCGAGGATGAGAACTTCGCCGGCCTGGCCCGCATTAACCGGGAACTCATCGGCAAGGCGGAAGCTGTCGATGCACCGCAGCGGGTCGTGCTGGACATGGACAGCCCGGAGATTCCGGTCTACGGCGAGCAGGAGCGGAGCGCCTGCAACGGCCACTTCGAGTCCACTTGCTATCACCCGCTGCTGCTGTTTAGCCGCGAAGGTGACTGTCTGGCTGCCAAGTTGCGCCCCGGCAACGTTCACAGTGCTGACGACTGGAAGGAACTGCTGCTGCCGGAGGGCCCAGAGGGCGCCCCGCGGCAGCAGAAACCGGACAAAGAGGAGGTGTTTCGAGCCGACGCGGCCTTCGCCAAGCCGGAGATCTACGAAGCGTTGGAGAAGCGCGGGGTGAAGTATGCCAGTATTCCGAGTTCCGGACTATGCCGAGTGCCTGGCAGGGTGCACGCCCCCGGCTACGTTCAGGGCCGTGTTCCTTGGTTGGACAACCCGGCATAATCCGGGCCGACGCCTATAAGCTCCTCAGGAATCGCAGCAGTTGGTCATCCGGGCGGTAGCGGCCGGGAGGCGCTCCGTTGATCGCTGGCGTCCTCGCCAGCGCGGCCTCCTTCATTGCGAGATTGGCGTCCAGGTACACCTGCGTAGTTTCTACAGACTCGTGACCGAGCCAGAGGGCTATCACGGCTCTGTCGACCCCGGCCTGAAGCAGTTCCATCGCTGCGGTATGCCTCAGGACGTGTGGCGTCACTCGCTTTGACCCAAGCGACGGACATCTTGTCGTCGCCGCCGCAGCGTGCTTCGCCAGAATGTACGCGACGCCGTCCGCGCTTAGCTGCCCGCCCCGGGCGTTTGGAAACACGAATCGAGACTGGCCGGGGTGCGGCTCTGCTATCCACGCTCGAAGCACTTCGGCTGCGTGCTTGGTCAGGGGCGTTCGCCGTTCTTTCCGGCCTTTACCCAAGCAGTGGACACAGGCCCCCCGACCGAGGACGACATCTTCCGGCCGGAGGGCTGTTATCTCTGACAGGCGCAAGCCGGTCTGAACAACCGTCAAAAGGAAGGCGTAGTCACGCCTACCGGTCCAAGTACTCCGATTTGGCGCTTCCAGCAATGCGTCGATCTCGGGGCGCTCAAGGAAAGCGATCAGCTTTCTCTCCGCTCGCTTGTTCGGGATGGCCAGAACGCGTTGGATTGCCGCCAGTTCGTCTGGCGCATGGTAAGCGGCGAAGCGGAAAAATGACCTCACCGCCGTCAACCTTAGATTGCGCGTCTGCGCCCCGTTACCACGTCGGCTTTCAAGATCCGCTAGAAAACTCGTAATTAACGAGCTGTCGAGGTCAGCAAGTGTCAGATCCGAGGGCCTCTTTCGAATGCGTCTCTCAGCATACCCGAGAAGAAGACGGAAGGTATCTCGATAGGAGGCCACCGTGTGCGGGCTTGCTTGCAACTGAGACAGCAGCCGTTCCGTGAAGAACCGTTGCAGCAACGCGGGAAACGTCGATGCCTTCATCGCGGGTTCCTCCACCGCTCCTCAAGCCGCCCAACGGCCATCCCCATCAGTTCTGGACACCCCGTCAGATACCAGTACGTATTGTTGACGTCACCATGCCCCAAGTACGCCGATAAAACTGGCATCTTCCGGTCGATGTCATCTCCATTGCGGTACCAGCGGATAAGCGAGCTGACCGCGAATGTGTGCCGAAGATCGTGGATTCGAGGGCGACGCGCGTCTCCGCACCGATCGAAGCCGAGTTCTCGTCTCAACAGATCGAACGTCGAGCGGACTCCGGCACATCCTATTTGGCGTCCGCGGTCGGTCCGAAAAAACCGCTGTGTCGCCACGTCGGGATACAACCGGTCGCGACGCTCAGCGTATTGCTTCAGGACACAGACTGTCGATTCGTGTAGTGGTACAAGCCGGGACTTGCGTAACTTCGCCTCTCGAACGAGAAGAAGGCCGGTCTGAAGATCGACGTCACTTTTCTCGAGGGCGACGGCTTCGCCAATGCGCAGACCGGTGACTGCGAGAAGGCCGAAGATGGCGTGGTACGTCCACGGCCTCAGGCCGCTCTGGGGTAGCAGGCGCAACGCCGCTTTGAGGAGCTGGTCGATCTCCTCATCTGAGTAGAGGCGCGGTTGTATTCGCTTTGGCTTGAACGGCAGGAGATGTTGCGCGGGGACTTCGGTACGAGGATCTATGGCGCTCCAGTGGCGTGCGAAACCTCGCACGCATGCCAGACGGGCGGCCCAGCGGGCCGGCTTCGAGGTAGTGTTTTGGGTTGCCCACTGCAGCGCAAGCGTCGATGTCACCACGGACGCATGATTCTCTTCCATGAATGACGCAAAGCTGCCGAGCGCTCTCTCTGTATCGTTCATTTTGAAGCCGAGCGCCCTTCGGAGCTTCACATATGCCTGCACGGCTTCTCGAATGCTGATCACCGCGCACCTCCCGGCCAGGGAAGCGCAAGCGCTCGCAGAGACCGCAGATCAACCTTGGCATAAATCGCGGTCGTTTTCTGAAGTCGGTGTCGCAACAGTTCCCCAATTTCAGCGAGAGAGGCCCCTTGGTTCAGCATGTGGGTCGCGAGACTGTGCCGGAACACATGGGCGCCGTGGTGCTGGGACTCTACACCGGCCCTTGCGATCGCTTTCGCCGCAATGGCCGAGACGCTGGAGACGCGAAGGGGTCCCGCAATCGGCGCTCTGTTAGGCAGAAACACGTGGCGATCCGAGCACTGCGGCCTGCCTCGTTGAATGTACACTGCGATCGCCTGGCCGACATCTGTCGGCAGGGGGAGCTGAGTTCTATGCGCGCCCTTCCCGCCTACAGTGACGAGGCCGGAGTCCCAGTCGATGTCGTCCAGCCGAAGGTTCACAATCTCGCCCGCTCGCAGGCCGAGTCGAGCCAAGGTCAGCAAGATCGCATAGTTCCGCCGGCCGTCACGTGTGTCCTGGCGAGCCGTCCTGAGAACGGTGCGGACTTGTTCCGCCGTGAGAAATCTCGGGATGCCCGCCAGCGGCCATTGGGCAATGGCAGGGACGCAGGCTGCGAGATCCGTGCTCAGTTCGCCGCGGGAAAGCAAGTACCGAAAAAAGGAACGCAAGCCGTCGATTACGTGCTTCGTGCGAACAGTGGAAACGCGCTCCGCTTGATTCTGAACGAAACCGATCACCTCGGCAGCCTGTAGTTTCAAAAAGTCGATCTGGCCGGAACCATACCGAGATACGAGGAACTGCCGGACGGAATAGGAGTGGTCGTCAATCGTGGCATTCGCCAACCCGCGTTCCTCTTTGAGATAACGTTCGTACTGGCTGACGATCGATTCGACAAACGATGGTTTGGGGGGATCCGCAGGGAGCTGCGAACGAACGAGGGCCAACAATCGGCGCAGAGCTGGAAAGTCGTCGTGACGCGCTGGCCGCTTCCGATGGCGGTACCGGAGGTAGCGTTCAATGGCTGCTTGATCGAGGTCCTGGATGCTCACGCCCATCTCGTGCATCCAGTCATTCAAATCGGCGACGATGCGGAGGTGGAGGCGCCCGGTGAAGCGCGCGTACCCCAGGGTCGCGAGCTGATCCAGGTAAGAGTCCAGGCATTGACTCAGCGGTCCTCCTTGGAGCCGGGCCAATGCCGTCATCCTTCCAAAGTGGGAAGTTGTCTTGGTTTCCATCCTGCCAGTCTGAATCAGACTTGCTCCCGGCTCAGGGGAACCTGAGTGGTACGTTGCTATCAACAATATGCCGAGCCCACGACACACTTCGTATGCCGTGGTACGGGCGTGGGTGCTTGGCACTCGGCATAGTCCGGAACTCGGAATACTGGCATCTATTCCGATATCGGAATAGCTGCCATCCGCATTCCGGCCAACGACAGCCTGGAGAGGGACATCGCGGAGTGGTTGACGCAGCCAGTGGGAAGACCGAGCCAAAAGCCGGTGGTCTGGTACAAGGGTTTTCTCTACCAGGCCGCGAGTTGGAAGACGGCGCGGCGGGTGGTAGCCAAGGTCGAGTTCCGCTTTGGAGAGCTGTTCCCTCGCGTGCGGTTCATCGTGACCAACCTGGAGACGGACAGCCGGGCGGTGGTGCGGTTCTACAACAACCGGGGGACGGCGGAACAGTGGATCAAAGAAGGCAAGCAGGCGGTGAAGATGACGCGGCTGAGCTGCCACCTGTTCCGGTCAAACGAGGTGCGGCTTTGGCGGAGCGTGATCGCCTACAACCTGGGGAATCTGTGGCGGGGGGGGCCCTCTGGGCCCGGTGCTGCCAAACAGGATCGGCAACTGGTCGCTGACCAGTTTGCAGCAACGGTTGGTGAAGACCGGCGGCAGGCTGATCAAGCACGCCCGGTACTACTGGTTGATACTGGCCGAGAGTCACCTGACGCGGCGGCTGTTTGGGGCGATGGTGCGGCGGATTGCGGCTCTTCCCTTGCCGACCGGATAGGGGGCGGCGGCGGGCAAGCAAACAGGCCGAAGAAAGGAGGCGGGATGGAGAGGTGTATGAAGAACCGCTTGGAATCGGGAACTCCCGTCTTTTCCGTTTCCGGGCCAGGCAGAGCTGGTTCCCTTCCTCGGCTGCTGGAGTCGCTCGGAAGGGGAAGGATGAAAAACGCTTAGCCAACGGAGGTGGTTGGATGTACAATCGATGCCCGCCAGGATGGCAAAACGGAAATCCTGGTTAACATGCGGCGACCACTCCCCGATGGTAACAGTTGTTAACAATCGCTGGTCCCCTATAACTAAAATGAGCCGCAACGGTGAAGTCGTGCAACTATATACAATAGAGATGCTATGTATGGGTGTTGAAGGCCAGTGTGTCCATCCCCAACCTGGGGGTTCACGGCGGGCAAGAAACCCTCGCTGCCGCCGATCTAGTCCCGGATTCGTGCTGGTTGCGTTCTCGCTCGCATTGCTCCTGATTCTTGGAGCACTGGGGCTCTCGTTCGACATCGGCAGGATGTATGTTACGCGGTCCGAGGGGCAGTCCTTCGTCGATTCGGCGGCGATCGCTGCGGCGCTCAAGCTGAACGGAACCTCCGCCGGACTGCAGGCCGCACGGGATGCCGCAGCCGCTACTGTCAAAGGCTGGCAGTTCGGAACGAGGAGCTTCCCGTTTAACAGCAGCACCGACGTGACCTTTGCGAAGGCCATTACAGACCCCGAGCCATGGCCGGCAAATCCGAGCCCCGCGGATGGCTATGCCTGTGCTCGCGTCACTACCCGCGTCAGTCTGCCGATCTTCTTGCTTCCTGTGTTGGTCGGGGCTACCAGTTCATCCATCGCCGCAAGCGGAGTCGCCAAACAGCTCCAAGTGGCTGCCCCGGGACCAGGCCATTACGGTCCCTTTTCACCTTTTGGGGCTCCCAGGATGTTGGACCCGACCGGCGAGGGCTGGAACCCCTATGACCCGTTCAACATGATCGGCGCGGAAGTACGACCGCTTACCGCCCCGATTACTTACCAGCACGGCCGCCTTTACAACATTCTCTGGCCGAATAATCAGCAGGTCGCGCAACACTCCACGCAAGACGATACCGTTTGCCCGGGAGATCAGTACTCGAGCCTGGTTTCGATCAAGACCACATCCGCGTCGAGCGACACGCTCGGGACCAGTAACCGAGGGTATCTTTACAATCCGTCCAGCCTGATAGCAGCCACGATCGTTGCGGGCATCTTGCCGGCGGGGTATCCTCCGCTTTCTACCGGCGCGGACCTCTACACCGATTTCCTCTCCGTCTCCAACGGCGCAAAGCACAACAACATCGTCGGTGGACTGCAGGATCGATCCAATACCGACAGCGACTCAACCAGCCAGTGGTATCAGGACTATGTGAGCGGGCACCATGGCAACGGGCAGCGCATCATGCTGATGCCGGTCAACTCGGGACCGTGCGGGGGCACTACGTTCACACCGCAGGGGAAGGGCGGTCTTCCTGCGTACAGCGGCACGAACACCTGCATTTTTCCCGTCGGGGACGGCACGAACAACACGGTGGCCTTTGGGAGTTACAAAGTGGTCGGCTGGGGTCGGTTTTTCCTACTGCCCCCAGCGGACTATTCTGTGAGCGGGAACAAGGGTGCCTGCGCCGAATACATCGGACCGGGCGAGGTGGAAGGAGGCGGGGCCGGGAACGGGACCTCCCTCTATGTGGTGAAGCTAATTCAGTGAGGGACCATGAACTTCGCGAAGCGTAGGTTCCGGGCGCGGGGCAGTGCGATGGTGGAATTCGCCCTGGTTCTGCCTCTGCTCGTCGGGCTCTTTCTTGGAGCTGTGTTTCTTGGCCAGGACATTCACGTGTACAACCGGCTTGAAGAGTCGGTACGGGCAGGGGCGCGGTTCGCCTCCACGGCAACCTACGATGCGTACTCGGGTGCGGATCCGGCGCCGACCAAGTGCGCTGCGTGCTCGTTCACCCCGACTTCCGGACCGTTCGTTACCACGGTGAAGAATATCGTCGCTTACGGCTGCGATCCCGCGGGCGGTTCGGCAACCGGCTGCACCGACTTAACCGTAGTCGAAGGTGTCCGGCCGGCCAATATAAACGTTAGCCTCAATATTGTGAATTGGGTACCGGTTTCAATTTCGGTTTCCGTCAGCGGCGTTCAGATGGTTACGCCGAACGGAAGGATGGCGCTGAATGGAAAACCGGTGACGGTGTTCCCATTTGTAGGCGTTTTCATGGCTCCTCCGCCCAGCTAAAACACCACCTGGGAGCTCGTGTGCGAAGGTGAGTCAGCACGCACGGGGTTTCAATATGACGAAGCTTGATACACGGTCGCGGCGCGGCGCTGTTATAGTCGAAGCAAGTTTTCTTTTGCCTCTGTTCCTGATTTTCTGGTTTGGCATTGTGGACTGGGGCATCGCCTTCTGGGTTCATCAGACGATCGTTTACCGCGCCAATCTTGCTGCACGTTGGGGGGTCGTGAATGCGTGGGATCCGGGCTCAATCAGGAACATAGTCGTCTTCGGCAGAACGACCGGTTCCGGCCAAGGGATTTTCGGCCTAAGCGCACAGGGAAACGCCGACGGGACGGGGACCAATGTTGACGTTAGTTTGCGATGCCTGACTACGCTGAGTCCAAGCTTGCAGAGCGGCAGCACATGTCTGGATGCTCAGTGGTCGGACTTTCGCTGGATCGAGATCGTTGTTCACAACTACACCCGGACGCATTTCACTCCGTACTTCGCCGGCTCCTACATCGGCCGGCAGGTGACCGTTACCCTCCCGGGGGAGAGTTTGGGATCGTCCTGACTCTCGGTTTGACGCCGCGCTCCTTGCCCTTAAGTAAGTGATCCGATATAAGGTAAGAACGGCGGGGCCTTGCGTGGACATCCCGCGGAGCATGCCGGATCGACCAACCGCTCCTCCGTCCTCTGTTTGGCGGGCAGTTCCATCGCTGTCAGGGCGGAGATAACCGCAACCAGAAGCGCCGCCGAGCACGAGGCTCACCAGGTTCACCAGGACAATCGCCGCTGACGAGTCCAGGGGGTATTCAGTCGAGTAAGTGTAG
>Ga0187866_1003224_pt1 | contig 12432 bp, 13 predicted proteins | sample June2016WEW_11_1_3_FD_133013 | JGI IMG/M metagenome (GOLD analysis project Ga0187866, IMG submission 133013) | Peatland microbial communities from SPRUCE experiment site at the Marcell Experimental Forest, Minnesota, USA - June2016WEW_11_150 | ecosystem: Environmental > Terrestrial > Soil >... | reverse complement strand
TTTATTGGACAAATGGTACAATTTATAATAGTTTCAATGTACTCGCAAATAATACTGGATATATTCAATTTTTGTTGACATTGGATGGAGATTCTATAGTAAGAATAGATCATTCTTCATCAAATCAAAATATTATAATTGCTATGGTGGCTATAATGATTATAATACAAATAACAAAATTTTTGAAGAAAAAATGGAAAAAGGAAGAAAATGAAAAAAAGATATGTAATAAATATATTTAGAGATTCGCTTCTCAAAAATTCGATTTACTTGATGGCAACAAGTTTTATAACCAGCTTTATTGGATTTTTCTTTTGGATAGTCGCGGCAAGATATTATTCTCCGAACGATATAGGTATAACATCAGCGATATTTTCAGGTATTTCGTTGATTTCAATGATAGGTTCCCTCGGTCTTTCTAGAGCGCTGACATTCTATTTGCCAAGAGATAAGAATACGGATAAAATAATTAATTCTTGTTTAACCGTAAATATTATATCATCAATAATATTTTCGTTGATATTCATAATAGGGCTTAAAATATGGTCGCCAGAATTAATATCGACTTTGAATAATGTAGAAAATATCTCAATTTTTATAATCGTTACTATAGCTATATCTATTTCTGGTCTTATAGGCGCAGCATTTACGGCAGGTAGAAGATCTTCGTTTCAAATGGTTAAAGAAACCACTTATCATTTTGTTAAGTTATGTGCTTTGATATTTTTTTCAGAATTTGGAGCAATGGGTATTCTTGTATCTATTGGTATAGGTTTAACTTTTTCATTGATAACAGGATTTTCATTATTGTCCAAAGTGTGGAAATATTCTCCTAGTCTAAATTTAGATCCGATAATTAAGAATATGGCAAGTTTCTCTGTTGGAAATTATGTTGCAGATATTTTTAATAACGCGCCTAAATTGATATTACCAATTATGATTTTGAATTTAATAGGGGCTAAGTCGGCAGGTTATTTTTATATAGCGATAATGATGGCAGGATTATTATATGGAATTTCTCAATCAATCTCAAGCTCATTACTTGTAGAGTCTTCTGATAGAGATAAATTCTGGAATAATGTGAATAAATCTATCAAGTTTAATTTAGTTGTCATAATTCCAGGATTAGTACTGTTTGTCGTTTTTGGGAAATTTATTTTGGGTTTGTTCAACCCAAGTTACGCAGAAAATGCGACTATAACTATGGTTATTCTCACAATAACAAGTATACCGGTGTCTCTAGTGAATATATTCAATACGGTAAGAAATTCCCAAAATAAAGTGTTGAGCATGGTTAAGATGAATATTATTATAGCCATAATAACTTTTATATTGTCAATACCGCTTATTAGAATAATGAATATCGAAGGTGCGGCAATATCATATTTAATGGCAAATACGGTTGGAGCACTAATTGTTATCAATAGAATCAAGGACCCAAAAGAATTTACTTTAAAATTGTTAAATGATATTAAGAATGATATGTCATACGATTTATGATATTAATTAATATGGAGATTATTTTGAAGACAATTTCGGGGAGATATGAATATGTTAATTGAAGAAGCAAAATGGTTTAATCAAAAGATTTCAAATCTGAATCCAGACGATATTTTTCCAATGTGCAACATAGGCAGTTCTACCGATGTATTTAGAAAAAAGGAACAACCTTGGATAGATGAATATGTGTTTAAACCTGCGAGGGATAAAAATAGGATAGTTAGACATTTAGACGTCAAAGATGCTACAGGAGTAGATATTGTGGGAGATATTTCAGATCCTCATTTTGTAGAAAAACTTAGTAGAATTGGGTTCAAGTCAGTATTTTGCTCAAATCTATTAGAACATGTCAAAAATAGAGATGAAATTTGTAATATATTGACATCTATTATAACTCCTGGAGGCTACATTTTTTTGTCATGTCCCTTTATGTATCCGTTTCATGCAGACCCTATTGATACAATGTTCAGACCAGACGTAGGAGAATTGGCCAAACAATTAACTAATGTACATATTGTTCATGGAGACGTAGTCATTTGTGGCACGTATATGAACTACATAACTCGTAATCCATTAGTATTTGCCAAGACTTTTATTAGGATATTATTTCCTTTTTATAGACCAATGGGATGGTTTGCTTCATTGTATCGTTTACCGTGGCTATTCAGAAATTTTCAGGCTACATGTATTGTTGTACGTAAGAATTAGTCTCATAAATGGAGTGTCAAATGAAATGTAATAATACAAAATAACAAAATAGATAAAATTTATGGTATTGAAGCCAAATGATTTACGAAAAAGATATGCTGACTGCGTGATATAATGGATATTAGAAAACTTGATAACAATAATTTAACAGAATACGATAATCTTGTGGATAATTCTAATGGAGGTACAATCTTTCATAAAAGTTGGTGGTTGTCGGCTTTTGAAGACTGTTACAATAATTCTTATAATGTTGATTTCTATGGAGCATTCGGGGACTCTGGAAATTTAATTTCTGGGTTACCAGTGCCAACGCGAAGAAAATTTGGAATTAAACACATGTTTACCCCTAGTCTAACTCCTTATGTTGGACCTTTTTATATCCCAAGAATAGTAGATGAGAAAACATCTAATGAAATCACACGGAAGAAAAACATAAATAAGGAATTTGCCAAAATTTTAGGTAGGTTAAGTTGTATATATTATCCATTTCATTACAGCAATATAGACCTACAACCATTTAAGTGGTGCGACTTTGATGTAGGAGTTAAATATACGTACATTTTGAATTTATGTGATTTGGACAAAGTTTGGAAAGATATGGATAGAAAAAGGAGGAATGACATCAGTAGATGTATTAAACAAGGTTATAATACTAGATTGGGTGAAATAGATAAGTTTATAGATTTAAATAGAAAGACAATTGAAAGACAGAACGTTGAGATATTAAGTGACAAAATATGGTTGAAGATTTTTGACATATGTAAAAAAAATAATTGTTGCGAAATCTTCACCGCTTATAAAGACCAAATAGCGGTTGCGTCTGTGTTCATAGTATGGGATAATAAGCGCTGTTATTATTTAGGAAGCGGTATTGATAATGCTTCTGAAGGCGCAATGTCGTTTGTTATGTGGGATGCGATGAAGTATACAAAGGAAAAGTTGAATTTAAACGAATTCGATTTTACTGGCTCTGATACCGTAGGCTTGGAATTTTTTATCAGAAAGTTTGGTGGAGATATAGTACCATTCTTTTATATTAGTGAAAATTCGATAAAAAAAGTTGTAATTAATAAATTTATGAATTTATGTAATAGTCTGAATAAAAAAATAGAGACTAGAAGTATTACTGATAACATAAAAAAACGAACGTAATATTATTATAGGAAAAGAACAAAAAATGTTGTCTGAACATTTGGTATATTCTACAGCTATAGCAATGTTGATTTATGCTGTATATAGAAAAAAAGAATGTCTACTTATAATTATCGGAAGCGCATATTCTCCTGATATAGATATAATTGCAGACAGTATTTTCAAAAAGATCGATGTAACTGTATTGATATATGGAGAACCAATAAAACATGGAGATTTTCATAATATGTTGATAATGATTCTTTATGCGATCTTGGTAGCATTGATATTGAATACGATAAATATCAAAATGAAAGATGCATTTATATTGGCATGTGTAGGATTCGGCGCTCATCTATTTGAAGACGCATTAGTATATAATCCAGCATATAGATTTTTTTGGCCACTTTCAGATAAATTATATGGAATAGGAATAATAGGACATAATTATAATGCTCACAGGAACTTCTATGGGATAGCGAATACAGAAGTTTTGGCGGTAGGTATCATTTTGGTAATATTGTCTATATGTATAAAATACATATTTGACAATAATACGAAATCGGTTGTTGTAACAAATGGTAGAGGAGGAATATGAACGGAGATGTCAGAAGTTAGTTGTGTAAATTGTGGACAACAGACAATTGTTGGAAACGAGTTTATGAGAAAAGAGATATTTTGTACTCTTGGGTGTATGATCAAATTTGAAGAAAAAGAAAAATGACATATATATTTTTGTTTTTTCTAAAGATTAGAGTATGATAAATATTGTACAAGGAGAACAAAAAGTGAGATTATCTAAGATACATAGTAGTAAGGTTTCTGATAAAGAAAAAATAGATTTGTTATCTGGGAAAATTACCAAAAGTGGACTCTGAAGAATCCGCTTGCTGACTAAGGAAGAAGAAATGAAATACTCTGATCTATGTCCTAATCCAGAGTGTTACAGAGTTTGGATATTACAAAAAGACATGTGTAAACAAATGTAGAATGAGATATATTCTGATTAAGTTGCTCAAGTTCGGAAATTAAATATAATGGCTAAAAAAATGAGAAGCAATTTTAGAACAAAATGGAACAAAAAAATATCGGAGGTGATTAGATGTTAATAAGTAGAAAAGATAAACCAGAACCAAAACTATATTCGATTTTGAAACACAAAGGCGAAATTGAAACATATAGATGTAAAGTATGTGGAAAAGATGAAAAAACTTTGAAGAAAATATGGGAACACTCAAATTGCATAAGTTAATGAAAAACGGTTTTAGAACAAAAACGTTCTGAAATCATATCTCAAAATGTCCGAGATGTATGCGGATATGCCTTTAAAGGTGGTATGATGATAAGTACGTCAAAATAAAGAGACGTTAAAATATATCAAAATTCTGTCTGTTTGACATGAATTTTTTATTTTTTCTAAAGGCAAAGCAGAAATATGAAATCTACTTGATCGGAAATTAAATAAAGATACAGAAGATAATTTGCAAAGATCGCATATAATACAGCATATGCACAGTCTGCATTATCATTATATGATATCTGTACGTGGCTTATTGTATATATCGTTTCAGAAAAATGTTATGGTACATATGATAAAAAACCCTTGTTTACTGAAGGGTCAGGATTAACTTATATTGATGCAGATGGAAATGTACCAATAGAGTAAATAATATTGAGACAAGATTAAATTTTAGAATTGACTGTATGAAACATCTAGACATTGTACAGAATATCTACACGTCGCATATTATGTTTTTATATCGTAGTAATTCTAACGGCGAAAAGTATATATACTTTAGCACTATATAGATATAAAGTGCGTGTAATACATTATATAGATTATTATCCGACAGGTTGTTGAATAACAGTTCGTCTAGTGCTAGACGCATTATTAAAGATATAGATGCAGATATTTTGGAAAGAACGAAGGAGACATATATAACATTAGGAGATGATAATATGCCAATACAGGCTAAATGGTCAGATTTCACGAAGGATAATGTAAATAAAGAGAAAGATAACTTTGGGATATATGAGCTGGGTGATACAAGCGGCGATTCCCTATATATAGGGAGGGGAAGGGTAAGAAATAGGCTAACATCCCACTTTCTAAATGGAAGCGATCCCATACCAGGATCGTCTAAATATAGAACAGAATATACAGAAAGTGAACTTAGATGCGAACAAAGAGAAAGAGCAGAAATGGATGCATATTTTAAGAAATATGGAAAATATCCAAAATATAATCAGAGAAGAGGTTAAAAAATTCGGAATATGATTCTTCTCAGATAACTTTGCTTTATTCTGCATCTATAAAATTGAATAAAGATATGAAATATGAGAGGTAGAGATATGAATGAAAATAAAAAAATAGAAGAAATTGAAAAATTGAAATCAGCTGAAATTGTTGAAATGATAAACAAGTTGAAAATATCTCGCGGATTAAATAAAGAAAGATTTTCAAAGTTGAAATCAATGTTTGATATGTTAAAATATTTACTTGGAAAGGTAGAAAAAATAGAACCACAGGTTGAAATTGAATTGACAGGAGCGATAGTATCAGAAATTGGAATACTAAACGAAAAAATGTTAGATTTGCTAGAGATCATGATTCATCTATTCGCATTGGTAGACGCCCCAAACTTAGAACATGTGGAAACTCCAAAACTAGAACAAGTAGATACCCAAAACCTGGAACCAAGCCATTATAAACAATTCATTCAAAAAACGAATGAAATTTTTGAAAATAAATGTCCAGAAGGGTATAATTGATGGGAGACCCAGTACATAATGATATGATCAACAATAATTCCATTGTCGCTATACGATAATGTATTACAAATTTTTATTTTTTTCTTAAGATCAAGTGGGAAACTAACTTAATCGGAAATTGAATAAAGATATTTGAAGACTGTACATAATATATATTATATATAAAAAAAGTATTTATATTATATGATGTCATTGTTAAATGACAAAAATTTGCAGACCGTCTTGTATCATTTGGATAATGGGAAGACGTAAGTCACGTTCCAAATTGTGATGTGTAACTAGCCTTAAGATAACAGATCATAAATTAATAAAGTGAGAATGATGAGTAACTTATATGATGTACATATGAAATATGTGGCAGAATTAATAAATAGTGGAGAAAAAATATTATTGCCAAAAAATTCTCCGCCTACTGGCAACACTCTTGGCTATATAAAAAATATAAAAGAGTTTCGTGTTGGATTTATTGATAAAAATGACGATGGTAGTTTTGTAATATATGAAGATTTCTACACGTGTTACGACAATATAAAATTGACAGATATGGGATTATGCGATTCAAACTATTTTCATGAGTTATTAGATATAGAAAAAGATCCAAGATACAAAAAACAAAATGAAGAAGATAAAACCGAAAATATTATCAAAATAGCAGAAACCGTAATTCCGCCGTTGATGGAATATTTTAAATTTAAAACGCCGAAAGAACAATGGTCAAATCGAATGGTAACAATGGCAATATTGGCGATGATTACTTTGTTAGCGCTCTTTAAAATAATTGATGGTTCATCAACGACAGGACTTATTGGTGTCATAATTGGCTATGTTTTTAGCAAATTATATCAAAGAGATTAAACTATCTATTACAAAACTTTGTTCGACATATAAAATAGAAAAGTATATTTTTATTTTTTCTAAAGACCAAGCTGGAGACTATTTGATCGGAATAAAGTAAAGATGGAAAATATATATGAACAAATGACAAATAAGTAAAATCGTTTTGTTGGTACTGATAATACTGATAACAGTATCGACAATGGGAATACAACAAACATATTTATCAGGATCAGGAAGTGGAGAATGTCCAGGAGGAACAATTCCAAGTTAATAGTACTGGAGCTGATAATATTATGTCATACAATAAGAATGATACCAAAACTAAGAATTCTTGTCGAGCATAGGCGAAGTAATTATTTCACTAAATGATCTCGAAAGTAGTATTGATTTTTGGATATGGGAATTACTAGGCACTAATGGTACTCCCTCAGATAAACAAGTTATAGGAAGACTCGTAACAAACAAACTCGACTTTATTGGTAAAGCGGATCTGTTACGTAGCTTGATTGTACATAGGTCAGGTGAGGACAAGGCAAAGATTTTCTTCTTGCATACAAGCTATTAAAGGAAAGTGCTGAGACAAGGATTGATATAGCTCGTTCAATATGGCTTATACAATATGGGTCCAATATCAATGACCTTTCCACTAAAAAAATTAATGAGATTAAAACATTTGAAAGAGGTAAAAAATGAATTTGTCCAAGACAATAACAACCGTGGAATTATCAGATTTCAATAGATATTTAGAAACGATTAATGAACAATAAAGATAAGAAAATTTGAAACAATGTATCGACCTGTAATGATACAAAGGCTGCGTCTAATGTAGTAAATACGCAGTCTTTGTGCTCGGTTTATGATATCTGCATAGTTGAAATCGGCTGCCATCAGTTTGAATAGTAGCATGAGAATTGCAGACGCTTTATAAATTGTAAAAACTGCAATCTTCGAAATTCGTGAATTGATATATAAGAGGTGATTTAAAATGAATGTAGCAAAAGATAGAATTATTATAATGGTAATATTGTTGTTGCTAATGGATATAATACCTTCAGCATATGCTTGGAGTAATGGCGGTTGGAGTACAGACATAAATAATCCTGCGAACGGTACTCATGATCAAATTCTCGAAAAAGCCATTAACATGTTACCTTATGATATGAAAAGCAAGATAAACATTGTTGCTGCTAAATACGGAAGCGAAATCCCAGATTGCAATGCTGGAGTATATTGTATTGGAGATACTGTTAGGCATCATGTATACTATAGATCAGATGGAAGTCTCCAGGATGACATAGGAGCTAAAAGAGCTCAAGAAGAATATGAACTTGCTAAATCTTCGTTTCAAAATGGCGACAATTATAATTTCTCCTTACACGTAGGAGCGATGAGTCGTTATATGAGCGATCTTGCAGTGTTTGGTCATACCATGGGAGCAGTTAGCGATTGGGGTGTAGAAAAGAACCATAGCAATTATGAATCATATGTCAATAATCATCCGGAACTTGTAGACAGTGTGGTATTCGACAATAAATTAGATTCCATATCTGCTTATGATGCTGCATTAGCAATTGCGAAGGATACCACATTTGACAATGGTGTATATACAAATGTGTGGATGGAAAAGAATTACAATATATATAATCCGAATTATCTGCAGAGAAGTAAAGATTCCATAAGTTATGCAACTAATTCTATAACGGATGTTATATACACAATGTTGCAAACAGTGACAATACAAAATCCTGATATAAAAACATATTATAGAAGTTTAGGTCAATATCCTGATATAGTGGAAACTAATGATTTGTTGAAAGCTGCAGATGATTGGAGAAATGACATTACCCCTCCTGGATTCCCCGCATCAATTGCTACTAATCAGTTATTATCATTGTCAGACGAATGGAGAAACTCATAAGTGGCACAAAATCAAAAGAGTAAATGATTTTTATTTCATTGAGTTCTACTGAGGTTATACAAATGTTCTTCTAACGCTGTAGAATAATTTTAAGATATGTGTATATTACAGTGTTAATAATGCTTCAAAACTTGAAGGACGTTATCTTAGCTATATCATAACACATTCGGAGAGCTAATAAACGCTGTTTTTACTTAGCATCTCTAGAGTAATAGTGATAGATTGTAAGAGAATAGAAGACATGATACAAAATTTTTTGCTGCATCTGTTAGCGTCTTTGACGATGGATCGCAGATAATAAGTTATTTCGAACTGAAAAAATAAATAAAATGTAGAAGAACATGGAAAGATCTAAAAATATGGGAAGATATTATTGCAGTTTTTGTCTGATTTCTAAAATAGAAAAGTATGGTTCACTTTGTCTAAAGACCATATATGGGAGACTAATTTGGTCGAGATAAATTTAAAGATTGCATATAACACACATTATATATTGTTGACAATCTGAAATTGATGTAGATATCAGGAGGTTCGGTTGAAATCGAAGTTCCAAAGCCGTTTTTAAATCAAAAAACAATCGGGCAATCGAACAATTCTACAAGCGTCTGTACATATCGCGGTATTTCTACTAAGAAAAGCTTATATACCTTTGCGTCATTAGTAGTTTATAGCAAGCAAGCTACATGATGAAAGATGCGTGTGTAATAGAAGATAAAAAATGATGAAAAAATTCGAGGTAGAGAAAAGGTGACCAGTCAATTTATCAGATAAAATATAGTTGAGAATAGATATATATGAATATAGGACCATGGTAGTTTCAAAAGACCAAATTATGGTAATGCTTTCTCATGTTTCTAAGTGAAAAATTGTATATCATGCCATGCGACAACCTACGGAGCTGAAAATGTCAACAGATGGGTTATTTTATTTAAAAAATAAGGGAAGGAAAGAAAGAGCCAGATGGCTCAAAAAAAAAATAGCTTATAATGAAGAGATATACAAAGTAATGTATATAAGTAGTGAATATCCAAAAGAATTCATGAAAGAACTTCCTAAACTGGGAAGCAAATTTCATATTGTAGATGTTGGAGATTGGAAAAGTTATCCTGCCTCTATGAACGAATATAAATATCAAATTTCTAGCTTGAACGAACTATTTAAAGATAAAGGAAACAAAATTAAGGAAGGAATGGTTATAGAAATAGCTATCAGTCCAGAAATTGTAAATGAGTTATGGTTAGATCTTGATCGAGGTGAAAATTGGATGGATAAAGATATTGTAAAAATAATGGCATTATTAATAATGGCAATCAGAGCATTTTCTGAGAAATCTTCTATAAATTTAAACGATAAAAATGTAAGAGACGCTCTTAAATATATGATTGAAGAGTGTTACAAATTATTAAAAGAATTAGATTTGATTAAGTTGAATGAAGACTATCTTCTTGACACGTCTGGATTGGAAGACCCTGTATACAATATATTTAGGCGTACTTATCGCGATTTTCATCGAGATACAGAAGGTTTGTTTAAAAATATTGATAATAAATATTTTTTAGATATTTATCAAAATTCGAAGATTGCAGATATTTCAAATTTATGGAAATTAGTTGTAGACAAAAAAATCTTAAGTTTAGAAGAACGTTATAAAATTGTCGAGTTCTGTAAAAATATATCGAATGATAAACACGCAGTTATTTTTAACAAAAATGATGATCATATTTTCTACAAGCCTGAATATGAAATAATTATTAAAGATACGATATTATTTTGTTAAAGGAGGAAGTAAATGCTAGAAGAGGAAATGATAAAATTAAATTTACCTTCATTGTATATGAGAAAAAGAATTCTTGAAGGCCTATATCAAGGCTCACCAGTTCCTGGTGTATATAGAATTATGAGAAATAAAAAAAATATATATACTGGTCATTCAGGAAATATGAACGATAGATTCTTTTTTTATGAAAATAATAATAAGTTTGTAAATAAATATCGTTATAGAGTTTTGGAAAAAGGCATCATGTATTCGCATATCGAGCAGTATGAAATTCAAAGTAAATATCTTGCAAACGCTTTTGAATTAATTGTACATAATTTCTTTTCTCCTATAATGAAGAATGAAGAAGAAAATGTTTTTCGCAAAACAGATCTCGAAAAAGAATATTATGATTATAAAGGAAAAAAAAGAGAATTAGAAATCTTCGAATTACTGGGATATGAATCAATGCCGCTATTAGATGATTTACTTAAACTTGTGAGGAGTTAAAATGGAAATAAAAGATATTAAAGAAGATGATTTCTTCGAATCTATTGTACAGAATGAGAAAGAAAAGAAAATTTTAAAATTGATTAGACAAAATAAGAGCGCAAAGGAAGTTGTGGAAATCTTATTAAGAGACGATAAATAAAAACATATTTTATATTGGAGGAAATATGCTCGAGTTTGATTATACGTACAAAAAAGAAGGAAAGACTTATAAACCTAATATTGATAAGGAATCATCTGGATTGTTATATGTCCGTGGTCCTAGTGGTAAAGGAAAAAGCACAGCACTTATGATTTTTTGTATGGCATTCTTTGGGATCGAAGATAAAATAAGAAATGATCGCGAATATATAAACTTGATGAAGGCCATATTACGTAGATATGTTGTGTGGACAATAAAAATTCACATGGCTGATGGAACAATCCTATTTTCTGAAAAGTTGGTTGGAAAAATTCCTGATTTCAAAGTCGGAGAAATTATTAATGGTGAGACGAGACTTTTAAATTCTGAGCAATTTTTCACAAAATATAATAATTTATATATACTTCCATCAAACCCAAAGGAAAAATTAGGAGAACTTACGAAATCTCTCAAAGATGATGCGAGTATCCGTTATAATGAATTGACCGCAGTTGAAAAAGAAATATCTGAAAATATATCAGAGATCAAAAGTAAAGATCCTGACAGAGTTGAAAGACTAAATTCAAAATTAAAAGAACAGAAAAAAGATTTAACAAATCTAAAAGCAGAACAAAAACAACTCGGAGAAGAGTCAAATTCGTTGAAAATTTATACATATAATAAATTTGAAGAATATTACAAAGACAAAATGACTTATACCTCAAAATATTTGTCTGAATTAGAACGAAAAATTAATTCAGATGATTATCGTGCACAAACGATTAAAAAAAACTATTATGGCACTATTGAAAAGATTGAAAATATGTTGGACTTATTGAATACTAGATTCAACGATATGTATTCTATATTAAAAGCCACACAAAACGTAAGTAAATATAATTTGGATACTTGGGCTAAGATAAACTTCAATGATGCAAAAAATAATTATGAAAAAATCGATGGAATGAAAAGTTTAGTAATTAATATCTTAGGAAAATTAGACAAGGAAAAAAATAAAAATAAGATAAAAGATATAGAAATAAAGTATATAAGAAAGATGTATGAAGATGCAATTCCATATAGAGATGTAGATACTATCATGGGTAATGTTTCTAACAAATTATTTATTAGAGATTTAGAAAAAAGAGTTAATTTATTTGGTGCTATAATAAAAAATAA
>Ga0187866_1003222_pt1 | contig 12437 bp, 11 predicted proteins | sample June2016WEW_11_1_3_FD_133013 | JGI IMG/M metagenome (GOLD analysis project Ga0187866, IMG submission 133013) | Peatland microbial communities from SPRUCE experiment site at the Marcell Experimental Forest, Minnesota, USA - June2016WEW_11_150 | ecosystem: Environmental > Terrestrial > Soil >... | reverse complement strand
CGTTCGCAAGGGAAACCCAAAAAATATCAAGGATTGGGATGACGTGGTGAAGCCGGGTGTAATCGTCGTGACACCCAATCCCAAAACCTCCGGTGGCGCGCGCTGGGTTTATCTTGCCGCATGGGCCTATGCGCTCGACCAATACGGCCACGACGAGGCCAAGGCGCGCGACTTCGTGAAACGGCTTTACAAAAACGTGCCGGTGCTGGATTCCGGCGCGCGCGGTGCGACGACGACGTTCGTCGAGCGCGGCATCGGCGATGTACTGCTCGCGTGGGAAAACGAGGCGCACCTGGCTGTCAAGGAATTTGGCGCAGACAAATTTGAAATTGTCACGCCGTCGGAGAGCATCCTGGCCGAACCGCCGGTGGCCGTGGTGGACAAGGTGGCCAAAAAACACGGCACGGCGGATGTGGCGAAGGCCTACCTCGAATATCTTTATTCCGACGAAGGCCAGGACATCGCCGGCCGGAATTTTTATCGTCCGCGCTCGGAAAAGGCCGCGGCGAAATACGCGGACCAGTTTGCCAAATTGAAACTCATCACGGTGAATGACGTTTTCGGCGGCTGGCAAAAGGCGCAAAAAACCCATTTCGCCGACGGCGGCACGTTTGACCAGATTTACCAGCCGTGATTGCTCCAATGGGCGACGTTTGCGCGAAAACCGGACCGTTGCCCGTTCAAAAACCAAAGGACTTGCCCATGACCATCGCCGACGCTCCATCAAAACCTGCGACCCCATTGCCGCGTGCGCGTCGGCGCTCCCTCGCCGACCTGCTCGCGCCGCTGGAAAAAATCGCCGCGCATTCGCCGAACCTGGTGGCCAATCACGAGGCGCGTTTTGAGATCGGCGGCGAAACCTACGAGTTGCCGCGCTACTTGTTCGTCGGGCCAAAAGGCGGCGACACGCCCATCCGGGTCGGTATTTTTGCGGCAATCCACGGCAACGAGCCGGAAGGCTCGCACGCGATTGTCCAATTCATCAAATTGCTCGAAGCTAAACCTGAACTGGCCGCCGGTTATTATTTGTCGTTCTATCCGGTTTGCAATCCGACTGGCTTTGAGGACAACACGCGCCGCGCGCGTGGCGGCAAGGACTTGAACCGTGAGTTTTGGAAGAATTCCAACGAGCCGGAAGTCCGGCTGCTACAGGCCGAACTCATTTCGCGTTCGTTTCACGGCATCATTTCGCTGCACACCGATGACACGAGCGCCGGTTTTTACGGCGTCGTGCGCGGCGCGACGTTGACGAAGCATCTCATCGAACCCGCGTTGCAGGCCGCAGAGAAACTGCTTTCGCGCGATGAGCGTCCTATCATTGACGGTTTCCGGGCGCGCAACGGCGTCATCTACGACGCCTACGACGGGATGTTGAGCGCGCCGCCGAAAGTGCGACCGCGCCCGTTTGAAATCATCCTCGAAACGCCCAAAGCGCCGCCGACGTATTTGAAGGAATTCGCCTCTGTCGCGGCGCTGCAAACGATTTTGGCCGAATACCGCAAATTCATCGCTTACGCGCCAAACCTATAATTGTTTATGAGTCGAATCTTCAATGACATCACTGAAACCATCGGCAACACACCGCTCGTACGGCTGAACCGCACGGCGAAGAAACACGGCGCGGTCGCCGACGTGCTGCTCAAACTCGAATTCTTCAACCCGCTCTCCAGCGTCAAGGACCGCATCGGCGTGGCGATGATTGACGACGCGCTGAAGTCCGGCGCAATCAAGAAAGACACCGTGCTCATTGAGCCAACCAGCGGCAATACCGGCATTGCGCTCGCGTTTGTCGCGGCGGCCAAGGGATTGAAGCTGATCCTGACGATGCCCGAAACGATGAGTCTGGAGCGCCGCAAATTGTTGAAAATTCTCGGCGCGAAACTCGTCCTCACCGAGGGTGCCAAAGGCATGAAAGGCGCCATTGCCAAGGCCGAGGAATTGCATAAACAGATTCCGAACAGCGTCATTCCCCAGCAATTTTCCAATCCGTCGAATCCGGAAATTCATCGCAAAACGACCGCCGAAGAAATCTGGCGCGACACCGACGGCAAGGTGGACTTTGTCGTCGCGGGCGTGGGGACTGGCGGCACCATCACCGGCGTCGCGGAAGTCATCAAGAAGCGCAAGCCGGGTTTCAAAGCGATTGCGGTAGAACCGGTAAAGTCGCCCGTGATTTCCGGCGGCCAGGCCGGACCGCACAAATTGCAGGGCATCGGCGCCGGTTTCATTCCTGACAATCTCAACGTGAAAATCGTGGACGAGGTCATCCAAGTGAACGAGGAGGACTCCGGCCCGGTATCCAAGGAGGTCAACCAGCTTGACGGCATTCCCGTCGGCATTTCCAGCGGCGCGGCCATCTGGGCGGCATTGCAGTTGGCCAAACGCCCGGAAAACAAGGGCAAAACCATCGTTGCCATCGTGCCGTCGTCAGCCGAACGCTACCTTTCCACATGGTTGTTCGCGGATGTGGACGTCGCTTCGGACAGCTTGGCCGGCTTGGTACCTGCCACCACGTAAAGAAATCCTTTCACATCATCCTGACAAAGGCTAAAAAACAGCGCGCATGGCAAGGAAAAGTCTCCGTGTGTTGCCGGGCTTTCGTTTGACGCTCGGCTACACACTGCTTTATCTCAGCTTGATTGTGCTGATCCCACTGGCGGGCGTGTTCGTGAAAACCAGCGCGCTCTCCTGGGAACAATTCTGGCACATCGTCACCGCCCCGCGCGCGCTGGCGTCGTACCGGCTGAGTTTTGGCGCGTCGTTCCTGGCTGCGCTCGCCAACGTGTTCTTCGGTATTCTCGTCGCCTGGGTGTTGGCGCGGTACCATTTTTTCGGAAAAAAAATCGTGGATGCGCTGGTGGATTTGCCCTTTGCGTTGCCGACCGCCGTGGCGGGCATCACGTTGACGGCGTTGTATGCACCAAACGGCTGGATTGGCAGATGGCTTGCGCCGCTCGGTATCCAGGTCGCATTCACCCAACTCGGCGTGTTCATTGCGCTAATGTTCATCGGCTTGCCGTTCATCGTCCGCACCGTGCAACCGGTGCTCGAAGACTTGGACCCGGAAATCGAGGAGGCCGCCGCTAGTCTTGGCGCGAATCGCTGGCAGACGTTCTGGCGCGTCATCCTGCCGATGCTGTATCCGGCGCTGCTGACCGGCTTTTCGCTGGCGTTCGCCCGTGCGTTGGGCGAATACGGCTCGGTCATTTTCATCGCCGGCAACATGCCGATGAAAACCGAAATCACGCCACTGCTTATCGTCACCAAGCTGGAGCAATTTGATTACGCCGGCGCAACAGCGTTGGCGGTGGTGATGCTCGTCGGCTCGTTTGTGGTGTTATTGGCGGTCAATTTGCTTCAATGGCGGAGTGGCCGTCATCTCGCCCAGGTTTGATATGGGCGACACCACCACATTTTTCCGCGCCGCCCGCCCGGGGCCGCATCGCCGGGCGACGGCCGAGTCGCCGTGGGTGCGCTGGTTGCTCATTACCGCCGCGTTGTTAGTTCTCGGAATTTTTCTGGTCGTGCCGCTCGTGTCGGTTTTTGCAGAAGCGCTGGGCAAGGGACTCGGTTTCTATTTCCGCACGTTTGGCAATCCGCTGACGTTAAGCGCCATCAAATTGACGTTCATCGTGGCCGGCATTTCCGTGCCGTTGAACTGTATTTTCGGCGTGGCGGCGGCGTGGGCGATTGCGAAATTCGATTTTCGCGGCAAAAACCTGCTCATCACGCTGATTGACCTGCCGTTCTCGGTTTCGCCGATAATTGCGGGTTTGATTTACGTGTTGCTGTTTGGTGCGCCCGGACCGTTTTGGGGATGGCTGTACGAGCACAACGTCAAAATCATCTTTGCCGTGCCGGGCATCGTGCTGGCGACAACGTTTGTGACGTTTCCCTTTGTGGCGCGCGAGTTGATTCCGCTCATGCAGGCGCAGGGCCGCACCGAGGAGGAAGCGGCGCGCGTGCTGGGCGCGAGCGGCTGGCAGACGTTCTGGCGGGTGACGCTGCCGAACATCAAGTGGGGCCTGCTCTACGGCGTGATTTTGTGCAATGCCCGGGCGATGGGTGAATTCGGCGCGGTGTCGGTTGTGAGCGGCCACATCCGCGGGGTGACGAATACCATCCCGCTGCACATCGAGATTCTTTACAATGATTACAACACCACGGGCGCGTTTGCCGTGGCGTCGCTGCTGGCGTTCCTCGGCCTCGTCACGCTGGTGTTGAAAACCTGGGTGGAACGGAAGAAAGAGGCCGCGTTGCAGGCGGCGGAAACCGATTTGACCGCATGAGCGTCGAAGTCCGCAACATCACGAAACGATTCGGAAACTTCACCGCGCTCGACAACGTGAATCTGAAGATCGAGTCCGGCGAACTCGTCGCCCTGCTCGGGCCGTCCGGTTCGGGCAAGACGACGCTGCTGCGCATCATTGCCGGTCTGGAATTTCCCGATCCCGGCGCGGGGCAGATTTTGTTTTACGGCGAGGACGTCACGAACGTTCCCGCGAGCGAGCGCAAAGCCAGTTTCGCGTTCCAGCATTACGCGCTGTTCCGGCACTTGGATGTCTTTGAAAACATCGCGTTCGGTTTGCGCGTGCTGCCGCGCTCGCAGCGGCCGAGGGAGCCTGAAATCCGCGAGCGCGTCGAAAAGTTGTTGAAGCTCATCCAGCTGGAAACGCTCGGCAGACGTTTCCCGTCGCAGCTTTCCGGCGGCCAGCGCCAGCGCGTCGCCCTGGCCCGCGCACTCGCCGTCGAGCCGAAGGTGTTGCTGCTCGACGAGCCGTTTGGCGCACTCGACGCGAAGGTGCGCAAGGAATTGCGTCGCTGGCTCCGACAATTGCACGAGGAAATACCCGTCACCACGCTGTTCGTGACGCACGACCGCGAAGAGGCGCTGGAGGTGGCCGGGCGCGTGGCGGTTTTGCGCGACGGGCGCATCGAGCAAATCGGCACGCCGGAGCAGATCTACGACCGGCCGGCCTCGGCGTTCGTTTATGATTTTCTCGGCAACGTCAATTTATTTCATGGCCCGGCCCATGGCGGTTCGGTGAAAATCGGCGACAAGGAATTCGCCGTGACCGAAAAAGGCGGCCCGTCGGAAACCCCCACCGTCGCGTTTGTGCGCCCACACGACATTCGCCTCAGCCGCGAACCACACGGACAGGCCACGCTGGCCGCGCGCATCATCCGCTGCCACACCGCCGGTCCGTCCGCGCACCTTGAGCTGCGGCGGCTCGACAACGACGGCTGGTTTGAGGTGGAATTGAGCAAGGAACAATACCATCAATTGCAATTGAAACCGGGTGACCAGGTGTACGTGGAATTGCAAAATGTCCGCGTCTTTCCCGAAGATTATTCCATTTGAATGTTGCTGAAAATTTTGGGACGCTGGCATTATGAAGCGGCTGTTGGGGAAGTTATTGTTTCCGAGTCTCCCGCCCGATTTGCAGAGACGCAAGGTCAATATCGCCTTGGCGGTGGTGTTGGTTGGCCTGCTCCTGGGCAGCCTGTTGGCGCTGATGGCGATCCTCGGCAACCGGGTGGGACCCCGTTGAGCCGTTTCCGCAGGCGTTGCGAAAGCCGGCTCGCCGAGCCGCAGTTTGAAAAGCATCCCTGCTGCAGGTTGCGGCCAGTCTTCTCCCGTTTTCCAGTCTTCGCTCTGCTCGGGCGCTTCAGAACGAAGACTGGGGCGCCCGACGGAATTTGAACCTGCGTCCCGCGCGCGGAGTTTGAGCAACCCGGCAGGCCAGCCACACTACTGCTTGGGGATCCGAAGCAGCACTGGTGGCTGAAGGGGGCGGTGGTGTTGAGGCCTTGAGCCGCCACTGCAATCTCCCGGCTTGGCGCGGGTGGCTGGCTTTTGCTAGACTCGCCACTGAAATGGTCGCTTGGAATCTCCAGCGCGCGGGGCAACGTCTCCGCAGGATTCGTAACGCCGCAGGGCTGCTGCTGCCACGGATCACTGATTACTGTTCACTGATTACTGATCCCCGGCCTCTGCCGTTTCTGCGTCCCTCATTCGATGTTGGATGTTCGGTGTTGGGTGTTCGATGTTTCCCGCCGCCCCTCGCCCCTCGCCCCTTGTCCCCCGTCACTCCATGAGCTGGGTCACCATCATCTGGTCCATGATCGCGTCCGCGTGTCTGACGCTGGCGGCGGTGTATTTGCTGGTGTGGTGCAAACAGCGCACGGCGTGGGCCAGTCTGCTCTTTTCCCTGACGGCGATGGCGACGGCCGCCATGGCGTTTTGTGAGCTGGAGATGATGCGGGCGGAGACACCCGGACAATTCGGCACGGCGCTGCGTTGGATCCACGTGGCGGCCTTTGTGGTCATTGTCTCGCTGATCGGCTTCGTGCTGTTCTATATGCGGGCCGGGCGGCCGTGGCTTGCCTGGACCGTCTGCACTCTGCGGACTTTCTCGCTCCTGCTCAATTTTCTGACGGGGCAGAATCTCAACTATCGCGAGGTGACCGGGCTGCGGCATGTCCCGTTCCTCGGCGAATCGGTCTCGGTCGGCGAAGGGGTGTCGAATCCGTGGATGCTCGTCGGTCAGTTGAGCCTGTTGTTATTTGTGGTTTTCGTCGCCGACGCCACGATCACCGTCTGGCGGCGCGGTGACCGGCGACAAGTGCTGGTATTGGGTGGCAGCATTGTGTTCTTCGTGCTGGCCACCACCGTGCAGTCCGTGCTGGCGCTCTGGCAAATCGTTCACGCGCCGATCACCCCGAGCTTGTTCTACATGAGCATCGTGGCGGCGATGGCCTTCGAAATGAGCCGTGTGGCGTTGCGCTCGGCGCAGTTGTCGGACGACCTCCGTGAGAGCGAAGAGCGGATGACCCTGGCTGCGGAGGCGGCGGGGATTGGCGTTTGGATGTGGAACATCGCGCGCAACCAGATCTGGGGCTCGGAGAGGTGGCTCCGCCTGTTCGGGTTCGAACCCGGTGCGGCCGTCAGCTTTGAAATGCTCGTCCAGCGAGTCCATCCGGACGACCGCGAGAGGGTGGAGCGCGAGGTGCGGCGCGCGTTGGAGGACCGGAGCGATTACATGGCGGATTACCGTGTGGTTTTGCCCGACGGCACCCAACGCTGGATCGCGGCCCGGGGACGGATGTACCCGGGCACGCACGAGAAGCCGGCCCGGATGCTGAGCGCGACGATTGACATCACCGAGCGCAAGCGCACGGAAGAGGCCCTGCAAAATTCAGAAGAGAAATTCCGGCAATTCTTTAAAAATACCCCTGACTACTGCTATATCATTTCAACGGAGGGGAATATTCTTCACGTAAATGAAGCGGCCCTTAAAACCCTTGGGTACAAGCGAGAGGAACTCGTCGGCCAGCCCCTGGCGAGGATCTATGCACCTGAGTCCGTGGCCAGGATGGAAGACCTCCTTAACCGGTGGAAAGAGAGCGGGCAGATCCGAGACGAAGAAATGGTGATCGTCACCAGGAAGGGCGAGCGACGCGTCGTTATTCTCAATGTTGGCGCGGTGAAGGATAAAGACGGAATGATCCTGCATTCGACATCGGTGCAAACGGATATCACCGGGCGCAAACAGGCGGAGCTGGAGATCGTGCAACAGCGCAACGAACTGGCCCATGTCGGTCGCGTGTCCACGATCAGCCAACTGGCCTCCACGCTGGCTCATGAGTTGAACCAGCCGCTGGGCGCCATCCTGCGAAATGCGGAGGCCGCCGAACTTTTCCTGCAGAGTGACCCGCCGGACCTGGAGGAAGTGCGCGCCATCCTTGCCGACATCCGCAAGGATGACCAGCGCGCGGGTGAAGTCATTGATCGCATGCGGGCGCTCCTCAAACGGCGCGGACTGGAGCACACCACGCTGGACATCGTGGAGTTGGTGGAAGACGTCGTGCCCTTGGTCCATCCCGACGCGGTGAGCCGCAGGGTGAGGCTGGACATCGAAGTCCCTAGGAATCTGCCGCCGGTGCGCGGCGATCGCGTGCATTTGCAGCAGGTGCTGCTCAATCTCATCCTCAACGGCATGGACGCGATGGGCGAAGTTCCGGCCGAGGCTCGCCGCCTGACAGTGCGTGCCCGGCAGGCGGATGCCGGGACCATTGAGGTGGCGATCGCCGACGCGGGTCACGGCGTCCCCGCCGAGAAATTCGCGCGCCTCTTCGAGCCGTTCTTCACGACCAAACCCAATGGCATGGGCTTGGGGCTGCCCATCTCTTCCACCATCATCGAAGCGCACGGTGGCCGGATTTGGGCTGAAAACAGCTCCGCCGGGGCCACGTTCTACTTCACCGTGCCGGTGACAACGGAGAGAGTTGCATCATGAGTGCGCACACGCCGACGGTTTTCATTGTGGACGACGACGCTTCATTTCTGGCAGCCGTGTCGCGGTTGCTGCGGGCGACGGGGCATCCGGTGAAAACTTTTTCATCGGCCGCCGAGTTTCTGAAATACCTACCGGCCGCCGGCCCAGGTTGCGTGGTGGCGGATCTGCAGATGCCGGGCTTGAGCGGCTTGGATCTGCAGGCGGCGTTGGCCAGAACCAACAACCCTTTGCCGGTGCTTTTTCTCACCGGTCATGGCGACATTCCCACCTCGGTTCGCGCGATGCGCCAGGGCGCGGAGGATTTCCTTACCAAGCGCGCGCCCAAGGAGAAGTTGCTCGACGCCGTGAACCGCGCGCTTGCCCGTGATGCGCGTGAACGAGCCGCGCGCACGCGGGTTCAGGCGTTGCGCGCCCGCTTTGACACGCTCACGGAACGCGAGCGCGAGGTGTTGCAGCACGTCATTCGCGGCCAAATGAACAAGCAGATTGCGGCGGACCTTGGCATCCATGAACGCACCGTGAAACTCCACCGCACCGCCATCACGACCAAGCTGGGAGTGCCGTCCGTGGCGGAACTGACCCGGCTCGCCCAGGAAGCGGGGCTGAGTGGCGAGTGGCAGGTGGCAAGTGGCAAGTGACGGGGAGAAACGCCACCCGCCACCGCCTTCAAGCTGCTCCCACCCTTCGGTATTTCCCGCCTCGCCACTCGCCACCCGCCACTCGTCACTTCCCCGACCTTCCCCAAAGGGCAGTAGCCGCCCGACCGCACCCCAGCCTACGCTGCTCATTCATTCCTTATGAGCAGCACCCGCCAAACCTACGTGGCTGTCGTTGATGATGACGAGAGCCTGTGCCGTTCCCTTGGCCGCCTGCTCCGGGCGGCGGGGATTCAGCCGGTCACCTATCCTTCCGCCGAGGCCTTCCTCGCCGACACCAAGCGGCCCCGGTTTGACTGCCTGGTGTTCGATATCCAATTGGACGGCATGTCCGGCATCGAACTGCACCGGCAACTCAACGCGTCCGGCTCGACGATCCCCGTCATTTACATTACCGCGTACGACGAACCCGCGACCCGCGAAGAAGCCCAAGCCGCAGGTTGCGCCGCTTACTTCCGCAAGACCGCCCCCGGCGAAGACGTGCTCCAAGCCATCCGCCGCGCGGCGAACCTGAAGGAAGACCGGACATGAAGGCCAATTCGCCCAGTAAACAGTAAACAACACCATGAAATCAAAACTCATCCTCCTCGCACTCGCCTCCGGGCTGGCGCTCGCCACCACTGCGCTGTTCGCACAGGACGCGGCGGCCGACGACAAAGCCGCCGCCGAACTGGCCAAGAAACTCGCGAACCCCGTCGCCAGCCTCATCAGCGTGCCCATCCAGAACAACTGGGACTTTGGCATCGGCCCGGCCAACGCCATGCGTTTCACGGCCAACATCCAGCCCGTGATTCCATTTTCGCTGAACACGAACTGGAATCTCATCACGCGCACCATTGTGCCGGTCATCTACGCCCAAGCACCGGTCAAGGGCGGCACCGACCAGTCCGGCCTCGGTGACATTGTGCAGAGCCTTTGGCTCTCGCCCAAAGCGCCGACGGGCAGCGGCTGGATTTGGGGCGCGGGCGCGGTGCTGCTTTATCCCAGCGGCACGGATGGCTTGAGCGGGCGCCACTGGGGCGCGGGACCGACGGCGCTCGCATTGAAGCAGCAGAACGGCTGGACTTACGGTGCGCTGGTCAACCATCTTTGGTCCTACGCGCAGACCGGCGGCCACGGCTCGTCCGATGCCGGCGATGCCAGCGACGGCAGCGATGCCGGCATCAACGCCACCTTCCTCCAGCCGTTCGTCTCCTACAGCACCAAGACTTTCACCACCTTCGGGTTGAACACCGAGTCCACCTACGACTGGTCGCACAGCCAGTGGACCGTGCCCTTGAACGCGAGCGTCAGCCAGCTCGTCAAGCTCGGCGGCAAGCCTGTGCAGTTCCAACTCGGCGTGAAGTATTACGCCGAGAAGCCCGACGGTGGGCCGGACTGGGGCCTCCGCTTCACCGTCACGTTCCTGTTTCCGAAATGAAAGAACAGATAACTGATTACTGACCACCGACCACTCACCACCACCACTGATTACTTAATCTATGAAAACGAAAATCTCAACTCTGGGCCTCGCGGCACTCCTGCCGGTGGCCATCCTGACCTTCAGTTCCTGCACTACCGAACACCAAGTTACTAAAGGCCCTGACGTGATCGCGTTTCAGACCGGTGTCCCCGGCGGGGTCATGGTGAATACCTACAAGGAAACCGCCACGGTGACGGCCATTGACCCGGCCACCCACAAAGTGACGCTCGTCACCAAGGACGGCACCCAGACCACCGTCAAAGCCGGACCGGAGGTCGCCAATTTCGCGCAGATCGAAGTGGGCGATCAGGTCAAGGCCACCGTGACAGACAAGCTGTTGATCTTTGTGCCCAAGCCGGGGGAATCGGCGGTCGATCAGGCCGCCAGTGCAGTTGCCCTGGCTCCGCTGGGCGAAAAACCCGGCGGCACGATGGCCGAAACCACCCAGTTCACCACCAAGGTCACGGCCGTGGATTTGAAGCACCACACAGCCACGCTCCAATTGCCGGATGGCACCAGCAAAACCTTCAATGTCCGCCCGGACGTGGAGTTGACGAAAGAAACCGTGGGCGTGGACGTGGTGATCCGCACCACCCAGGCCGTCGCCATTTCAGTGGAGAAACCGTGATGAAAAACCGGATTCAATCCCGATGCGTCGGGATTCAAGTTCCGAAAATCAATTTGCCCGGCGCTGAATGAGTCGAACCGCGCGACGGACAGAAAAAAGAAACAAGACAACAAAACATATATGAAAACAAAAAAAATGCAGCATTACGGCTTGTCACTGCTGACAGCGGGCGCGGCGCTTTACGGCGTCTCGTCCAATGTCCAGGCGCAGGACAAGAAACCAAACATCGTCATCATCTGGGGCGACGACATCGGCCAGACCGACATCAGCGCCTACTCGATGGGCTTGATGGGCTTTCATACGCCCAACATTGATCGCGTCGCCAAGGAAGGCGTGATCTTCACGGACTACTACGCCGAGCAGAGTTGCACGGCGGGGCGCTCCTCGTTCATCACCGGCCAGTGCGGCTTGCGCACCGGCAACACCAAAGTCGGCTTGCCCGGCGCCGCCCAAGGCCTCCAATTCCGCGACGTGACCATCGCCCAGTTGCTCAAGGCGCAGGGCTATGCCACCGGCCAGTTCGGCAAAAACCATCTGGGTGACCGGAATGAATTCCTGCCCACCGTCCACGGATTCGATGAGTTCTACGGCGCGCTCTACCATCTGAACGCCTCGGAAGAACCGGAACAGCCGGACTTTCCGAAGGCGCCGGAATACCCGAACTTCCTCGCCAACTTCGGCCCGCGTGGCGTGATTGACTGCAAGGCCACGGACGTGGATGATCCGACGGTGGATCCGCGCTTCGGCAAGGTCGGCAAGCAAACCATTGTGGACACCGGCGCACTGACCAAGAAGCGCATGGAGACCTGCGATGACGACTTCGCCGCCCGGTCGGTGGACTTCATCAAGCGCCAGAACGCGGCCGGCAAGCCGTTCTTCGTCTGGGTGAACTTCACGCACATGCACTTCCGCACGCATGTGAAACCCGAGAGCGTGGGGCAGTCAGGTCTCTGGCAGGACGAATACCACGACGCGATGATTGACCACGACAAGAACGTGGGCACGGTGCTCAAGGCCTTGGATGATCTGGGCATCGCGGACAACACGCTGGTCATGTATTCCACCGACAACGGCCCGCACATGAACTCCTGGCCGGATGCCGCGATGACGCCCTTCCGCAGCGAGAAGAACTCCAACTGGGAAGGCGCTTACCGCGTGCCCTGCATGATTCGCTGGCCGGGCCACATCCCCGCCGGCATGGTCTGCAACGACATTGTGTCGCACCTGGACATGATGCCCACGCTCCTCGCGGCCGCGGGCGTTCCCGATGTGAAAGAGCAGCTCCTGAAAGGCATGAAAGTCGGCGACAAGACCTTCAAGGTGCATCTCGACGGCTACAACCTGCTGCCGCTGCTGACCGGCGAGACCAAGGTAGATCCGCGCAAGGAGTT
>Ga0187866_1003214_pt1 | contig 12460 bp, 6 predicted proteins | sample June2016WEW_11_1_3_FD_133013 | JGI IMG/M metagenome (GOLD analysis project Ga0187866, IMG submission 133013) | Peatland microbial communities from SPRUCE experiment site at the Marcell Experimental Forest, Minnesota, USA - June2016WEW_11_150 | ecosystem: Environmental > Terrestrial > Soil >... | reverse complement strand
TCCCCGCTGTCCTCCTGCCGGATAGATCCAGGCGAGCACCGGTTGCGGCGGTTCGAGGACCTGCGGCGCCGGCGGAGCCTTCGGCGCTGGTGCAGCTTTCTTGGCCTGTTGCGCACCAATGACCATCGCCAGGACTACCGGGATCAGCAGCAGCGGGAGGATGCGCTTCACGGGTGAACCTCATCGGTGAGAGTGTTCAGCAACCGGCCTCCCGCGCCCCAGACTTTGACCGAGCCGTCCCCGCTGCCGGAAGCGAATCGCAGGCCGTCGGAGCTGGCCGCCACGGCATAAACCCAGTCGGAGTGGCCGGTGAGCGTGTTGGAGACGTTCCCGCCAATGCCCACCACCTTCACGGTCTTGTCCGCGCAAGCCACCACCATGCGGGAATGGGGCGGGGGCTGCCCCGCGGGCGGCTTGGTTCCAGCCGGCGCGCTCAGAAAAGTCACCGCCAGCGGCAGGCAGGCGCCCATGTCCAGCGGACGGGTCTGCACCAGGGAATTACGCTGCGCCGGCCGCGCGGGATCCGGCTCCACAAATGCGTTGGCCGTGCGCCAGATCCGCACCGCCCGCTCTTCCAATCCACCCACCGCGAACGCCAGCAGATCTCCCTCCGGGCTGAAGGCCACGCCATTCACCACGTCTGTCAGCGTCTGCGGCAATTGCACGCGCTGTTTCCAACTGGCCGTGTCCCAGACGCGCACGGTCTTGTCGGCGCTGCCCGTCGCCAGCAGCTTTCCATCGGGACTGAAGGCCAGCCCGGAAATCCAATCGCTGTGCGCCTTCAAATCTGTGGCAGGCTGCTTATCGGCGAGGTCCCAGACCCGCACCACGGCGTCCGTCCCGCCCGCCGCCAGGAATCTGCCGTCGGGACTGAGGGCCACCGCCAGCACCTCATCCTTGGTCTCTTCCAGTGTGGTGGCGGCGCCGGTCTCAAAATCCAGCAAGGTGACGGCGCCCGAGCGTCCCGGCACACCCACCGCGACCGCCAGTGTGCGTCCATCCGCGCTGAACGCCAACGCGCGCACCTGCCCGGCTAACGGGCCGATTCTCCTGGCAAGTTTTGCGTTGTTGAGGTCCCAAACCAGGGCCTGCTGGTACCCGCCCGAGATGAGGGTTTTCCCGTCCGGATGAAAGGCCAGCGCGGTAACGGGAGGCCCCGGCCTCCGCGCCGCGCCGCGCACACACAGCCCCAGGCAGAGCAGGGCCAGCACCCTCACGCCATGATCTCCGCCAGCAGGCCGCCGCTCTCGACGCCGCCGCCGGCGAGGGGGCTGACATAAGCCACGCAGCCCTGCGGATGCGGCAACTTGCCCTGGGGGTCGATGCCCAGCAGTTTGTAAATGCTGGCCGCCAGGTCCCACGGATAGACCGGCCTGTCGCGCAAGGTCTCGCCGCGGGCGTCGGTCGAGCCTACCACCGCGCCGCCCTTGAAGCCACCGCCCGCCACCACTGCCGAGAAGGCTTGTCCCCAATGGTGCCGGCCGCCGAACCAGGGCGCCTCGTTGGCTACGCGCGGCGTCCGCCCGAATTCGCCGTACCAGGTGACAATCGTGCTCGCCAGCAGCCCGCGCTGCGCCAGGTCTTCGAGCAGCGCCGAAAAAGCCGCGTCCTGAATCGGCAGCTTCTTGCGCATCGTTTCAAAATTCTGCTTGTGGGTGTCCCAGCCGCCGTCGTTGATGGTAATGAACGGCACGCCGGCCTCCACCAGCCGGCGCGCCAGCAGGCACGATTGGCCGAACTGGTTGCGGCCGTACCGCTCGCGCACCGCGTCTTTCTCCTGCGAGAGATCGAACGCCTTCTTGGCGTCGCCCAAAATCAGGGCGTAGGCTTTCTGTTGGAATTCGTTCATGTCCCGGTAGGCGTCCTGCTGGTCGGCCTGCGAGGCCAGCGCGTCCACCGCCTGGAGCAGCGAGCGCCGTTCCGCGATGCGTTGCTCGGTCATGCCGCGCGGCGGCACGAGGCCCTGCACCCGGAACCCCGGTGAGTTGGGGTCGCCTCCCGGGGCGAACGTCTTGTAGTTGTTGCCCAGAAACCCGGCCTCGGAAAACCGCCCCAGCGGGTTGGTGAGCGTAATGTAAGGCGGCAGGCTGCTGGCATATCCCGATTCGGTCTTCTTCAGCGCGACAATGGCGCCGGTGGCCGGGTACACCAGGTCGGAGCTGGGCATGGTCCCGGTTTGCATGATGTAGGCGGCGGTTTCGTGCGCGTAGTTGTTATGGGTGATGCTGCGGATGATGGTGTACTTGTCCGCCTGCTTGGCCATCAGCGGCAGCAGCTCGCCGATGCTGATTCCGGGCACGTTGGTCGGAATGGCTCTGCGCAACGGGCCGGTGTAATCTTCGCCCGCTTGCGGCTTGGGGTCGAAGGTGTCGGTCTGCGAAGGCCCGCCGGCCATCCAAAGCTGGATGACCGACTTCGCCTTGGCCGGCTCAGACCGCAATCGAAACCAGTCCGCCACACTCAGGCCGACCAAGCTGGCCGATCCGACCCGTAGGAAACCTCTGCGTCCTATGACGTCCAACATGGCTTCAACTCCGCCTCAGTAGCGCCGGCGGCGGAACGCCCGATGCGGGTCTTGCCGCCGGTTCTTTTCTCCGCCTCAATGGTTAAAGACAAACTCCTTGGCGTTCAAGACCGCCCACGCCACATCCTGCACGGCCTGCGGGCGCGCGGCCTTCTTGCCCGCCAGATAATCCAGTAATCGCTTTTTTTCGTCCACGGAGGGAAGACGCGAAAGTGTCGTGAGGTAAATCTCGTCCAGAATCTCCGCGTCGCTCCTGCTCAGCAGCCGCTTCAGGCGAGGGCTGCCCGACACTTTTCCTTCAAGCTGCTCGGAGTTCAGAAAGTACAGCGTCTGCCGCAGCGTGAGGTCCGAATCGCGCTCCTCTTCGTATGGCGTGTCGCGCGGCGGCCGGCCAAACAGGTCGAGGAACGGACATTCGGTGTTGCCGTCCGAAATCTGCGTGGCCCGATAGTTGGTGGGCCAGTTGGAATACGGCTCGGGAATGATGCTGCGGAACTTTTCGGAGGTCTCGGTGAACTGCGAAACGGCATCCAGCATCTGCTCGGCGGTGAGCCGTTTCACCGCGTAATGCGAGAAGTGCGTGGCGTCCTTGGCGTTCCACTGGTTCGGCCCCGAGGAAAGCTGGTAGGTGCGCGAGTTCAAAATCAGCCGGTAGATGCGCCTCAGATCGTAATGGTGGCTGGTCAGCTCCTGCTCCAGGTACGCCAGCAGCTCGGGATTGGTGGGCGGATTGGTGGCGCGCAGATCGTCGGGCTGGTTCACAATCCCGCTGCCCAGCAGCCAAAACCAGATCCGGTTGACGATGTTCCTGGCGAACCAGGGATTGTCCGGCGCGGTCAGCCAGTTGGCGAATTCGAGGCGCGGGTCTTCTTCCGGTCCCACCTCGACGGCCGTGCCGTCGGGAAGGCGGGGCTCGACCACCTGCCGCGTGCGCGGGTCGCGCAGGCTCAGCTTGAAATCGGGATAGACAATCTCTTCCTTCCACTCGAGCGTCGATTTGTAATTGACCTTGGCGAAGAACGCGCCCAAAGCCAGGTCGTCGTCGAGCGTCCAGCCTTCCAGCGGATGGCTGTGGCAGCGCGCGCAGCCCATGCGCGCGCCCATGAATACCAGCGCGGCCGTCTCGCCCAGCGTGCGCGCGTCCTTGCTCGGCACGGCGCGCACGAAGTTCGTGGGACCCTCCCGGAAGTTGCTGCCGTTGGAGGCGATCAGCTCGCGCGCGAACTGGTCGTACGGCTTGTTCCGGGCCAGGCTTTCGTGCACCCACTGGTAGTAGACCGCCACCGCCTTGGGCCACACGCGCACCGGGTACTCGCTCTTGATGCGCAGCAGGTCGCCCCACTTGAGCGCCCAGAAATCGTTGAACTCGTCGCGCTCCAGCAGTTGGTCGATCAGCTTTGCTCGCTTGCGCGGATCGCGGTCGCCGAGGAACGCCCGCGCCTCATCGGCGGTGGGCAGAATGCCGATGGCGTCGAGGTAAACGCGCCGCAGAAACTCCGCGTCGGTGGCCAGTCCCGATGGCGGAATCCCCATGGTCTTGAGCTTGGCGTATACCAGCTCATCGATGCGGTTGTTGGCTTCGAGCTTGGGAAACGGTTTGGGTCCCGGCTGAGGCACGGCCACGCGAAACACGCCCGATTTACCCAGCCATGTCGCCACGACCGCGGCATCGCCGCAGTCCGCCGCCTTCACCACGCCGTCCGGCGAAACCATCGCGATCTTTGGATCGGAGGAGTGGAACCGGGCGTCCGCGGTCACGTCTCTCTGGCTGCCGTCGGAGAAGACCGCGGTGGCCAGCAGCCGCTGGGTTGCGCCTTTCTCGAGCAGCCGCTCGTCCGGGTACAGTTTCAGCGCGGCGATCCGCGGCTCGTGCTCATCGCTCCAGGGCGCGCCGCGCGTCACCCAGGAAAGCAACATCTCGTATTCGGCCGTGCCGGGCTGGATCTTCGCCTCGCCCCGGTGCGCAATACCGCCAGTCGCCTTGAGAAAAACCAGGCTTTCGCGCGGCTCGGCGCGGTTGATGCGCCGCCCGCCGGCGGTTTTGGTGAGGGCTTCGAAGTCCGACTGCGGGTCGCCGCCGAACAACGACAGCTTCAGCCCCCCCTTGCCGCGCTGCGCGCCATGGCATGGCGTCGAGTTGCAGCCGAGTTTGCCGAGCAGCGGCTCGATGCGGTTCACGAAGGACGACGAAGTGTCGCTTGCGTCATGCACAGTGATGTAAAGCTTCTGCTTCCCTTTGGAGCCGGCCCCGGAAACCGAGATGTCGATGGTGGTGGAACCGTCGGCAACGGGCGTCACCACACCCGTCTTGCTGACGGCCGCGATTTTGGAATTGCCCGATTTGAACTGCGTTTGCGGGGTGACATCACGCAGGGTTCCATCCGCCAGCCGGCCGGTGACCAGGATGTGCTGAGATTCCCACTTGCCGTTCAGGACGAAATCGCCCGGCGCCACTTGCACCCAGTTCACCTTGAGCTTGGGCTCCTTGGCGAAAGCAGTCAGCGCTACCAGCAGAACTAAGTAGCGGGTCAGTCCCCGCGTGTGGGGCAGCTTGGAAACCTGCCGGCGGGTTGCTAACCCGCCGCCCGCGCCGGGCCCGGAGGCCGCCCTCAATCGGCGCGCAGGAGCTTCTCCATCCTCGACCGGCCCCTGGATTTCGACGCCGCAGGCCGCGGAATCTTCCCTCAATGCCTGCGTGATGCCAAAGCCCCACAGGGGCGCGAGACAGTAGCCCAGGGCGTCAGCCCTGTGGAACCGGCCAGGCCGCACACCAGCCCCGGAGGGGCGTAAGAAAGCCGTTTCGTTCGCGGAAATCAGGCCAGCACTCGGAAGCGGTTCTTTCGCCCCTACCGGGGCTTCCGGGATGAGCGCTTTGCACCCATAGCTCGTGCCATGGGCTATTTTCCTTCGCCCCTGCGGGGCTAATGTTCTGCGATACTCGGCCCCGAAATGTAGAAACTCTCTTGCGCCGCGCCCAGAGGGCACCGCTAATCGGCTCGCGGGGTACCGTCCTGCTCCACTGCTCAGAATTGCCGCGCCACGCATGGCACTACGGTCTCTTATGGTGCGTCCGCCGGGTCCCGTTCGGTCCGGAACATGGCGATGGCTTCGATTTCAACCAGCAGCTCGGGCCGGCAGAGAATCGCCTGTACCCCCGTCGAGGCCGGCAGTGGGTCGAGCTCCTGCTCCTCATAAAAGGCGGTGCGCTCTTCGTTGAAGGCGGCGTAATCGCGTTCGATGTCGCGCAGGTAGCAGGTGGTCCGGACCACGTCCTTCCACGTGGCGCCTTCCGACTCCAGCAGGCCGGTAATGTTTTGGAAAGTGCGGCGGGTCTGCGCCCGGAGATCGCCGATGTGAACGCTGCGCCCATGCTCGTCGATGCTGGCCGTTCCCGAGATCAACAGGATGGCCAGCCCGTTCAGGTCAATGCGCATCCCACGCGAAAAAGAACTGGGCTTGGGGTAGTCATAGGCCTCGTTCAGGACCCGCGGGTTGGTGATGGCGCGCTTTGCCACCGGCCCCTTGGCGATTTCTTTCAGAAAGTCGGCATCCAGGATCATACCTATTAATACCGGTTGCTCTATCTCAAGTTTCGCACAGTCAGAAGGGTAAGATACTGATGTGACAGGGAATTACAATAATTTACGTGGAAAGGTGGTGGGGGAAGAGGAAGGAAAAGCCGCGAGGGGGACCATCGCTCGGTCCCCCTCGCGTAGAAAGTCGCTCAGAAGCGGAGCCGCAGGCCAAATTGCATGCGCCGCGGGGTGTTGGCCGCGCCGGTCACCACGCCGAATGATGCCGGGCTGTCGATGCTCACAGTCGGGTTCGACGGCTGGAAGTGGTTCAGGATATTGGTGAACTGGAACATCAGAGTGGCGCCCACCCGTTCCGTGGCGCGAATCTCTTTGGAAAGGGTCGTATCGAGGTTCCAGGTGGGGAAGCCGCGGAGTATGCCCCAGCCCCCGGCATTGTGGTCGATGCCCAATGTCAACCGCCGGAACTCGGCTGCGACGGCCACCGGGTCGGTAAACATGTTGATGCCCGAACCGCCTGTGGCTGCATTGCCGTTGATGCCGGCGCCGCTTGCCACCGTGACGTTGTAGTGCACGGAGCTGCCGCCGGTAAACGGGGCCGCCAACGCCGCTCCTTCACAATCGGCGCTGCCGCTGCTCGAGAAGATCTCCCCGAAGGCCCCGGAGTTGCCCGACGAGGTGGTCACCCGAAGCGCGGCACCGCTCTGCGCCGTGAAGATGGGCGCAATAGTCCATCCGCCCACCAGGTGGCCCAGGATTCCCCGCTGGTTCCCGTGGAACGGGGGCTGGTACGTCATCGACAGGTTGTAGATGAACTTGATGTCCATGGGCTGCACCCCGTAGTTGGCGTGGAAGTCCCACTGATCGAGGACCGTTCTTTGCGTGTTCGACTGGTTCAGGAATCCCGTGCCCAAGGCCCGGCCCCAGGTGAAGTTGGAACGGGCCACCAGGCCGTGCCAGTCGCTCGCGGTGAAGGAGACAAAGCCGGCGTTGTAATTCCCGTACCCCTGGCTGGTGTACTGAATCAACGAGGTGACCTGCGCGGGACTGGAACTCGGCTGCGTCCGGCCCAAAGTCCACGATGCGTCTTTCGCCAGAGCGGCCCAGAAGTCGTAGACCCGCGTGCCGGTAATGTTGGTTTTCTGCTTGGAAGCTACGGCGGCCGTGCAACTGCCGTAGCCGGTGCAGTAAGCGGAACTCGCGCCGCCCATGGCCGCTTCAAACCACGGGAGCGTGGCCGGCGTCGCGTTGGACGAGACAGCCGTGTACAGACTGGCCCAGGCGCCGGAGAAGCTCTGCCCGTTCAAGGTCAGCATGTAGGGCACCGCATCCAGGTTGACCGGCAGAAACTCGTTTCGGATGATTCGCCCGATATATCCGGCCTCAACCAGGAACCTCTTGGAAAGCGCCCGCTGAATCGAAAAGGTGACCTGGTCGGAACGGTTGGGCTTAAAGTCCGGGTCGATTCCCGCGCCATCGCCGGCCGCGGGATTTACGCCTACACCGGGGAAATAGGGCTGGGCCAGCGTCGGCGTCAGGGTGGGCATCGGCGCGGTCATACCATCCGTCCCAATACGGAAGGCCGTGGTCGGATCTACGCCGAGGTTGCCCAGGCAGCCGCCGTCCTTGCTCGCGCCCACGCAGGAGATAGGCTGCCCCACACCGGTGTTGTTCACCAGGGACATGACCTGCTTGACGCCGTTCAGCCGGCCGAAGATCCGGCTGTATCCGCCGCGAATAACCAGGTCGCCATTGCCGAAGATCTTGCCCAGAATGCCGCCGCTGAAGCTCGGGTTCCACGCCACGGCCACTCGCGGGCTCAGCCCGGCGAAGAAGTCATGGTAGGGGTACTTCCAGCCTCCCCCGGCGACGTTCCTGACCATCGACATCCCAATCGTGGGATTGTAGACTTTCCCGGAGAGAGCGGCTTGTTTCCTGGCATCCAGGTAGTCGGCGACGCTGATCGGATTGTTGTTGGGATCCACGGTGATGACTTGTTGCCCCGTGAGCTCATAGGGTGGCCGCTCCAGCATATATCCGAGACCGTATGTCAGCGTGACTCTCGGCCGCACGTGCCACGTGTCCGTCAAATACGCGTTGTAATACGGGACAACGGCCCGAGGGAACATCGGGACCCCTATCGGGTTCAGGTTCAGGCTGGGGAGCTTGCGCGTGAACAGCGCCTGCGGCTGGTTGACCATGCCCAACACTTCCGCATAAAGGTGGTTCCAGGCAGTGGCCGAAGAGGTGGCAATGGTGCTGGGCTGATACCTGGTATCGATGTTGATGCCCGTGTCGTAAATCTGGTAAACCAGCGCCGACATGATTCCCGCCCCGTTGTCGGTGCGGTACATCTGGTCGAAGTTTCGCTGATAACTGCCTCCGAACTGGAACAGATGATTGCCGCGAAGGTAGCTCATATCATCCTTGAGCTGCTTGTCCTGGCCGTTCCACTCCCTCGCGCGCACGCTCTGGTTGTTCACGTTGTAGGGGATCAGCGCGTTCGCGGTTTCGCCGCCGATCTCGATCGCGCCGGTCAGGCCGGGCAGTTGCGCCGGAGCCATGGCGGAACCATACGCCCACAGGTTACGAACGTAGGCGAGGCGAAAGTCATTGGTCAGGTGATTGGTGATAATCGTCGTGAGCCCGGCGACCATGCTCCAGGGCTCGTTGGGCGTGGTGTACACCGAGCATGCTTGTCCGAAGATGCAGCCCGGCAGCACACCGCCGATGTCTACCTGGCTGGTCCCATAAGCTTTGTCCTTGTAGTAGCGGTAGGAGGCCATGAAATGCCACTTCGGACCAAAGTCGTGATCCAGCCTCGCCACCACGGTGTTGGCACTCTCGGGGATTCGAATCGCCGACACATAGCCCTGGGTATTGTACGCATCGCCGCTGGCGTATTGCGGGTCGTTCGGCAAGGGCATGTACTTCGACCAGAGCTGGTTGACAACCGGATTCAGCCCAACCCCACGCGGATCGCACGGAATATTGTTGGCGCCGCACGTCGCCGGCTGATACGTCACGCCGCCGACGGTAACCGGGAAAGGATTGAGGTTGTATGCCGCGTACTTGCCGCTCTTGTCCAGTGCCTGGATGACCCCGGCCCGCATCAAGGCCGTCGGCACGGTGGCCTCAAAGGTGGTGTTGTTGGGGAACCGATACCCCTCGTAGTTGCCGAAAATGAACCACTTCCCGCCCAGGAAGTCCGGCGCGACGGGCCCCCCGATCGAGGCGCCAAAGCGGTTGTAATGGCTCGAGGGCAGCGGGGTATAGGCCAGGCTGCCCGACTTCGTGTGGTTGTTCTTCCACGTGTTGGCGGCTCCGACGTTGCTGCCAAAGTAGTACTCGTAGCCCGAGCCGTGCCATTGATTGCTCCCGCGCTTGGTGATCATCTGGACCTGGCTGCCGGCGGAGTTGGCGAAGTCGGCCGTCTGGTTGCTGGTCGCCATCTTGAATTCCTCGATGCTCTCCACCGGAGTCGGTATCACACCTGTGGCGACGGTGGTGAGATTGGGCAACGTGTTGTAGCTCAGATTGCCGGAATTGTCGTCCGTCACGTTGGCCCCGTCGATCACGTAAGTGTTCTGGTCGTTCCGCGTTCCGGCTACTTCGCCGGCCGGTGTGACGCCCACATTCAGCGTTTGCAGCGCGTAGGCGTCGCGGGAAAGGTTCGGCAGCAAGATCACCGAATTGCCGGTGATCGTCGCTCCCACGGTGGCGCTTGTGGTCTGCAACTGGGCCGCCGCCGATGCCACCACTTCGACCGCCTGGGCCACCCCGCCGACCGTCAGCACCAGGTCGATCGTCAGTTCCTGCCCCACGGTTACCTTCTGCGCGGACACTCTGGCTGTCTGGAAACCCGGCCGGCTGACCAGGATATCGTACGTGCCCGGCGGAACACTGACGAAGATGTATCGCCCGGCCTCGTTGGTAGTGGCCGTTCGTTGGGTGTTCGTGGCGACGTCAAGCAACGTCACCTCGGCGCCCGGCACCATGGCCTCCTGCTGATCCAGCACCCGGCCTGAGACGGTACCGGTTGAGGTTGTTTGTGCCCACGCCGGCATCGAGCTAAGCCCGAGCCACACCCCCACGCACACGATCAACAGCCCCAGGAAACACCTGGACACACACTTATAGCTAACCGTATAGCTCTCGTTCACGACTTTTCCTCCTTGAGACAAAGAACTCGCACGCTCACCCCCGTGTACCGTGCCAAGTAGATTAGTCCTGGTGACGTATAGCACATCTCTGTAGCCATGTCAAGAGAATGTTCTCTTTTTGTTCGCTCCTTTTGGGGCGGGAAAAGAGAATAGCGTGAGCTTTCCGCAAGCCTGCCTGGGAACTAGCCTCCCCTGTGTCAAAACCCAGTGTCAAAACACCAGTGTCAAAACCCAGCCCACAACCGAGACAACTCGATGTATACTTCGAGGCGCACATGCCAAGGCGAAAATCCTACACTGACCAGCCGCTCAGGCTGCGCAGCGACCTCTGGATATATCTGCTGTTGGTAGCTGCTGTTTTCCTGACGTACAGCCGGGTGCTGCACTTCGACTTCATTACCTTTGACGACCCGGAATACGTCACCGAGAACCCGCACGTTCAGGCGGGACTGAGCCTGGCAGGCGCGGCGTGGGCCTTCGGTTCTTCGTTCGCCGGCAACTGGTTTCCGCTAACGTGGCTCTCCCATATGCTGGACTGCGAGCTTTTCGGCCTGGCGAGCGGATGGCATCACTTCACCAACGTATGGATGCATGCCCTTAGCACGCTACTGTGGTTTACGGTGCTCAAGCGCATCACCGGAGCCCGCTGGAAGAGCGCCCTGGTGGCTTTCTTGTTCGCGCTGCACCCCCTGCATGTCGAGAGCGTCGCGTGGGTCTCGGAGCGGAAGGACGTGTTGAGCGCGCTGTTCTGGGTGTTGACGCTGTGGGCCTATGCCGGCTATGTTGGGCGGCCTGGACGCGGCCGGTATCTGCTGACCCTGTTCCTGTTCTGCCTCGGCCTGATGGCCAAGCCGATGCTGGTGACCTTGCCGATTGTGCTGCTCTTGCTGGACCGCTGGCCCTTCAGGCGGGGCGTCAGAATCCTTGAAAAGCTTCCATTCTTCGCTGCGTCCATCGCGGTGTCGGTGGTGACGTATCTCGTACATCAGACGGCGGGGGCGATCGCCTCATTCGAGCTGGTCCCGCTTACCGCGCGTTTCGAAAACGCGCTGGTTTCCTACGCTGTCTATATTCTCAAAATGGTTTGGCCCGCAAACCTGGCAGTGTTTTACCCCTACTCGCAGGGATCGCTTGTGGCGCCTGCCGTGATCGCGGGTATTGCTATCGGCACGATCACCGTCCTGGTGATACGCGTGCTCCCTCGGTGGCCGTACCTGGCCGTTGGATGGCTCTGGTATTTAGTGACCCTCTTGCCGGTCATCGGCCTGATCCAGGCCGGCGCCCTGGCGCGAGCCGACCGGTATACCTACATCCCCATGATCGGGATCTCAATTGCCCTGGTTTGGGGCGCGTCGGATGCCCTGGAAGCCCGGCCCCGCACCAGGCTTGCGCTGGCGGCGGCGGTGTGCTCGGCGTGCTTAGTGCTCACCTGGCTCCAGGTAGGTTACTGGCGGGATAGTATTTCGCTGTATCAACATGCCATCGACGTGACATTGGACAACTATGTGGCGCGCTTCAACCTGGCGTCTGTTATGGAAGCGCGGGGCAGCACCGCCGAGGCTGTAGCGCAACTCCGTGAGACGGTTCGCATACGGCCGTACTTCGCCACCGCGCATGCCGAGCTGGGCCAGTTGCTGGCCAAGCAGGGCCAGCCCGAAGAAGCCCTTGGGGAGTTGCAGGCAGCGGTGAGACTGAAACCGGATAGCGCCGACGCTCACTTCCGATTAGGATCTGTGCTGGGCACGCTCGGACGCACCGGCGATGCGGCGGCCGAATTCTCCCAGACGATTCGCCTCCAGCCGGAGAATGCCGATGCCCATTACAATCTCGGAATCTCCCTTGCCCAAGGAGACAAGCTGCCGGAGGCAGCGCGCGAGTTCAGCGCGACGGTGCGCTTGAAGCCGGACGACGTGGATGCGCGCTTCAACCTGGGCATCACGCTGGCAAGGTTGGGCCGGCTCGATGAGTCCATCGTGCAGCTCTCGGATGCGGTGCGAATCAGGCCGGATTTTACTGAAGCTCGGCAAGCTCTCGAAGACGCGATAAGCCTGAAACAGCGCTCCGGCAAGCAGTAAGCGTCACTCGCTCAGAAAACCGCTCCCTGACGGTCGCGGCTCCGATCCGAGCCGGTAGAGTAGGAGAGAGGGCGACGCGAGTAGCGCGACCCACTCTCCCCTCGTCGAACCGGAGGTGCAGATTTCCCGCGTCCGGCTCTCCTGAAAGCTCTCGCCTCAGGCATG
>Ga0187866_1003212_pt1 | contig 12461 bp, 11 predicted proteins | sample June2016WEW_11_1_3_FD_133013 | JGI IMG/M metagenome (GOLD analysis project Ga0187866, IMG submission 133013) | Peatland microbial communities from SPRUCE experiment site at the Marcell Experimental Forest, Minnesota, USA - June2016WEW_11_150 | ecosystem: Environmental > Terrestrial > Soil >... | reverse complement strand
ATGAAGGATGAAGGATGAAAAAGTTTTTACTCGTTCCCACGGTCCTCCGAGGGAACGAGCGGGCGCAATGCCCGCAATCGCCGTGGACATGGCGAATTTCAAATACCACAGGATCGACAACAAGAAAAACAGCATGGCCGTCAGGTCTTTCCGCTCAGCGATCCAGGCCACCGACTCCACGTTTACCGGATGGACGGCAAAAATCAGGGCTGCTAAGAAGGCTCCGGGTATGGACAATTTCCGCAAGATGAGCCAAATCAGCAATGATTCGGCCATGTGCAAAATCAGGTTCGTGACGTGGTAGCCGGCCGGGTGCATCCCCCATAGCCGCCACTCGATCCAGAAAGTGGTATTGGTCGCCGGCCAATAGTCGACCGATTCGGTCGTGCACCAAAGACGATACAGGCCGTCCGGGGCCGCGACAAGAGGGTTATTCGTTAAAAGAAGATCGTCGTCGAAAACGAACTCTCCTGTTGTACAAGGAAGATAAGCAATGAAGGCCGCGACGGCTATCAGCACCGCTCCGGCCGGCGCGCCCAACGGCAGCGCCGATAGTAAAAAGGCGCCGGATCGGGCCCGGGTAGTGTGTTTTTCAAAGGATTTTTTACCCTTAATCATGAACCGGCTGCCGGACGTGAAGAATTTTGGGACCGATCGGACGCCTGCCTTTAGTTATTTTATACTGTTTCCGGAGTGGATTAAAGAAGGGGGCATTTTATATGCTTTACGATGGCCGCTTGAGAAAAACTCGCCCGCCATTATAATAAGAAGTTTCAATCCATAATCCTCAAACATATTTATGCAATAAGGAAGTTTCACGTGAGCAATAAAAATACTTTGCGGATCGCGGTGATCGGCGGAGACGGGACCGGGCCCGAGGTTGCGGCCGAGGGAGTCAAGGTGCTTCGGGCCGTTGCCCGGTTGGAAGGCTTTCAATTAGACGCCAAGGATTTCGATCTTGGCGGCAATCGTTATCTGAAAACCGGCGAAATTCTGCCCCCGGCCGTGCTCGAGGAATTGCGGACCTTTCCCGCTATTCTCCTCGGAGCGGTGGGCCATCCCGACGTGGCCCCTGGCATCTTGGAAAAAGGGTTGCTCCTGGAATTGCGATTCCGTTTCGATCAGTACATCAACCTTCGCCCGGTAAAGTTATATCCCGGCGTGGAAACGCCCCTGGCCGGCAAAAAGCCCGAGGATATCGACTTTGTCGTGGTCCGCGAAAACACCGAAGACATGTATGCCGGCGTGGGCGGTTTTTTGAAGAAAGGCACGCCCGACGAAGTCGCCCTGCAAACCGCCGTCTACACCCGCAAGGGTTGCGAACGCTGCATTCGCTGGGCCTTCAACTTCACCCGCAAGCGAAATAAAAGAAAACGACTCACGCTGGTGGCCAAAACCAACGTGCTCACTTTCGGGCACGACCTTTGGTGGCGGACCTTCCAAGACGTGGCCAAGGAATTTCCCGACATCCAGACCGACTACAACCACGTCGACGCCTGCTGCATGTGGATGATCAAAAATCCCGAATTTTATGACGTGATTGTGACCACCAACATGTTTGGCGACATCATCACCGACCTGGCCGGCATTCTGCAAGGCGGCATGGGCGTGGCGGCCGGTGGAAACATCAATCCCGAGCCGGGCGGAACCAGCATGTTCGAGCCCATGGGTGGAAGCGCACCGAAATACACCGGCAAGAACGTCATCAATCCTATTGCCACCATTAGCGCCGTTGCCATGCTTTTGGAACATTGCGGCTACGAAACGGCCGCCGCGAGGGTGATGAAGGCCATCCAAACCGTCACCGGCACGAAGATGAAAAGCCAGGCCGCGGGCAAGATGGGCTATGGGACCAGGGAAGTCGGCGATCTGGTCTGCGAAAATCTGTAATTTCTCGCAAAGCCGCGAAGACGCCCTGCCCGCCTTAAGATTTTTCATGCCGTATTGACATACGGTATTTTTATATGGTATAATATACTGTATGAAAACCGAGCGAAAAGTTACGATCATGTTGCCCGAAGAACTTATTGAAAAAGCCATGAAGGCCAGCGGCGAGGGCCTTACTCCCACGCTTAGGCGCGGCCTCCAGCTTGTGGCCGCCAAAGAGGCATATTGCGGGCTTCTTAAACTCAAAGGGAAGTTTGACCTCGGCCTGGATTATGAGCAAGTGAAAAAGGACCGCGAATGATCGCCGCCGACACGAGCGCATGGATCGACTTCTCGAAAGGGGTGGATTCCAAACACGCCAAAGCGCTCCAAGCGGCCCTCGAACAAGGCAGTCTCGTTATTCCTCTGGTTGTGTTGGTGGAGATTTTAAGCGGTCCGGGAATCAGCCACCAAGTCGAATCTCTTATCCTGGCCATGCCGCGACTGGAGCTTACTCCCGGCTACTGGGAACGCACTGCCCGGATGCGACGGAGTTTGTTGAAAACTGAAAAAAAGGCCAGATTGGGCGATTGCCTCATTGCTCAAAGCTGTATTGACCAAGAAGTGCCCTTGATTGCTGAAGATCAGGACTTCAGGCACTTTACTACATTTGGCTTAAGATTGATTTAAACACCCTTAATAAGCGTGAAAAAGAACTGCGTCCATTTTTTCACCCCTTCAGTGAATGCTAATCCACTCCTTGACGCTAAAATTTATTCTGCCATACTGCGGGGTGCGGGACTGTCAGTTATTGCCAGCCACCGAACTTTGTCGAGGGAAGCGAAGATGTCCGAAAACAACAAGATGCCCGAAAGCGACAGCAAGACAGAAATTTTTTCAAAGATATGGGATTCCCTTTCCACTCGAGGGAAATTAGTATTCATTCTTTTTTTGGCGGCGGTTTTAGGGTCAGGTTTTTGGTCTGGTTATTGGTTTGGCAACCTGATTGGCGAAAATAAAACGGAGGCTACCGAAGCCAAATATGAAAGGGAAATAACCGAGTTGAAACGTCAATTGGCAGATAAATCAAAGCAGACTTCTGATAATGTGAAGCCACAGGATTATCAATTAGGAATAGAAGTCATACACAATGATTTGGAATTCGAGAAAATCGTACCGATATCTGAGGATGTTTCTCAAAAGGTAGCAAAAGACGGTACATTGATATCCAAAAAGGAGATTGCTTCCTTCCGATTCATCGTTAGAAATCTTAGTACCAAAGTAATTACGATATCAACGGCTGACCTACTAGTGGATGCAGTCGAACACAAATCATATGATCGTGCTGTTCCATCTCCACTTGGGGATATTAACCACTTAAGGGATGTTGAGGCGATAGTTAATGACAAAGCGATTGTTAATGAGCAATCTACAGTAGGTGATTACATCCCAATTCCTTTCAATGTGACCATAGAACCTAATGCTAAACGACAGTTTTCAGTCTGGTTCGTGTCGCCGACTGCTTTTAAACGTCATGTAGTGCTATATATCAAGGGCGTATTGCGACTCCATTACGATAACAAGGTCTGCTATAGTGATATTATTGAAATGGAAATACACTCTGATGAACTCCCACTTTGACAGAAAATGGTATATCACACATATCGCCGCAAATATAATCAGCAATTTTCCTTTTTCATATCTTTCACATCAAGTCGTCGCATGTGTCGCCAGTTTTTGATAAACGGCGTCCGGGGCCAGGTCTGCTCCGCAAGACCATGTGATGGCGCCAAATTCGTCCACGGCTACTTTTTTTACAAAGGCAAGAACAGCACCATACCGGACCACTCGGCTTGTTCGCTGCACGCATCGATAAGGAGCAGCTCTTTAATGACTTGTCCCGTGGGAATTCTATCGCTCATAATGAAAACGCCGGGCATTGGTTGACCGGCAGCCGCGCGGGCATAAGCATGGTCGGGCATCGTGGTGCGATCGTGAGTAAGAACAATACGGTTATTTTCCGCCGCCCATGCCAGTATTGCGGGATCGTCGAGACCTGATAATCCTACGTCCTGAATGCGCACCAGGTTAAAATCCGCTCAACGCAACAGAAGGCCCCGAACGATGTCGCCGTTGAAATTTTCATCGCTTAGCAGTCGCAGCATCGACGCACCTTATGTGCCTCGTTGGGCGAGCAAGCGACTTCGCAATTCGGCCAAATCGCCCTGTCTCCGCTCGATCCGCTTTCGAACCTCCGTGGCACGTTGCTCCTGTTTAGCCAGATACCGCTCCATCTCGTCTTGGTGCTGCAAGTAGCAGGTGATGACAGTGTATACATCAACCAAACTGAGAGTCGGGTATCGTTGGACGATGGCCTCTGGAGTGGCGCCATCTTGAAAAGCCCAAAGCACCAGTTCCACCAATACCCGCGTTTTGCCGATTCGCAAACTCCCCGAGGAATCTTCGTGGAGTAGCAGAGGGTCCGTTTGGATAGTGACGCTCACCTTACATGTTCCTTATAAGTAATCTGACTTTTATGTTCTCCAATATACACTATACCGCGCACAACCTGTGTAATCAATGTCACTGGATTGGTGTTCTTTTCATCACTATTTTTAGGGCGGCTGTTTAACTGCCGCTCCAACCGGTGAAAAAATTTAGCCCCGGGTGAACGCACCCGGGGCTTTTGTTACATTCCTGTTTATTAACCTGCCGTGTATTCAGGGCGGGTTAAATAATTGATTTATCAGCCGCGCGAACGATAACGTCCGCCGCCGCCTCCGCCGCCTCCGCCGCCACGACGAGGGCGATCGGTCTTGGGCCGGGCCTCGTTGACGGTGATTGCCCGGCCGCTGATCTCGCGCAGGTTTAGCTGCTTGATGGCTTCGGCGGCTTCGTTGCCGTCGGGCATTTCGACGAAGGCGAATCCTCGCGGTCGTCCTGTTTCGCGGTCCTTGATGATGCTCACGTTCGAGACCGCCCCGAACTCGCCGAACACCTGGCGCAAATCGTCTTCAGTAGCCTCATGGGCCAAGTTGCCCACATATATGCTAGTCATGGAACTTTCCTTCTGTAATTTTTGATTATACCGGTTTAACCTTTTCCGCGCGGGGGCCTTTCGGGCCGCGCCCTTCTTCGTAGAGCACTGCCTGTCCTACGCGCAGTGCCTCGATACTAGTTCCTTCCACCGCGCTATGGTGAAAGAATAATTCGCCTCGCTCTCCTTCGAGGAATCCAAAACCTTTGTCAGCGATCAGCTTTTTGATCGTCCCTTGCGGCATATCGCCACTCCTTATGAAAATGTGAAAAACGCACTAAGGCCGGCATTTCTTCACCCAGAGCCCCTTCTCGTTAAGGAAGAGTGTGGCCAAACGGTAGAGGGAGAAAATCAACCGCAATTGAACTTCGGCGCCTGCACCGGCAGGCTGCCGTTACGCTAATCGACGGGTGACCAGAACGAGAGCACATAATAAATCGGGGCTCACATCGATTCTCACCACTATGCTCAAGTATAACAGATACATTCCAATAAGAAAATGGGTATATTCCAAGGAATATACTGGGCTTAGAATAACAAACCTCGAAAAATCAGAAAACATTGCCGAGAAAAACGTTTAACCGCGACACGTGTGCCGTGCATATTGCCCATATACCGCTGCGACTAATAGCGCTAACCACAAATAATGCCACGACTTACGATAATAAACGCTCTTTAGAGGGGTGCGAGTGTGTCATTGGCTCGTTCACTCAGTATCAAAAATATTATATTGTGGAAAAAATTTAGAGCCGAGGCGTGTCGCCCCGGCATTTTCGCACCCGACGCGGCCCGGCTGGGAGAAGAAATTACGACATTTTCCTGATTATCAATAAAACACATATGGGCGCCGTATGCCATGTCGTGTGCCATGCCCGTGCTCGCCGTGGGCAGGTTCAAAACAAGATAATACGGTCATTTATGAGGAACTCGCGGAAAATTCAATGCTCGACGTTTCAGTAGCGAAAAATCTCGACGATCCCATCGCGCGACACATGCGCGGGGGTTTCGCCAGCGTGTTGGCCGATCAAACCGTGGGCCAGGCGTTGGAAATGATCCGCCGGCAACCGCCCGAGGGCAGGATCATCTATTTTTACGTCTTAGACGGCGACGGCCGCCTGGTGGGAGTGGTGCCAACGCGACGTTTGTTGCTCAATGGGCCAGAGAGACCCATTGCCGAAATCATGGTCCGCGAGGTAATCGCCGTGCCGCAATCGGCAACGGTGCTGGAAGCCTGCGAATTCTTTGTCATGCACCGCTTGCTGGCCTTTCCGGTCGTGGATGCAGATCGACGCATGGTGGGCGTGATCGACGTGGAGTTGTACACCGCCGAATTGGGCGACATCGATCGCTCCGAGCGTTACGATGAATTATTCCAACTCATCGGCGTACATCTTAGCACTGCCTATCAGGGCAAGCCGCTGGCCGCCTTCCGCAACCGCTTCCCCTGGTTGATGTGCAACATCGCGGGCGGAATTCTCGCGGCCTTTATCGCCGGGTTGTTCGAGGGCGAGTTGCATCGCGTCGCCGCGCTGGCCCTGTTTATACCCGTGGTTCTGGCCGTGGCCGAAAGCATCAGCATCCAATCCCTGAGCCTGACCCTGCAACTGCTCCGCGGCCAATCGCCCACGTTGGGAACCCTGTTGGGCAAAGTCCGCACCGAAGCGGCGACTGGATTGCTGTTGGGTATTGCCGCCGGGATTGCCGTGGCCTTGGCGGCCTGGCTCTGGCGGGGACAATACAAAATAATGCTGGCCTTGCTCGGGGGCATTGCCGGCGGAGCGACCTGTTCGGCGGCCCTGGGCGTGGCCATGCCCATTTTGCTCCGTCTTTTCCGCCGCGATCCGCAAGTCGCCGCCGGACCGATCGCCTTGGCCCTATCCGATATGATTACACTGCTGATCTATCTACATTTGGCCCGATGGCTATGGACGTAGGATTCAGGATTCAGGGTTCAGGGTTCAGAACCCCGAATCCTGGCGTCTTCCTCGAATCGCCCGGAGCAAAACCAGGCAAGACGACCCAATAAGCGGAAATATACAACCAATAAAAACGGCAAAACAACGGAAATAAATAAAAGTTCCGCCCGAATGTCTCCAAACGGAATCACTCGCATCAAGTATACGATCAACTCGCCGATCAGCAACGTCAGCAGATAAAACAACGCCCAGGCGTGCCAGGCGTAAAACAGACTTTTCCAGACCGCTTTTGAATACGGAGTGACCGACGATTTACATTCCAGCGACGACATCAGACAAATCGGAAACAGGAACGTCTCAGAGAATAAATAGATCGGCGGCCGCATATCAAACCTGACGGGCAATAAGAAAATCAAGATCACGGCAGGCAAAGCGCCCCAAAAAAGATTGGCCGCAAGATAAGCGGTTTCCCCGACCCAATCGGTAAACCAGCCCAAATGCTGATCCTTAAATTTATCCATGCCCTCCGCGGTATCGCGCATTATAGTCAAACACACGGACGAGGACAGGAATAAACCAAACAGTCCGAGCATTATTGTAAGAGCGCTTAACATGGCGCTGGCGAACCATTTATCGGCACTAAATATGGTGTTGGAAGGAAAATTGCCGAAATATATCGCCAATGACGCCGATCCCGACACCGCAATACAAAGCATCAACAGAATTAAAAGCCAACCGCGCGGACCGGCGCTAAACGGAAATATAAACGTTCCCTTGAAAAAAAGCCCCAAGGACGGCGTTTCCATGGGTCGCCAGGAGGCTTTTTTCCCCGCGATTTCCGCATCCTGTTCCAGCGCATTTGCCTGGGAAAGCAAGGTCGGTTCGGCGGCTTCCAGGGGAAGTTTGGTTTGTAATCCATACCCCTCGGTTGGATCATCACTATTATCCGAGACTTGGGGGGGAAACAGCCTGCTGGAAACCACGAATTCGATATCGCAATGCGGGCATTTTTCCTTCGACCCCAGCGTAATAGCCGGCAACGTAATCAAACGTTTGCAGTACGGGCAGAGGATTTGATTTGGCACGGGCGTTTCTTCAGCCACAATGACTCCCCCCATTTATTTCATAGGAATAATTGCGATTTATTTCATTTATGCGCAAATCTTGAACGTCTTTGTTAAACTTACTAACCGTGTTTCCTTGCCGCTTTTCCGTGATTTACCGCCGAACAACTTTGCATTGCCGCTTTTAAGCAGGTATTTACGCCGAAAGTTGTTTCGTACCCCCCATTTATCCCAGATCGCGCAAAAAAAATCAAGTTTTCCGCAGCACAAATACTTGATAATTTCGTTATCTTTGTTAAACTAAAGCGTGGTGGAGTAGATAATAAATTTCGGTTGTAACGGGTATTCCTCGGATTACCTATTTTTTGATATTGTCGTTTAGACGGAATTCAGAGATTTGGCGGCCATTGTTTTTGATTTTTTTGCGAGGCAGCGTTTGAGGATGTTTTGAGTCCCCATGGCAATATGCCAAGGATAAAAGTATTGCTTTTCTCATACATCGCCTATTAGAACTTCAACAAAATCATTTGTTTGCATGGCCCGCCCGTCCGGCATTGGCAAAGCGCTTGCTGGATAAAGCAGCCGTGGATTTTGACAACGAATCTTTTTAGTATTTTTCAGGAACAGAAGAGCACGTTCGGGTTTCACTAATCTTCCTACATTTCTGTTTTGAAAGGGTAATGTTTATGTCGCCAAAACTGCAAAGTTCATGCGTCGGTTACGGATTCAAGGTGCTTACAGCGGCAACGATTTGTTTTATGCTCATGTTGGCTTCAGCAGCCGGGCAATCTTGGAACAACGATTCCGACGGCTTTTGGAGCGGCGTTCCGAACAACTACTGGACCGGCGGCGTGGTGCCAAACGCAATCGGCGCAGTCGTGAACTTCAACATCGATATCGCTGCCAATCGCACGATCACTCTGGACCAGGGCGCCACGGTCGGCACTCTTAATTTCGGCGAAACGACCACTGGCTCGGCCGGAAGCTGGATCATCTCCGACCCCAGCGGCTCCAATATCTTGACCTTGGACAACGGTTTGAGCACCCCGACGGTTATTACGGTTAACGCGCTGGGCACCGGCAAGGTTGCCCAAATTAACGCGAATATGGCCGGCGCCAATGGCCTGACCAAGGCCGGAGTCGGCGCGTTGACCCTATCAGGAACCAACACATACTCGGGCAACACCACACTTTCGGCAGGCACACTGAACATCAATAATGCCGCAGCCTTGGGAACCAGCACTTTAATCATAAGCACCGGCACTATCGACAATACCAGCGGCGCGGCCATCACCACGAGCACCAACAACAACGTACAGCAATGGGACGGCGACTTTAGCTTCACCGGCTCCTACAACCTGAACCTCGGCACCGGCGCCGTAACGATCAACAACTCAACTCGTCAAGTAACGGTCAACGCCGGCACACTCTCCGTCGGCGGCTCGATTGCCAGCTCAAGTTCAGGTTATGGTCTGACCAAGGCCGGAGCGGGCGCTCTCACACTCTCGGGAGCCAACAGTTACACGGGCAACACCACGCTAAACGCAGGCACGCTGAACATCAACAACGCCTCCGCCTTGAGCACCGGCACGTTCATCATAAACGGCGGCACTATCGACAATACCAGCGGCGCAGCCATCACGCTTTCCAACGCCACTCAGCATCAATGGAACGGCAATTTCACCTTCGGCGGCACGCAAAACCTCAGTTTCAGCAACGGTACAGTATTGCTGGGCGGAAATATTACAGTCACCGTCAACGGCACGCCGCCAACTGGAACTCAAGCCGGAAACCTCACCGTCGGCCAAATTTCCGATACGCCTACGGGCGGGTCGTCGCAAGGTTACAGCCTCACCAAAAACGGCCCCGGTACTTTGTATCTTTACAATCCCGCAACCTACACCGGCGATACCTACATCAATGCCGGCACAATCGATGCCGACAGGAACGCCGACAACATACCATTTGTAAGCGCAAGCACCGTTCATTTCGGAAACAACACCCAGCTCATTCTTTATGGACATAGCAATGCAAATTCGCTGACCTGCGGAGTCGATATTGGCGCCAACAACGCCACGCTTGCCATGAGGGCCGCGGGTGGTCTTGCTCCGACAACCGTCACTGGATCGGGAATATTGACCCTAAGCTGTCTGGGTAAAGACAACAACACCATTACCATGGGCGTAACTGCCGGCACCGCGAGCCAACATGGCTGGAGCGACTTTACGGGCACGCTTCAACTTAGGCAGAACATCGGCACAACGGACGGCATGACTTTCCGTGTAAACTCGAACATACAGATTTACAATACCACGAATCCTTGGGCCCTTGATATCGGGCCTTACTGCACCTACGCTGCCTATTTCGGGAGTGCGGATAGCAATGTTGCTACGCTAGGAGGTCTTTCCGGCGGCGACGGTACAAGCTGGCTACAAAGCAGAAGTGGCAGCGGTACGTTTCAAATTGGTTCTTTGAATACCAATACGACTTATGCCGGCAGCATCAGCAATGGTTCTGGCACTATTAGTTTAACAAAGGTCGGAACCGGCACACTTACGCTGACTGGAACCGGCAATGGCTATTATACCGGCACGACGACGATCAACGATGGCACGCTCCAGATCGGCAACGCCACCGCAACGGGCACGCTGGGCACGGGCGCGGTGACCAACAATTCCCCTGTCGTTACCGGCGGCTTGGTGTTCAACCGCAACAACTCACTCGATGTTCCCAACGCCATTTCCGGCACCGGTTCCATTGCCGTCAAGGGCGGCACTATTTATTTCAACAACGCGTCGGTGGCCAATCCCATTAGTGTCAGCAGCGGCGCAACCTTGGGTGGGCAGGGAGTGATTACCAAAGCCGTTACCGTCACTGCCGGCGGCACCATCGAAGACGGCCAGGTCGGCTTTAGTGGTACTAAGCTTACTGTGGGCAGCCTGACCTTCAGCGGCGCCGGCACCATCAACTACAATCAGCCTACCGGTACAAACCCCCTGACAGTTACAGGCGGTGTTACAACTAATGGAGCGGGCTCAGTATCAATAACATTTACGGCACCTCTCTTAACAACGGCACCTATGATTTGATCAAATATGGCACTAGCATCACGAATATCAACGCTTTCACGCTCGTAACGGTCCCGCCCAGCGGGGCCTTACGCGCCAAAATTTACAGCCTGGTCGATAATTCCGGCAATAAGGAGGTCGATTTGAGCGTAACGGGCGCAGACAACAATATCACTTGGGTGGGAGCGTTGGGTGCCGGGGTCTGGGATTCAGATGCGACTGTGAATTGGAAAATGACCGCTCCTCCAAACGCGGCCTCCAAATTTTACATCGGCGATAACGTGACTTTCGACGACAGCGGCGCAAAAACAGTCAACATTTCCTCGGCCGACGTCCAGCCTTCTAGCGTGACCTTCACCAACACCGTCGGCAACGACTATATCATTCAAGGAGCTTTCGGCATTGCAAACGGCCCCAGCCTGCACAAAGCCAGCGGCGCCGGCAAAGTGACCATCCTCACCAACAACAGCTATAACGGCGGCACCACGATCAACGCCGGCACGATTTCCATCGCCGCGGATGGCCTCAACGCCGGCAATTCCGCTCCCTTGGGCGTAGTCCCGTTAGCCGCCACCGCGGGCAACGTCGTGATCAACGGCGGCACGCTTAATTCCTCCAACACGATCACGCTGCATGCAAACCGCGGCGTGGCCTTGGGACCGACCTTCGGGTTCACCGGCTCGGGCACAATCGACGTGGACAACGGCCAGGAATTCACCGTCGCCGGCGTCGTCGCCAATAATGGAGACCCCGTTGCCGGGTACGGCACGGGCAACCTGATTAAGACCGGCTTGGGCACGCTCACCTTAAGCAACGCCAATACCTTCTCCGGGACCACGACAATCTCGGGCGGCATACTGAGACTGGGCAATCCATTGGCCCTGCAAAACAGCACGCTCAACTACATTTACCCGGGCGGCACGGGCGGTACGATCAGCTTTGGCGCGCTCACGGGTACAATTGGCGACGGCCACAGCGGCACCACCCCCGAGACTGGCATTACAAACATCCAAGGCCTGAACGGCTCTCAAGACCTGAGTATCAGCAACGATACCGGCGGCGCCGTATTGTTCCAAGTAGGCAACGGGAGTGTCGATTGCGCCTATTCCGGCGCAATTACCGGCGCTGGCTCGCTCTTGAAAACCGGCACCGGCACCATGACCTTGACCGGCAATAGCAGCTATAGCGGCGCCACATACTTTAACCGGGGAAATGTAATTGTCTCCGCGGGCGGTCTGGCCACCGGCGCTGCGATGCATATCGCCAACGACGTCCCTGGATACGGAAGCGGAAGCAGTATCGCCACAGTTACATTCAGCGGCAGTTCCATCAGCAGTTTCTCGGCCCTGGACATCGGCACGAATAGCCGTGCCGGCGGTAATTTCACCATCCAGGACAGCGCCAGTGTCACCGTAACGGGAAATTTCGATGTCAATAATGAAGAAACCGCCGGCGGCGATTCAACCGTAACCACAAACAACCAGATCAATCTCAACGGCGGCACGCTGAT
>Ga0187866_1003211_pt1 | contig 12462 bp, 9 predicted proteins | sample June2016WEW_11_1_3_FD_133013 | JGI IMG/M metagenome (GOLD analysis project Ga0187866, IMG submission 133013) | Peatland microbial communities from SPRUCE experiment site at the Marcell Experimental Forest, Minnesota, USA - June2016WEW_11_150 | ecosystem: Environmental > Terrestrial > Soil >... | reverse complement strand
GCTCCCGCCGCGCACACAAGCCCATTGAGCGCCAGATAGACGAAATCAAATCGCGTGCGACCCGTGTACGTGCGCAGCCAGAACACGTAAAGGGTGATGATGGCCAGGTCGGCCAGCGGAAAGTAGGAAATGACGGAGGTGAAGACGTACAGAACGTCCCTTCCCAGCATGACCGCAAGGATGACGGCAACGAAGCGCAGACCGGGCACGTACCGGATGCGGCGGACAGCCGCGAACATCACGATGCAGAAAAGCGCGGGGACGAGCTTCGGCAGCAAGAGGCCGATGTTCATTTGTTTTTCTTTTCCCTCTGCTCGAGCTCCTTGACGACGGTGGCGAGGTTGGAGAGCATGCGGTTGAACGCCACCGCCAGAACGCCGACCTCATCCCGTCGTCGGATGGGGATCTCCTCCATCTCCAGCAGACCTTTGCTCGCCTTATCGACAAGCACGGTCAGATCCTGGATGGGACGGCTGACCTGGTTTCCAAGCCACACGCCGATGCCGATGGAGAAGAGCACGAATATGGCCATCACCAGGAGCACGAGCTTCCCGCTCTCCCGTACAGGCCTCACGATTTCGCTGCGCGGCACGATGATGCCGAGGCTTGCGTTGACCGTGGGGATGGGGGCAAATGCGACATAATTCTGCTGCAGGTTGTCCCCCGCGAAGGTCCTGATGCCCGCCTTGCCTGCCACCATGTCGGTCACGATGCTTCGGAAACCCGCATTCGGAGCTTCCATGAGATTGTCGGTCTTATATGTCTTGTCCCACTGAGTGTTTGCCTGATCCATGTTGCGCCGGACGAGGACGTGGCCGTCCCTGTTGAGCATGAACGGCTCATTCTCGTAGCCGATCTGGATGCTGAGGATGTCATTTTGCAGGGTCTGCAGGAGCACGTCCAGGCCGGCCACACCGAACAGGCGACCGCCGGCATCGCGGACGGGAGTCGCAGAGGTCACGGTGAGCTTCTTCGTGTTTGCATCCACGTACAAATCGGTCCAGATGGGGACCGATCCCTGGCTGGCCTGCACATACCACGGCCGCCGGCGGGGATCGAACGCCTTGATGGCTTCAATGACATCGACCACCTTCTGCTGGTCGAACACCGTCAGGGCTGTTTCCGATGCGTAGTAGCCCAGGGTCAGATAGGGGTTCTTCGCCACCACGGGCTCGAGCACTTGCCCGATTCTCTGCATGCGGAGGATCTCCTCACGCATGTCACGCCTCTGCTCGTTGGTCCCGTAGCCATTCCCGGTCCACGGCATGAGCAGACGGTATCCGACATCTTCGCGGGGCGCCGGTGCCGAATACGTCATCACAGCGTATGCCGCGACGGCTTCGACCTCCTGCTGGATGCGGCGGAAGATGTTGTCGTAGCCCAGCGTCTTTTCGGCCACGATCCTGCTGAGGTTCTGCTCGGCCTGGGAAGCCAGAGCGTTCTGGTTCTGCCAGAGCGCGATGAGGCCCACCAGAAGAAGTGAAACCAGGGGCAGCAGCACGAGGGCAACGATGATCCGTGACTTGATCGAGATTCCCCGAGTGGCCATCACTTCCTCCCTAACCATTCGCTATAATTTCTCTATTCTATACGCCATCTCGTGTTCGGGGTCAAGCGAATTGCGCCGGGGCGAATTGGACGGGCGCGGCGCAGGGTCGTCCCTGGGAGCGCCGCGGGCGCATTGACTTGGACCCTTCCGCCCGGGGTATGATGTGCGCCAGTTGAACAGTACCGGGAGCGAATGGAAGAGGCGCATGACGGACGGATCAGTCGGACAGAAAGAAGTCGAAGCCGGCGCTCCCCCCGGGGTGGCGCAGCCGATTCCGGCGAATCCGGATCAAACGTCTTTGCGGCGCGTTATTAACAAGTCGATCGCCATTACCTCCGGAAAAGGCGGAGTGGGCAAGACAATCACCGCCTGCAACCTGGCCATTTATTACGCCAGAAAGGGACTGAACGTCGGCCTGGTTGACATCGATCCCCTGTCCGATGTCGCATCCCTCCTCGACCTTCAGGCGCCCGAGCAGGCTCTGACAGGCGAGCCCGGCCGCCGAACGAGCCCCGCAGATGACCTGCAGGCGTTCATCCTTCCGGTTTTTCGCGGCCTGGCCATCCTGTTTCCCTACCAGAAGCTCGGCGCTGCCGAAGTCAGCGGCGTGATGGCAAAGATCTACGGCCCGTACCTTGCGGAGATCGACAGCCGGTTCAATGTGCTGCTCTTCGACATGCCGGCGGGCATGAACTACGAGGACAACCTCGCGTACCTTCCCTACATGAAACGGGTGATCCTGGTGACCAATCCGGAGCCCACCGCGCACGCTTCCGCCGGCGCGTATGCGAAAGAGGTGCAGAGGCTGTTCCCCGGCACGCCGGTCCGATTCTGGCACAACCGCTATTCCGTGCGGACGCAGCAGGGCTTCAATCCGCGCGATGTGGCGGGAAACTACAATCGTTTTGTTTCGGAATCGGAAAGGCTGACCCAGGCGGAAATCGCCTTCCTGCACGACTTCGCCTTCGTGCCGGAGGACCCCGCGCTGGACCTGCTTCATGGCGAGCCCAATCCCGTCGTGCACGTCTTAAAGTGCATGCAGGACAGCCTCGACTACGCGCACGGCAGGCTTCTCTTCCAGGCAACCAGGAGGCTGGGCATCCCGCCGCGCATACAGGAAATCGTGACATCGTACATCCATCGCAACACGCAGATCGACGAAACGGATGAGTACCTGGCGCGACTGGGCGAGTATCTGAACGCCGTGCTGCTGAGCGTGCACCCCGAAGGCTCCCCGCCGCCTCCCCAGACGTTTACGCCTGAAGAGAGCAGCGCGCTGGAAGGCTTCCTGCGCCGTGTCAAGGCAAGCGCGATGCGGCGGGAGATCCTGCGCGTGCAGGATTTGCTTGCCGAGCAGATTCGGAGAATGGAGGAAGCGCGCGGGGCGTTCGGGGGCCGTCCGCAGCCGGGCCATGACAAGCTGCTGGACCGCGAGATCGCGAGGTTCCTGATGGCCCTCGGCAAGGCCGCGCGCCACAGCGCCATGATACGCAACCAGGGTGTTCTGCTTCTCTTTTATTTCTCCCTGCACAAGCTTTTTCAGTCCAAGACCCTGGTCGGTGTGCTGAAGCAGCTCATCCCGCGCAAGATCAACTCCCGAGGCCGCAAGGTACGGGACCGGTTCCGCCAGATCCAGATCCTCGTGGAGCGGGATCCGGCCTACCGCGCGCAGTACCTGAAGACAATGCGCACGCTGCACCTCATCGTCGGCCGGCAGATATACGCGGTGGCAAAGACTTTCGAGCTCGATATCCTCACGCTGAAAGACGGCGACTCGCGGCTGGATTCGCGCGCCTACCTCAAGCTCCTGGCAGCTTTCCTGCACGAGACCCTTTACAGCGGTTTGAGTGTGATCGTGGGTTTCGACTACCGTTCAGCAGCGCTTGCCTTCCAGGACGGCGCGGAGAGACTTCTTGCCTCAATCGGAGAGGCCGAGTAGACGGCACCGCGCATCGATCCGGGCGGCAAGGAGAAAGTCATTCTGGTGGAGCCCGTCGCCGTCATTGTCGTTGCCTCCTCACTGAGGTATGCGCTACTATGGTCGTATGGCCGTCTCAAAGAAACCCGTCACTCGGAAGAGCTCACCGCCGGGCTTGAAAAAAAGGGAGACGCCAGGGCCGCGCGGAGGGGCGCTCAGCCCTTCCACGAACGCGTTTCTCGGGATGGACGTCCCTTCATTGAAGGAATCAATGGTCCACAATCTCGAGTTCGCCCTGGCCAAGGACGAGTACAGCGCAACGGCGCGCGACCTCTTCAATTCCCTGGCCCTTACCGTCCGAGACAGGCTCATCGAGCGCTGGATCGAGACCCAGCAGAGCTACTACAAGCGCAAGTCCAAGCGCGTGTACTACCTGTCCCTGGAGTTTCTCATTGGACGCACACTGGGCAACGCCGTCATCAACCTGGGGCTGGAACAGAACGTGGAGCGCGCGATGAAGGAGCTCGGCTATGAGCTCGAAGACCTTGAGCAGCGCGAGCACGACGCGGGTCTGGGCAACGGCGGTCTTGGTCGTCTTGCCGCCTGCTTTCTGGATTCGATGGCCACGCTCGCGCTGCCGGCATATGGGTATGGTATCCGCTACGAGTACGGAATCTTCTTTCAGAGGATTCGCGAAGGAGCACAGGTGGAGACTCCCGACAACTGGCTGCGTCACGGAAATCCGTGGGAAGTGGAGCGGCCCGAGCACCTCTACCCCGTCCATTTCTATGGCAGGATTGTTCAAACCGAAGACGCGAACGGGCGGCTTGCATTCGACTGGACGGACACGCAGACCGTCATGGCGATGGCCTACGATACTCCGGTTCCCGGCTACCGCAACAACACAGTGAACAACATGCGCCTTTGGGCGGCAAAGAGCTCCCGTGAATTCGACCTGGATTATTTCAATCATGGCGACTACGAGCGCGCGGTGTCGGACAAGGATCGCTCCGAGACGATTTCCAAGGTCCTTTACCCTAACGACAATGTTTTCGAAGGCCGCGAGCTTCGCCTCAAGCAGGAGTATTTCTTCGTTGCCGCCACGCTGCATGACATCATGCGCCGGTACAAAAAGGGCGGCTCCCCCGGCTTTGCCGATTTTCACGACCAGGTGGCGGTTCAGCTCAATGACACGCACCCCGCCGTGGCGATCCTCGAGCTGATGCGCCTCCTCGTGGACAAGGAGGGCATGGACTGGGACGCGGCCTGGGAGACCACGGTGAAGACTTTCGGCTACACCAACCACACGATCCTGCCGGAAGCCCTCGAGCAGTGGCCGGTGAGCCTGTTCGGCCGGGTTCTGCCGCGGCACCTGCAGATCGCTTTCGAGATCAACGGCCGGTTCCTCGCGCGGGTTTCACGTCGATGGCCGGGCGACACGGAGCGTCTCCGTCGCATGTCGCTGTTCGAGGAGGACGGGGAAAAGAAGCTGCGCATGTCGCATCTGGCGATCGTGGGCAGCCACTCGGTGAACGGCGTTTCAAGGCTGCATACCGAAATCCTCAAAGGGGAGCTGTTCCGCGACTTCTTCGCGCTGTGGCCCGAACGCTTCAACAACAAGACCAACGGCATCACTCCGCGGCGCTGGCTGAAGCTCTGCAATCCGCGCCTTTCGGAGCTGATCACGGACCGCATCGGCGATGGCTGGGTCACTGACCTCGACCAGCTCCGCCGACTCGTACCCCTGGCGGAGAACGCGGATTTCCGACGCGCGTGGCATGCGGTGAAGCAGGACAACAAGAAAGCGCTGGCAAGAACGATACACAATCTCACCGGTGTCACGGTCGACACGGAAGCGCTCTTCGACTGTCAAGTGAAGCGCATCCACGAGTACAAACGCCAGCTCTTGAACGTGCTGCACGTCCTGTACCTGTACCTCGGCCTCAAGACAGGCGCAGAGAAGCGGGTGGTCCCCCGCGCCGCTATTTTCGCGGGAAAGGCCGCTCCCGGCTACGCAATCGCCAAGCTCATCATCAGGCTGATTCATGCGGTGGCGGAAAAAGTCAACACGGACGCCGGCGTTGCGGATTTATTGAGAGTTGTGTTCGTGCCCAATTACGGGGTGAGCCTTGCCGAGAAAATCATTCCCGCCGCCGATCTTTCCGAGCAGATTTCCCTGGCGGGCACCGAAGCTGCCGGCACGGGAAACATGAAGTTCTCCCTGAACGGCGCCCTGACTATCGGCACGCTGGATGGAGCGAATGTCGAAATTCGCGAAGAAGTCGGCCCGGAAAACTTTTTCCTGTTCGGGCTCTCCGCCTCACAGGTAGCGGAGAAAAAGAGAAATGGGTACGACCCCGGGGAAATCTACCGATCCAACCCCCGTCTCAGGGAAGTGCTCGACCTGATCGCCGGTAGCGAGTTGTGCCCGGGCCAGCCGGGCGTATTCTCCCCCCTGGTGCATTCCCTTCTGGACCAGGGAGACCCGTTCATGCTTCTCGCCGACTTCAGTGCGTACGTGGAGTGCCAGGAGCGCGTCGACGCCTCCTACGGCGACCAGGAGGCGTGGACGCGGATGTCGATACTCAACGTGGCGCGCATGGGCAGGTTTTCAAGCGACCGCACAATTCGTGAGTATGCCCGTGAGATCTGGGACGCCAAACCGGCGCCCGTCAGGATTGCGGCGCCGAAACCGTAGGGGTGGCGGCCTTTTGCCGGGCAAGCAGAAGGATCTCGGGCCGGTATTCGAAGTGCATCGTATCGAAAAAGAGCCATTTCCCGCCCCAGACGAAACCCTGGCGCTCGAACGCCTGGATGACGGGCTGGGGAATCATCCACCGCTTTGCGTAAGGGATCGTCCACCAGTCCGGGGTCCCTGTCATTGCCCACATCCAGTACGCGTTCTTTCCCTTGTAGCTCTTCGGGATGAGATCGACGGCAAGGCCGTAACTGTGCAGGCTGCGCGAGCGGGTGCGTTCCACGAATCGGTAGTTATACCCGTTCATTTCCCGGATCCCTTTGAGGAATGCGTCAACGCCGGGATCGGCGAGGCGAAGCGCCCCGAGCTCCTTCCCCACGAGATTGAGCGGTTCCTTTATCCGTTCATGCACCGTCACGGTGAAGCCCGCTACTTCGATTGAGACAAGCCGCGCCTCGGTTTCGGTCCTGCCGGGGGCACGAAGAAGGGCCGCAAGAAACGCCTCATTTCTTCTTGGAGGGTTTTTCTGATTATCGCGCACCCTCTGACGGAGACGGGAGGCGGTCTGCTCATCCAGCTCAGGCAGCGGCGGCATGTCCAGCGGATAGCGATAGAAGGGCAAGGCGTCGAACTCCTGCCAGCGCGCCCGCTCTTCCTCCGGCATCAGCCTTCCGTGCGCCCAGGCGAACCAGTCATCGCCTATGCGCAGCGCGGCGAGCAGGGTCGTTCTGAGCACGCGCAAAACTTATCGCGGCGCCTGAATGGAGTCAATCGCACGGGACGCCCCCTGCGGGGCAAAAAGTGCGTGGAGTATTGAGCGACGGTGTTTTCATGGGTATTGTTGTGCTTATGAGGATTCGACGCGGCCATGGATCTCGCGCGGTGACGCATGGAAGTTGATGTCGTGGTGATTGGCGGAGGGGCCACTGGGTCAGGTGTCGCCTGGGACCTGGCTCTTCGAGGGCTCCGCGTCATGCTGGTGGAAAAAGGCGACCTGTCCAGCGGCACCAGCGGCCGCTACCACGGGCTTCTCCATTCCGGCGCGCGCTACGCGACATCGGATACAGAAACAGCGCGGGACTGCATGACCGAGAACGTGATAGTCAGGAGAATACTCGCCGGCTCCGTTGACGACACGGGAGGCATGTTTGTCCTTTTGCCGGGCGACGATCCCTCGTTCGTTGAAAGGTGGATTGCGGGATGCCGAGCTGCCGGCATTTCCATCCGCGAGCTGACCCGGGCCCAGGCGAGGGAGAAAGAGCCGAGCCTCAATCCGGAGCTGCTCTGCGCGTTCGAGGTCCCTGACGCCGTCTGTCATTCCATGACGCTGTGCGCGTCGCTCACCCGGGCTGCCCGCTCGAAAGGCGCCAAGATCCTGCCCTTCCATCGGATTGAAGGAATACTTCGGCACAACGGCAGAGTGGAGGGTGTCCGCATAAGCGATCTGCAGAAGGGGGCCGCATGGGAAGTGCGGACCCGCTTCCTGGTCAATGCCGCGGGGCCCTGGGCCGGTGAGGTCGCCGCGCTGGCAGACATCCCGCTTTCCCTCGACCTCACCCGAGGCGCTCTGGTGGCATACAAGGGCAGACTCGTCAACAGCGCGGTGCAGCGTCTGCGCCCGCCCGACGATGCTGACGCCATGGTGCCGCGCGGACAGGTCAGCATCGCGGGCACGACCGAGGTGGTGACGGAGGACCCCGGCGACCGTCGAGTCGAGACGTGGGAACCGAGTCTCATCAGAGAGCGCCTCTCCGAGCTGCTGCCCGTGCTTGGCGGCGCCAGGGCAGTGCATTCGTGGTCGGCTGTCCGTCCCCTCTACGATCCCAAGGCCCGCGCCGATGGCACCGACACGCGCCTGCGCAGCCGCGGCTTCACCATCCTGGACCATGCCCGCACGGACAGCGTTGAAGGCATCGTCAGCGTCGTGGGCGGCAAGCTTGCGATTTTCCGTCTCATGGCGGAAAAAACCGCCGACCTGGTGTGTGAGCGGCTTGGAATCGACGTCCCCTGCCGGACCGCGGACACGCCGATCGACTGAAAGGTCCGTTCTACCAGCCGCTTTCCTTGCGCAATCTCTCGATGTGGCTCAGGTGATGCCTCGTGTGCCAGTGCAGCGTCTGCAGGGTATAATCCACGGATATCTCTCCCCGCTCAGGATGCACCATCGTACGGGCAAAATCAGCCGGCGTGAGGGTACGCAGGACCGCCGCCATCCTCGCGTGCACTGATTCAAGGAGGTTCACGGAGACCTCGGGGGGCATTGTTTGCGCGTCCGTCAGCGCGCTCCAGGCGTCCTGGTCGAACGGCTTGATGACGGGGTTCTGCTCCGTCAACGCCATCTTGAATCTGCTGTACCAGTTGAGGGAAGAGTCGGCCACGTGGTGCGTGAGCTGCCGGATCGTCCATCCCCCTTTGCGATAAGGGGTGTCCAGATTCGCGTCTGAGAGGCCGCGGACAAGAGAACGGAGGCTGGCCGCGAATCCGGCAAGCTCGTTGATCATTGCAATCCGCTTCTCGGGCGTGACGTTCTTGTCGAATGTGAACTCTCCCACGGGATACTTTGGATCTATCATGGTGAACACAAAGATAGCGCGGGGAGACTTTCCTCGGCAACCCGGATGCAGGCCTTGCCCTGCTCACGCCTCGAGACAGCCGCAGTCGCGTTCTCCCATGAGAAGGGCTCCCCAGGACATGAGTCTTCTCCCGACGGCGGCCTTCAGGCTGCCCCTGGGCTTCGGTGGTCGTGCCTCGGAGAGGCGTCTACGGATTTCCGCCTCCCTGCGAACCGTTTCCTGGCGTTCGTCGATCATTCTCTCTATGAGCCAGAAGTTATGGTTCATCTCGATCCCCCTGTCCTCTTGACGTCTCTCAAACCGGTCATTACATTATTGGTGGTTAGAATATAGTCTGATCTGAATAACCTGTCAAGTTGATTTTGGAGGTTAGCAAGGAAAATGGATTTCAACAGCCGCAACGCAGACGCGATTGAAAAACTGAGCCTCGTGGGAGGCCACACGTGTCTCGACTTCACGAATACGGTGAACTTGCGCGAAAGCCGTCGGTTCCGAGACCGTCTTGAAAGCTATGGAGATCTTCTGAATTGGGCCGTCCACGCGGGCATCCTCGCCGCTGGACAGGCACGAGACTTGCACAGCAAGGCGGACCGGGACCCCGACGAAGCTGCAGCAATTCTCCAGAGGGCAATCGAGCTTCGGGAGGTCCTCTTTCACATCTTCTCTGCGATAGCGGGGGGGAAGGGGCCTCGCGACGAGGACTTGGAGCTTTTCAATCGGCACTTCACCGTGGCGATGTCGCACGCGTGCATGATTCGGGAGAACGGGCGCTACGTGGTCGGTTTTGACTGCGGCCAGGCTCTGGACGCCATGCTTCCGCCCATAGCTTGGTCGGCTGCCGAATTGCTCAGGGATCCGGCCTCAGCCAGGATCAAGGAGTGCGCCGGAGAAACCTGCGGCTGGCTGTTCCTGGACACGAGCAAGAATCACAGCCGCCGGTGGTGCGAAATGAAAGATTGCGGAAACAGAGCCAAGGCGCAGCGGCATTACCAGAAGCTGAGGCACCAAAGCAAAGCAGGAATCAGGTCCTCTACCCGTCCCCGCGGGGCTTGATCCGATTGTCGTCGTTGTTGTCTGACCCGCCGGACTTCGTGGCCGCCGAAATCGTATTCTCCACATCGCCTATCTGTTTCTGCGCGCTCGCTGCTTTCTGCAAGGCGAGATCGGCGTTGCCGGCGGCAAGGTCCTTTTCGGCGCTTGCAAGAGAAGCCCGGGCTGAAGCGAGTTGTTTTGAAGCGGCATTGAAATCGAGCCGGACTCCCGCAGCTTTCTGAGCCGCAGCAAGGTCGTCTTCTGCCTGGGGAAGGGATTTTGTCTTGAGAGTGCCAATAAGGGAAGTGGCCTTGCCCTGATTCGGGTCGACTTTCTGGTTCCGGTCACTTTGCGGGCCCTGGTTGGCCGGCTGATTCTGGCTGCCCTGCTGGCCCCTGTTTATCTGCTGGCCCCGATTGGCCGGTTGATTGCGGTCGCCCGGTTGACCTTGGTCCTGCTGCTGGCCCCGGCCAGCCGGCTGATTCTGGTCGTCCTGCGGAATCCGCTCGAGCTGCTGATTCCGGCCAGCAGGCTGATTCCGGTCGAACTGCTGGCCCCGGCCAGCCGGCTGATTCTGGTCGTCCTCCGGAATCCGCTCGAGCTGCTGATTCCGGCCGCCCTGCTGATTCCGGTCGAGCTGCTGACCCCGGTCACCCTGGGAAGGCGCGACAGGCATGTTTCTTGGAGGGGGCGCGATCATTGTCCCGCCGGGCGCGGGTACAGCCCTCTGCGGGGGCGCGATCATAGTCCCCCCTGGCGCAGGTACAGCCCTCTGCGGGGGTGCAGTCACTGTCCCCCCTGGCGCGGGCACAATCCTCTGAGGCGGCGCGATCATGGTGCCGCCCGGCGCGGGCGAGGTCCTTTGAGCTGGCGCCGCCTGTTGCCCTCCCCTGGGATTCACCACCGTCACCGGGGGCTGATTGCCGGGGCGGTTTCTCTGGAGAGCCTCGAGCTCTTCCCGACTGAGAGGCCTTCCCGGATTCGCCATGAAGGCCTGCCGGCGCGCGGCGAATGGGACCTGTGGTGCCGGGGGAGCGAGGCGCGAGTACACCCTCCGGGACGCAACACTATCAGGGGGGCGGACGATGCCTGATTGCGGCGTGAAAGGCTGCGCGATGACGCTCTCCCGCTGGGGAACCACGGTAGCGGTCATTCCCATGACGGGGGCCCTGCGCATTTCAGCAAAAGGAACGGCAAGGGCGGCCCCTGCTGCGGGCCGCGATTGCACGAAATCATTGCGATGCACCACGGTGACTGCCTGGGGGACGTTTCTGTTGACGTATGTGGCACGGGTCACGTCATACCGCTGTATGTTCTGAATGTTCGTGACATGGGTGACATTGATCCGCTGGACGTATGTCGTGCTCACCGCGTAGGGAGGGACGTACACCTCGTGCGGGCCGAGAGGGAACCATCCGATACCGTCGCCCGCCGCGGGGCTCCAGTTGTTCCCCCCTACAAAAACGACCAGCGCGGGGGCGTACACCGGGCGCGCCACCATGGTTCCGGGAACCCAGACCCAGCCTCTGCTGGCAAAAGCCCAGCGTCCGTAATGGAATGGAGCGAAGCCCCAGGGCGCGTCATCGATCCAGGTCCATCCCCAGGGCTCAACCCACGCCCATCGTCCGAAACGGTACGGCGCCCATCCTGGAGGCACTCCTGCGGGCGCCCAGACCTGCCCGTAGCCCGCCAGGACCAGCCAGGTTCCATGATCGTCGAGATCCTCCATACCTATCATGTCCCGCGAGACGTAACGGGCCGAAGCGACCCGGTCTTCCCGCTGGTCACGGCTTGCGCACCAGCTGTCCCATTCATCCGGGGCTGAGACATCCTGGAGGTAATAGGCAATCGAGCCCATACCCGAGACCGTGGCGGATTGCCCTTCGGAAACGTTGAACGCGTCCTCGCCGGCCGTCACCTGCGTTTCCCCATGCCGAACTACGACAACGGTATCACCTGTATCCTGGACATCGACTCTATAACTGCCGGCGGCAAGAAGAGAGACGCTCGAGTTCGGGGTGTCAATTTCGAAAGCGTCGCCGGGCTCGAGGTTGCGCAGCCTGACATTCAAGGAGCCCTGGGAGAGTCTCACCTGCACCGTCTGGTCATCCAGATTCAGAAAGGAAAACTCCGTGCCGGAATCCAGCCTGATTGCCGCGCCTCCGACATGGACCTCGGCGCGCCCTCCCGCATCCGTCCACAAGTAGTCTCCTGCAGTCAGGGGGTAGTTCAAAGTTGCGGGTGCCCACTCATCGAGACCCCCGGGCCGGAAGGAAACCGGCCCGCTGATCAGGTTGACTCTGCCCACCCGAATCGGGGGATCCGCCCAGACCGCGGCGTGAGCCGATAGCGCACCCAGAAAAATGACAACGATGAGGCGACGTGTGAAAGTGACTGTCATACTCTTGCTCCCGCTACGAGGCGGCCTTCTTTCAGTGGCAACAGCGGCCGAGTCGTGATTTTTCTATGCGTGCGTGTACCCATACACAATGTAACACCGATGGGGACTTCCGGCCATGCGTCAATCAGGCGACCGTCTGCGTGAACAAACTGAGACGTGTATGGGTGCTTTTCGGGCTGGGCGGGTTTGAACCGCCGGCCTTTCGGTCCCGAACCGAACGCGCTACCAACTGCGCTACAGCCCGCTGAATGCTTCTGAAGCGCACAGGGTACTGTGCGCCGCGTGAGGGCG
>Ga0187866_1003208_pt1 | contig 12468 bp, 11 predicted proteins | sample June2016WEW_11_1_3_FD_133013 | JGI IMG/M metagenome (GOLD analysis project Ga0187866, IMG submission 133013) | Peatland microbial communities from SPRUCE experiment site at the Marcell Experimental Forest, Minnesota, USA - June2016WEW_11_150 | ecosystem: Environmental > Terrestrial > Soil >... | reverse complement strand
GGTCATGTTGTCGACAAATACCATGGATGCCCGGAGCCCCTCGTTCACGTAGTACAGAGGCAGTATCCTGGCAAGCGTCTGCAGGAAGCCCGGCATCATCTCGATGGGAAAGAAGCTCCCCGAGAGGAACATCATCGGGAACATGATGGCGTTTGCCGCGGCGGCAGCGCTCTGTGCCTCCTTCACGAAGCGGGTGAGTATCATCCCGATTCCGACGAACGCGAGTATGAACTGGTACAGGATGTTCGACAGTACCCACTCGGTGCGGGTGATGGGCGTGGTGGATAGCTTCCTGATGACGCCCTTCTGCCGCAGCTCCGTGCTCAAGTTCACCGTGCCGAACAGGCTCGCTGTCATCACCGCCATCGCGATGATGCCGGGGATGAAGAACTCGATGAAGCGGTACTTTTGGGGGAGTATCGATGTCTCGGCCGTCCTGATGAACGAAGGCTTCCCGAACGTCTCCTGGTTTATCCGGGCGAAGACCAGGTTCAGGATTTGCATCTTTGTGGACACCGAACTAGAGCTGGGGTCGTATGTGTACGTTATGGTAACGGTTGTGTTGGGGTCGTCGGTTTCGATACGCTGATCAAAGGATCTTTCATAGCCTTCGGGAATAATGAGGACAAGGTTCAGCTTGTTGTCCTTGGCGTACTGCGTGGCGTTGATGGCGGGTTCGACTTTGGTTATCTTGAACTTCCCAGTGAGCTTTAAGGTCTCGATGAGCCGCGCCGAGAATTCGGTGTGATCGAGGTCCTGCACGTAAAGGGCGAACCTCACGTTCTCCTGGTCCATGAAAATGGTGCCGAACACAAGTATCAGGAGTATCGGGAACGCAATCGTGAAGAACCTTGCGGTCTTCTCGCGGTAGAAACTCTTGATGCTCACGACGAGATTTGCGCCGACGACGCGCATGTGGAAATCATTCCGGACTCATCGTGAAAACGATTCCGGGGCAGCGTAAAATCCGCTCGCCTTCCCAGGGGAACATAGAGGTAGAGCGACAGGAACAGCAGCAAAGCGCCAGGCTGGAAAGCCGTCAACCGGTCCAGGGCGGTGGCCGGCATTTCCCCCACGGGGAAGAGGTGGAAGCTGAGCAGCAGGAAGTAGCCGATAAAGAAGGCGATGACATTGATCGCCCCGGCCCTCACTTTGAAGCGCCAATGGGCCTCCAGCCTTGGGCCAAGCCAAGCCGTTTCTTGAGTGCTCCGGGTCGGGGTCGTTCGCGGCGCGAAAGGGAGGCGGCTACTTCCGTATGACCTTTTCGAAGCGCTTCTCCGCCGTCTGCACGTCTTTTCCGTAGAGCTCGAGATAGTGGACGGTGGGCCCGGTCAGCTTTTCGGAGGCATTGATATACATCTTCTCGAGAATGGCCGGTCGGCCGTCGATGACGATCTCGGCACGGACAGCGCTGCCCACCTTCTTTACGGTGATCGACCGCTGGGTGGCGGCCACGATCGTCATTTGGTATCCGTTCACCGACGGGTCCGGTTTAATCTTGATGCCATAGGCCGTCTTCTTCTCGATCCAATTGAGATTCTGCCGGCGGCCGTCCTTGGCGAGCATGACCCAGTAGGCGATCACCGGTTCCTTGGGATCTAGTTTGCCGTCGGCGGTGAGCCGGGCATCGTAGTGCACCACGTTGGCGTTCTTGTTGCGCTCGATGATGAAGAGCGGCTGAGTTCCAGGCCTGGCTGGGGGCTGGCGCGGGCTGGCTTTGCTCGATGCCCGGGGTTGGGCTTGCTTGGCTTGCTGCTGGTCGGCGGCTGATTTTCCCGGCTGCGTACAGCCCGGCGCGGCCAGCAGGGCGAGAACGGCGAACCACCGCAGCGTCTTTTGCATGAGGTCTCCTTCCCAGGTTTCGCGGCTCATCTCAAACCCGCGCAGGGCCGCGCGATCGGGGCGCGCGGCGACGTTTCAAGCTTGGCCAGTTCGTCGGCCGTGGCATGGACCGTGGCACGGATCTGTTCCTGGCTGTGATTGGTGGTGATAAAGAAGCGGAGGCGGGCGGAGCGGTCGGGCACTGCCGGAGGCAGAATCGGTTGGACGTTGATGCCGCGGTCGAACAAGGCGCGTGACAAGCGCAAGGCCTTGACCGAGCTTCCGACGATGACCGGAACTACGGGCGTGCCGGCCGCCGAACCAGTTTCCAGGCCGCGCTCCCTGGTCAGTTTCAGGAACAACGTCGCCAACTCGCGCAGCCGGGCCACTCGCTGCGGCTCGCGCTGAAGGACCGTCAGGGCGGCCAAGGCTGCGGCGGCGTTGGGCGGTGAGATTCCCACGCTGTAGACAAACCCGGGGGCGGTGTACTTGAGGTACTCGACGAGCTCGGTCGAGCCGGCGATGAACCCGCCGCAACTGGCCAGCGACTTGGAAAGCGTGCCCATCCACAGATCGACGTCACAGCGGGCCACGCCCCAGTGCTCGCCGAGGCCCCGGCCGGCCGCACCCATGGTGCCAAGTGAGTGCGCCTCATCGACCAGCAGCAGCGTCTTGTGCTTCTTCCTGAGTTCCAGGAAGCGTGGCAGTTCGGGGAAGTCGCCATCCATGCTGTACACGCCCTCGATGGCGATCAGCACGCGGCGATAGCGGTGGCGCACTTCCGACAACAGATTGTCGAGGGCCTGCCAGTCGTTATGGGCAAAGGCTCGACGCGTAGCGCCGGCAAGCATGGCGCCCTGGACGATCGAGTTGTGGGCCAGAATGTCGTGGAGGATCAGATCGTCCGGCCCGAGCAGGTGGCCGATGGTGGTGACGTTGGTGGCATGGCCGGAGACGAAGGCGATCACTGCCGGGGTGCCCAGGAAGGCGGCCAGTGCCTGTTCCAGATCACGATGCACCTGTTTCTCGCCGGAGACCAGGCGACTGGCCCCGGCGCTCGTGCCATAGCGGTCGATCGCAGCCTTGGCGGCGGCGGCGACCTCCGGATCGTGGGCCAAGCCGACGTAGTCATAGACGCTGAAGTTGACGAGCAGGCGCCCCTCGATGCAGGGTGCGTTTCCAGCTCCGCCCTGGTCGACGCGGAAATACGGGTTGTCACCGGCCGCCAGCAGCTGGCGTTCCTGACGCTTCGACTCGCAGTACTCGGGGAAGCGGGCCAAATCGTAGTGTTCGGGCGGGATCTGGCCGGCGGGAACATCGGGCCTGGAGCCATCGATCAGGTGCTTCTGCACGGCCTGGACCAGATCCTCCAGCGTCCGGGCCTGGCTGAACACCGTGTCGGGGAGGCGGCCGGCGAAGGTCTGCTCCAGCCTGGCCACGAGGTCCAGGCGCTGCAGCGAATCCAGACCCAGGTCGGCAAGGGGTGTGTCCGGTGTCAGGTCGGGCAAAGCTGCGCCGGCCAAGGCACAGGCGTGCTGGCGGATGGCGGCTAGAGCGGCTTGCCAAGAGTGCGGGGCGGAATGCGCCGTGGAAGACCCCACGTCTTCGGCGCCAGAACGGATTGCGGCACTCGGGCTGGCATTGTCGACCGGCAAGCCGCAGTGTTGGGCGAGGGCCTTGAGTTCCCCGACCAGGAAGGCCGCGCGACAGGCATGGCGCTGGATCTTGCCGCTGGAGGTCCTGGGAATCGTACCACTGCGGACCAGCACGACCACGTCCAGGGCCAAGCCATGTTCATCGAGCACCGCCCGGCGAACCGCATCCAGCACGGGCGCGAGATCAACCTCTCCCTTGCGCGCGACCTCCTGCACTAGAACCAAGCGCTGGCAGCCGTGATCGTCCGCGACGAAAGCGGCCCCGTAGCCGGATTCCAGCAGCTGGTGGCTACTGCGGGCGGTGGCCTCGATATCCTGCGGATAGCGGTTCAGGCCGCGGATGATGATCAGGTCGTCCAGCCGGCCGGTGACGTAGAGTTGGCCCTCGCGCATGAAGCCCAGGTCGCCGGTCCGCAGGAACGGGCCTTCGCCCGTGTCGCTCAGGCGAGCGTCGAAGGAACGGCGGGTCTGGCCGGGCTTGTGCCAGTAGCCCTGACCGACCGACGCGCCGGCAACCCAGATTTCGCCCACGCGGCCGGGGGCGGCCTCCGCGCGGCTGTGCGGGTCGACGATCACCGCGCGTAGACCGCCGACGGGCGATCCGCAGGCCACCAGGCGACGAGCCTGCGGCGCATCGTTGGGTATGGGCTCAACGCGGTTCTCGGTCAGCGCCGTGTCGTGGAAGGTCCCGACGGTCGCGCCGCTGTTGCGCCTCGGGCCGCTGACCATCAGCGTCGCCTCCGCCAAACCGTAGCAGGGATAAAAGGCGCCGGGTTTGAAGCCGCAGGGGGCGAACGCGGAGACAAAGCGTTCGAGCGTTCCGGGCTCAATGGGTTCTGCGCCGACGAAGGCCAGTGCCCAGGAGGATAGGTCGAGGGTGGCACGCTGCTCGTCGGTGACCTCGCGAATACAAAGATCGTAGGCAAAATTGGGCCCGCCGGAGATGGTGGCCCGGTACTTGCTGATGGCGGCTAGCCAGGTGATGGGACTCCGGAGAAACGTGGCCGGCGAGATGGAAACGTTTGTCACACCGGTGAACACCGGGACCAGAACGCCGCCCACCAGCCCCATGTCATGGTACATGGGCAGCCAGAACACACTGCTGTCTTCGTGCTGTAGGTCGAAAGCCTGATGGATGGCGCGGATGTTGGCCATGAGGTTCGCGTGACTGAGCATGACGCCCTTGGGCCGGCTGGTCGAGCCGGAAGTGTATTGGAGCATGGCCAGTGTGTCGGGGGCGATGGCCAGTTCTTGCCAGTGCCCGGCCCAGGCGTCGGGAATCTCGTCGGTGGCAAGCCACGAGAACTGGGCGGAAGTGGCCACTTGACCGCTTTTTTCCGTTTCCATCATGGCCTGGTACTGAGCCGCATCTGAGGCGTTGCTCAAGGCGATGCGGGCCCCGGCATCGACGACGATGGCCTGGAAGCGCTCGAACATGCGGTGGCGATGAGGCGGGTAGATCGGCACCGCTGTGCAACCGGCGTACAGGCAGCCGAAGATAGCCGTAATGAAGTCGAGACCGGGCGGATAGACCAGCAGCACGCGCTGGCCGGCAAAGCCCATGTCCTGCAAGCGAGCCGAGATGGCTCGGGCGCGCAGATCGAGCTGGGCGTAAGTCAGACTGGCTTGATCGGCCTGACCGTTGAGCAGATGGATGCAGGCCGGTTGCCGCGGGCGTTCGTCGGCGTGGCGGCGCAGCACGCGGATCAGGTGGTCGGGAAGCTGATGCGGACTAACGCGGGTTTGGGCGTGAACCGACATGGTGCGGGGTCTCCCAGATACTTTTGGCCCACGACCGGCGTGCGCCTCTGCTCGTTTATAGCTGCGGCCGAGCTCGTTTTCAAGAACTTTCCTAACGCCCTTCCGCGCAATCGAAGTGTGCAAGAATCTACACGGTATGGTAAAGAATCTCAACCGATGCGCAAATGCGCCGCAGTTGGCCAGTTGGAGTCGGCGATGAGCCGCTATTTCGGTCTACAGCAACCGCACGGAAACCTGGATCCGCTCAGCGGCCGGGCATGAAACCACACTTCTCCGCTTGGTAGTGGTAACGAGAGCCCTCACCAGACACACCTAATGGCCGCGAGCGGTACAGCGCCCGGCGTCACGTCTGAACTCGTGGGTCAAGCCGCTTGTCGGTAGTAGTACCTCAGCATGCCACCCAATCGTTCCCGGCACGCCACGTCGCCCGAGGTGCCGCCGACTTCTTTCCCTGGCTCAATCAGTCGGTTGTTAAGCCCTTGGTGGTTTCGCTCCGCAAAATTGGCTTAGGACTCAGTTACGGCGACGTGCAGCGATCTCTCGCCGAAGAAGATCACACGTTCCAGGCACTCCTGCTTGGCCGAGCGCATAAATCGCTCGAGATTCAGATTCAAGTTCGGAGAACGCGCCGGCAACCGTCGTAGTCGAGATCTCGTGACCAAGATTACAGAGCGCGCCCTGAATTCGCTCGTAGCCCCAGGTGGGACTTTCCTTGGCGATACGAAGCACCAACTCAACGATCTTCATCGAGACGGGCGGCCGTCCAGCGCTCTTCCGGCGTTGGCTATGGTCCCAGTGCCTGGCAACGAGTTCGCGATGCCAGCGGAGGATCGTATCCGGGGTCACGATGGTGGCTAACTGCGCGAGCATCTCGCCGCCGAGGATCTTGCCTTCGACGGCCAGGCACCGGCGCTGGTCGTCGTTAAGGAGGATTCGCTTTTTCCCCAGTTTGTCTCTGAGGACCGGGTTCTCCGTCAGTAGGTACTCGATGACGTCCTGTTGTCTGCGATTGATCCAGCCGGCCAGGATCAGGAGCAATAATTGCCACGGATGAAGCTGCGATTTCATGTTCCTCCGGATGCGCGGTTAAGATGCGCAGCATCCGGGATCGCAAGGACCGTGTCAAGCGTCGAACACGGCGATATCGCCGTCCGCGTCAAGATGTTTCGCTACAGCTGCTTGCGGCTAGGCTGAATATTTTTACCTTACACGATCAGGATTCGAGAATGCTCGCACGAAATGCCGCGAGCATTCTCGTACAGTGATCATTTGACATTGTCCAATTTATGCCATACAGTATATATCCAGGCTGGATAATCTGTATGGCAGACATGGGACCGTATCCAATTGATGCTGGACGGAAACAAAAAGGGTCGGCCCTTGGTGTGGAACTCGTCCGACTCCTATCCTCAGAGGGCCACCGAATTTTCTCGACGGCCCAGGCGCGGGAGTTCAGCTCTTGTGTCGGCCTGAAGGACTCATACCTTATCGAAGCCCTATATCATCTCCGGCGGAATCGGTGGATTGTCTCCTTGCGTCGCGGGCTTTACGCCATCTCCTCATCAGTCCCGGGTGTCGCGCCAACGCACGAGTTCGAAATTGCAATGGCACTGGTTGACCCAGCAGCCATCAGCCATTGGTCGGCGTTGCACTATCATGGTCTTACCGAGCAGGTACCGCGAAAGGTGTTCGTGTTGACAACCACGGCGGGCGCCATTCCCCGGCGGAGGAGCAACAAGGCTCCGAATCCGAAGGAAGGGTATCGGGTCGGTGAGGCTGTTTACCAGTTTGTCCAGGTCAGGCCGGATCGCTTTTTCGGCACCGGGAAAGTGTGGGTAGGAGATGCGCGTGTAACGATCACCGACGCAGAACGAACGCTGCTCGACGGATTGTCAATGCCCCAGTATTGCGGCGACTTCGCCGAAGTGCTCCACGCCTTCGACGTGCGAGGCCGCGATCTTAATCTCGAACGAATCATCGACTACGCACTTCGGTTGGGCGATGCGACGGCGAAGCGACTTGGTTGGATCCTCGAACAACTAGGAATCGATCCACGACGGCTCAAGCGACTGGCTAAGATTCCAATTAAGGGTTATCGAAAGCTTGATCCGACCGGTCCCTCCAAGGGACCCGTAAGTCGCGATTGGATGATTCGTGAGAACCTTCCCGGAAGGGTGGGCCTATGAAACCTCTCCGCACACGGTTGGAAGAGGCTCGCATGCGATCTGGGATCCCCTGGGAAGTGCTCGAACGCGACTATATCCTTTCCTGGATTCTTGCCGGCATCTACCAGGTACCGGCACTCCGCGACACGCTCGTATTCAAGGGCGGGACTGCGCTCAAGAAGTGCTATTTCGGCGACTATCGCTTTTCCGAAGATCTGGATTTCACGGGTCTGCCAGGTGTGCCCACCGGCAGGGCTATGGAGGCAGTGATTCTTCAGGCCTGCGATGCGGCGGCCAAACTTCTTGATGAATACGCGCCTGTGGAGATCGTGGCGGAACGCTACGCCGAGAAGGAGCCGCACCCCGGAAATCAAGAAGCCTTCACGATCCGGGCCCGCCTTCCGTGGCAGAAGCAAGCGCACACGCGCGCAATGATTGAAACAGCGATGGACGAGAAGTTACTGAGGCCGCCCGAAAATCGGAAACTAATTCATGAGTACGGTGAGCCGCTCGACGCCAAGGTGCAGGTTTACGCTCTGGAAGAGATCGTTGCAGAGAAACTGCGTGCAATTCTCCAACACTCGGAGAGGTTTGAAGTACGAGGCTGGATTCGCTCGCGTGCCCGGGATTATTACGATCTGTGGCGCATTCTCGGCACCTATAAGAACCAGATGAACCTGGCTGATTTCGCTCCCTTCCTCCGCGAAAAATGCGATGTGCGCAACGTCAGCTTCAAGGATGCAGAGAGTTTCTTCCCGGAGGGCATGCTGGCTTATGTCGAGAAAACCTGGGACCAGTGGCTCGGGCCGTTGGTGCCCCGTTTGCCCGCATTCGAAATCGTCATTGGCCAACTCAGGCCGCAAATCGGCTCTCTAATCCCGCCACGCGCATGATCGTAGGAGCGCATTTGCGTGTCAGGGCCGTAGATGATGCGAATGGTGCGCTCGACGTCGTCGGCACCCAATCTCAAAGTATGATGTTGCCCCGGCCATACAGGTTCGAGATCGCGATTGATCACGTCATAAGACCATTTGCGGACAAGATCCCCACCAAGCGTCGTCGTGGTACCGATTGGGCCTAATGGGTCACCGTTCTTGTAGCAACGTTCCCATTTGCCGGGATCGAAGAGTCGAGGCATTCTCAATCTCCCGACTGTTTATGCACTCAAACCTCGTACCCGCTGGCACGCTGGACGAGCCTGTCATCCCTGGTGCATCGATATCCTACCCGCCTGAAGGCTGCGATGATCTGGCGTTCCTCCCTCGGGGCAAGAGTCAGGCATTCCCCGTTCAGGTGGCTGCTTCCGATTGATCCGTACTTCTGTTGTATCGCCTTGGGCACCCAGTCCAGCATTTGCTGTGCTGGCCAGGCGGGCCAATCACCGTCGGCTGCCCACGGCACCTGGTCTCTGCTGAACGGGTCATCGTCTTCGGGAAAGCGGGGGTTCGCCGACCGGCAGCTTCACATATTCCTCTCGGGCCTGCTCAGGCGTTGCATCGGGCCTTCTCGCGTGCAGCTCTTCGTAAAAAGTGGTGAAATCCGTTATCGTTCCCTCGAAGTAGGAGCCCATGAACTCGATCAATTCGTCGTAAGCATCTTGGCCTACCGCCGACCGGAACTGCCCCCATGTTTTTGCTGTCCACAGGGCCTTGTGACAAGCGCAGAGCTGGTTGGCGTCACTTCTCTTGGCGAACACCAGAGACCCATCCACGTCACCGTATACCACCTCTTCCGATGCCGGTTGCCCGGTTGGGGTCTCGGACTGTTCCTGCATCTGAGTCCGGAGCCGCTGACCAAGTTCCGTCATCCGGTCCCACAAGGTGAGGATGATAGAGGTCAGTTCGGCCTTCGCCGCCGCGACATCGGACGCAAACCAGAATACCTAGCCACCTATCCCTGCCATTCCTGGTGCGCGTCTAGTCACCCATGTGCAGGGCTTGGATATCATGGTCACCATCGCCTGAAACAGTCTGACCGGATTTGGTGGCTCCCAAACATCGCCTCCATATGCCCCCAATAGAGGCGAAAGGCGACCCAGTGCTGTCTCAGAGTCGATAATCATCCGTGAGTCGTACTCAACTGTCATGAAGGGCAATTCCACATCCGTGAACGGCGAATGATGAAAACGATCACTGTTACCCAAGATGCCGGACCAGTCGGCGAGGAGGTGCGTGCATCCTGGGTTTTCAGGGCTTCCGCGGAACGGACAATGCACGAGGTTGCACTTCCAGCACACATGGTTCTTTAGAGGACCGACGCAACGACTGCAGGTTGGATCTGACGGTTTACAATCCATCACGGGCGCTGCCGGTTGAGGATCGACTACTCCTTCCGTAGTCTGCTGTACCTCCTCCTGGCCCTCCCGCAGCTGTGCCTGAAGGTCGGGCACTTCTTCAAGGATTTCAGGATGACTTGGCAATGAGGTCTTCCAAATGAGCCAGGGCGCGAGGGTCGGCAGGGCATAGTTGCGTGCCAGGCATGAAGCTCTTTGCGGCATCGGCATACTGTCCCTGGCTCTGTTGAGCAATTCCCAGGTTCTTATGCGCATTATGGCGGCGCGACAGTATCTCTCCGCTTCCTGGCACTGTCCCGCCTGGTTGAGGCAGTACCCGAGGTTATTGTCGAGGAGGTACCACACCTCGCCCGGGTCCTGCGGCAGTTCAAAAGCTCCCAGGTACGCTTCCCGTGCAGCCTCGTAGTCCCCTGACCGCTCCATGACCTGCCCCATTCCAAGAAGGCACCCCTCCTTTTCGATTGGCGCATCCACCAGGAACAGGACCTTCCCAAGGTAATCATAAGCCGCCGTGAAATGGCCGCTGTCTGTGCACTTCTCGGCAAGGTAGCGGAGAAATGGTGCGATCTCGTATTTCCTTCCCCACAGCTTGACCAGCATCGAGAACACCTTGCCGGTATCATGCACGGCAGAGATTTCACCCTCGGGCGTGATGAAGCCGTTGAAGTGCTCCTCACCCTTTGCGTTCGACGCCAAGGCCCTGCCGTGCGCATCCTGAACCTGGGTCCATACCATCTGCAGCCTTAAATCCTTTGGCTTCCGTTTCTTTCCCATGAGCCTCCAACCTTTATCGAAAACTGCATCCCACACCAAGTGCAACCGGACCACGGCGGGTCAACTGTCAGCACGCCAGCAATCCACAGTCGGCGAATGAGAAGAATGCCTCCTGGCCGACAACGACATGGTCGAGCACTCGGATGCCCAGGATCTTCCCAGCCTCACAGAGCCGCGAGGTGCGATTGCGATCTTCCAGGCTCGGCTCAGGACATCCGCTTGGATGGTTGTGCAAGAAGATCACGGCGGCACTGTTGGCCAGAATCGCAGCCTTGAAGACCTCGCGGGGACACACCGCCGACATGCTGAGGGAGCCCTGCGAAACCAGGTTCACGCCGATGAGCCCGTTCTTGCTGTCGAGCATGAGAACGTGAAACTGCTCGCGGTCCGCGTCGGCATGGAGCTGTTCTCGGGCGAACTAGAATGCTTCAAGAGAATTGGCGAAGTGCTTCCATGTGGACTGGAGCGAGCCATCGCGGACTAGGGACAACCGTTGTCGGGGGATGCGATAGGATGTTGCAGATACTTGCAGTGCATTGGTGTCGATCATTGATGCATGCTCCTTTCGGTTCAAGGTTGCATGCATCAGGAGCCGGAAATAAAAAAGCCGCCCATCGAGGCGGCAGATCCGGGGAGACATCATTTCAGAACTGAGTTCTGCGCATCGAGCCTTTCAGCTCAAGGCACCGCGGGTCTCCTGCTCGGTTGCCGGACCTGGAAACGTCCCAAGTCACTCCTGATGCTAATTACTGTTTAAGATGGCACCTGTCAGAAGTCAAATGGATTTATTGAGTGTGCTTCGCTTGGTGCACGGCATGTAAAGCAGGTCTTGGAAAGAAGTATGCGCAAAAAGCGAGTCCTAGCGTCAATTTTGGGTTATGGGGGCTATCCAGGTTATGATACAAACAGAGTTTGCATTACCAAGTTCAAACGAGAGAGGATGCCATGAGAACAACTTTTTTTGCTCTGCTGTTCTCCCTGGCCTTTGCTCTTCCGAGTTTGGCCCAAGACACCACCGGCGCTAACGCTACGGCTACCGATCCTACGACCACGATTCTTATTGCTCGTACTGGCCTGCGAACCGATGCGCCATATATCGGAACTTACCACTGCTTCGAGGTGTTTCAGCTTCGGGGCAAGTGGATCTATCCCGATGTCGGCTACATAGACTTCGCAACCAACAACTATCGGGAGATCTTCGTGGGAGCTGGTCGGACGCTCTATGACGGCGAAAGGCTGATGGTGGCCGAAGAGCTGTACTACACTCAAGCCGTGGGGCCTGCCGCAAAAAGTGCGAAGTATCTCCAACCCTATACGCTCATCAAGATCCACTTCACCCGGAAGTTCAGTAATGAAACCGTATACTTCCCATATTTGCCCTTGAACAACCCCGCTCGGGTCCAACACGTCCTTGAGCGTTCAAAGTTCGAGTATGCCCTTAACGAGACCTGGAAAGTCGGAGCAGGATATGCGGGTTACAAGTATGGTGACGATCAGTGGCAGAACAAGCCAATCATTACAACAACGGTTTCAACAAAGAGAGGAGGTGCGTTCGAGTTCTGGCTCCAAAAGATGCCAGGCGGCGGACAGATCCAGGTACGATATACCCTCGTGCATGTCGGCAAGAAATAGCCCACTCGTATCCTCTCTATCAGATCCAGCAACGGTAACTTGCTTCCAAACAAGCCACCGCTTTACTCTTTAAGAAGTTTGGGTCTTCAGTCAAATTTGTGGGTAAAAACGACGTGATAAATGGCTTGATGGAAAATGCCGCGTCCGTGGAAATCCGCAAAGAGCGCGGATTTCCACCGCCGCTTGGAAAAGTCCCGCCCAAAAGCAGCGTGACTTTACCACATTTTCCCACAGGCCCTACTGGACTCTCTCTTTTGCAAAGATCTTTGAAAAGCTGGCAATGAAAGCGCGAGAAAGGCAGCGACGAAGAATAAGGTAGCGCATCCTGGCCCCAATCCTGTATTGGATAGCTTTGCCAAGCACAAAT
>Ga0187866_1003202_pt1 | contig 12474 bp, 12 predicted proteins | sample June2016WEW_11_1_3_FD_133013 | JGI IMG/M metagenome (GOLD analysis project Ga0187866, IMG submission 133013) | Peatland microbial communities from SPRUCE experiment site at the Marcell Experimental Forest, Minnesota, USA - June2016WEW_11_150 | ecosystem: Environmental > Terrestrial > Soil >... | reverse complement strand
GACCTCTTTACCCCCGCAGCGCGGACGGCAAAGAGAATGAAGGGAAGCAAGAACCGAGTTCATGTCTTGGGAAAGAGACCCAAAAAGACAGCTCGTCGTAAATAGAGACTTCTTCCTGTAATCAAGTTTTCTTAATCACCCTGCCCAATAGAAGACTTCAATCCAAAATCAATAAAAAGTGGGGAAATTGTCAGGAAAGTTTACAACTTTAAGAATGGGGAAATTCCTTAATTAAATCAAAGTAGTTAGGACATCGGAGTAAACCTCTCGTCGAAAAACTTTACACTTTTGGTTTTCAATAAAATAGTAGGAATTTGAAAAATTTTTGATTTATCAGGTGTTTACAGCATTTTATTACAATTGGCATCAATTGTGCTTCATTTAACACCTTCAAGTAATCCTCTTGGAGTAGACTCCAGATATGGTAGCCTATGAATTCTACTGGCGTGACGAAACAGGGAAAGAGCATTTTATTGGGATACTACCAGAGAGAAGGAAAAAGCCAGAAAGAATAACAGAGGTATCTGTCCTGAACTGGGGATGGAAGGTTATAGGCGATAATTCAGATGTCAAAGATATTTATTTCATTAAGGTAGATGTGTAGATTTCTAATCTAATTTGCTGAACTCAATAATATTCTGTTTATTTTCTATCCTCTTCAGGAGCTTTCTTTTCTTTTTTCACAACTCCGTTACCACCACATCTTGAGCAGACAATAAAGCCATCGGGGCTCTTGGGTAATTTACCTTTTCCCTTACAATCCGGACAGAACAGCATACCGTACTTTTCTGGATCAAAATTTTTGCCCATATCAATTTTTTACCTCTTTTTAGGGTAAAAATTCAAAAATATTTTAGCTCATTGGACAAAGGTAGTCAATCTATGGCTCCGTATTTATCAACAAAATACTTATAGTTTGCCTACTGGAAAAGTATGCCGACCCTTTTATCTATACGTATTTCTAGAAGTAATCGTTACCTTCTTCAGTTATCTCGGGTTGAACATTCGTAGGTGTAACCACCAATCAAGAGCCAACCTGACAATGTCTGACGATTCTAATCTTATCTCCTTACAAATAAAAATACTTCTTAACATTTGCTGAACCTCTTACCGGGTAAAATCTGCCTTTCCCCAAAATTGCGAGACTGCTCTTTGAATCAAGAAGAATAAAAAAGGATTAATTTAAGCCATGACCAATTAATCTAAGAAGTAGAATCATCTGAATTGGTTATAGAAAAAAATTAAGGATTAACAAAAAAGTTGAACTTCTTTGAAATATATATTTATCTTTTTATATATATTATTCTCTCCTAAAATATTTTTTTTGATTTTTTCATTAATTTATTAATCTTTCCCAGTAAAACCATAATTTCCTTCCTAAATTTAGAATATTTCCACTTCCAAAAATTTAATCTTTTACTTAATCTATTAATCTATCAGGGTATCTTTTTTGGAAAAAGGAGCACCGCTACATCCTGAACCCGTTTTTCCTTATTACTCATTTGCCTCCACTATTTTTGCATTGAAGATGTAAACTTGATTTCCATCTACCTTTGAATTATCAACTTTATAACCAAGTTCTTTGAGCACTTTTTTAAAGTCTGTCTTCTTTTCAGGCTCCTTCTTTCCATCGTTTTTGCAGAAAGCGATATAGACTTGGTATGCGGTCCCAAATTTCACTTTATCGTTAGAGTCTTTTGTCTTCATAAGGCATTCATTAGCAAAGGCACGAACACTGTCCATTTCCCTCCTGTAGTCCTGCTTTACGAGTTTCATGGACTGAGACTCCATTAGTCTGAACTTCCTCTCCCGCAATCTTCTGTATCCTTCCAAAGCCCAGTTAAAGATTCCTGAAAGTTCACCAATTAGTTTGGATTCCAGGTCCCGGTCCATTTCCTCTTCGGAAAAAGTTCTGGGAAATTCTATCAGCCAGATCCTACGCCACATTCCATGAGAGGTATCGGTCACATTTGGAAGCTTGTTCATTGCCAGATAATGCTTCGCAAACGGTCTGAATTTCATTGGATGCTTGTATAAATCTCTCCCGGTAACCCAATCTCCAGAGGTAACTGCTTTGATTGTGTCTGTATTAATTTGCTTAGAATGAGGAGTTTCTCCGGAGACATTAATCATTTTTTGAAAGAGCTGAACGATGTAATGCTCATCCGAAAGAGAGCTGAAGCTAATATTTGAAGTATTTTCTTTTCCCACGAGGTTTGAAATGGTATTGATGAACACTGATTTGCCATTGCTCCCTCCTCCAACCAGGAAAAAGACTGCTGGAGTGGGAAGAGATTTATGAAAGCAATACCCTGCGGCTTCTTGGATAAAAGTTATTTTTTCCTGATCTTCAAGGAAGACTTCGTCTAGGTATCGGAGGAACCTGTCGCACTTCGCCATAGGGGCATAATCATAAGGAAGAAGGTTGGTTGTAAAAATTTCAGGAGTATGTGGTACCAATATTCCTTCATCGAGTTTAAAAAGACCGTTTTGAAGTGTTAAATAATTGACCTGGTCGTTTCTCGCTTTCTCACTCTCGACTAAGATGTCCCCGACAGCGTAATGGATAAGCTCATCCAGAGCAGATTTCTTAAAGAGTTCTCGATGATTCTTGAGCTGTTTTTGACAAAGTCTATTTAAAGATTCGGAAGTGAGTTGCTCATAGCATTTCCCGTTATATTTAAAAAAGGCTCTCTCCTGGTCAAGGATCTTTAATTTATGTTTTCTGACAATATATTCCTGAAGTGTGACAACCTTAAGGTGATACCCTCCTTTATCATCTTTATGGATCGCACCAGAAATAAACAGTGGGTCTAGTATCTCCTGTTCCGTCAGGTTTGTTTTCTCCTTAGCCTTGTCTATATTGTGTTTGAGGTATTGGTCAGGAGCATTATGAGTTCGGTATTTCTCCCCAATTAGGTAAGCTCTGTCTGAGAAAATTGCCTCTATTTTTTCTTCGCTTACTCCTTTATTGACCAGAGCAGTTATCACAGCCATATCCACTTCACTGCGAGATTCATAAGTCCCATCGTTTCCATTGCGTATTAAAGATTTTATCCTCTCGGATACAAAAAGATTATCAACATCAACAAGCTCAAATTTCTCATTCTGGGCTTTAGGGTTCGATAAAATAGCCCTCGGTTTCTGGCTGGATTTTTCTTTGATAATCTTTTCCTGGGATAAGAACTCTTTAAAATCCTCATAAACATATTTCCTCCCAGAATTAAAAATCAATTTAACCGGGCGTGGATTATCAGGATCTTTAAAATTATACGTCCCTGGCACCCTTAATACCCTGGAAATATCCTGGGTGCCGGCATCACCACCTAATCTTAGAGACAGGCTTTTGTTAATATTCTCAAGAGTCTCAATCCCATATTCGTTTACATTGAGTGGACTCTGAAGGACCCAATAACAATGAAATCCGCCGCCACTGTGAACAATTAATGTTGGTTCAGGCCTGAAGTCTTGAATGAGTTTTAATACTTCGTCATAAGTTTGATGGTTGGGTGATTTCTTGTGTCCGGTCGCTCCATAATCAACCTCTGAATGGAACACACATAACCACCTTACATTCTCCTTCTTACCTCCCTTTCCGGTTCTGGGATTTACTCCTAAATAAACATCGATCCCTTTGGTGCAGAGGTCATAAGCCTTCTCAGCAGCCTCTTCTTCTGAAAAAAAGAAGTGTTGCGAAGCTGGCTTGAAGGTTCGGATTTCAATTTCTCCAAGCTGATTCTCTAAGACAGAGTTAAAAAGGGTATTAAAAAAATGTATAGCAGTATCCATGAATTCTTCTTTGTTTAGAATCAAAGTATTACTCATCTTTAAGATCCTCCTCAATCTTAGTAAATATCGAATCCTCCACTGTGTCTACAAAACTCGGCGAACTTCCTGACATTCTCTTCAGTAAAAAAAGATTGCTCTATTTCGCCCTCCCCGTCGCAGGTTCTGCACTTGTCTTTGCCCTTGAATCCTGCACCCTCGCAAAAGCCACACCGGATGGGAGGAAAGGCAATCATCAATTCAATCTCGCGGCGCTTAGCAAGCCCGCCTTTTATTAAGCGATCAAGGTTTTTTGCTATTGCACTGGCGGTCTCGGCATCGACGATGTGGCCATGGTTAGAATACCAGCCTTCAATCTCGCCTTCCCTGAGTAAGTCTCGGCACGTGTCAATTAGGAAGTCAACAAGTCGTTTCCATGAACGGATATTGTTGTAAAAACGTTTCTCTGACCCGTTCGCTGCCTCCAAGGTTGCCATATTTTATTTACCTCCTACGAGTAATTTAGATTGAAAAAGGGTCTCTTTCTAATTCCTCAGCCATTATCATCTTGTCACGTCTCCCTTAGATTTCGCCTCCGTGCTGGCTTCAGACTTTAGGAAATCACGAACCAATGATCTTAGCAACTGAGAGATCGGAACTTCCCTCTTTTCCGAAGCTTCTTGGAGTTGTTCGTACATCTCAGGAGAGGTAGAGAAACTCATCCCCTTGCCCAGCTTCTTTTTCATGCTAATCCCTCCTATTAAATCTAAAGGATTTTAAATATGTTCAATGAAGCAAGAGGGAACAGATGGCAGTCAGTTTCTGGAAATAGGGGTCTGATATCATGAAGGAGTCAAAAATGGAGAGCGGTAATGATGGAGGGAGAGAGCCGGTCAGAATTTGTCTTGTCGTAGCTTGGGCAGCTATGTTTGCTGTGTTTGCTTTTTTCTTCTCTCACGGTATCTTTGTTTCTCTTTTTCACGAGCTATAACCTGATCTTCGTTCCATTTCTCCTTTCCCCACCTGCTGGAAGCGCATCCCGGACAATGCTCCTTATCTTTCCTGGTGATCACGATCCATTTTTTGCAATTCCTGCATATGCCAAAAAGAGAAATGGGAACCCCTTTGATCAAATCGAGGAAATTATTTTTAATCTTGGAATCTCGATCATGGATGTCAATTCTCCCTCCATCGAAGCACATGGTGACATGGGAGACTGCCCCTGACCTCAAATTGATTTGATAATATTTATCCATCTGGTTCGGATCATATGGTAACAACCCCTGCAGCTCATGGGGAATTGCCTGTTGATCATTTTGTGGTGCCATTCTTGCCGGTAATACTTTCTCCTTATAATCCAAAAGAGCTTTCTTGATTTGATTCCAAAGGGGTTTCAGCGCCCTGTGCCAATTGTGGAGTGCTTTCAGAAAGTCTGTGCTTTCATGCTCTTCTTGATCGCATTGATCCATCCAGAATTCGTCCTTGAACAAAAGACGTTCTAATCTAAGGGCCATACCCCGCGCTTCATCTCTTTGATTCTCAAATTCCTTTGTAATGGAGGCTTGGTCCTTCTCCAAGAAGTTTTCTACAATGAATTGTAAATCCTTTGTCTTTTTCCCCGAAAATGAATCGCTCCGCTTTTTTGTCATCAACACACCCCCTCAAGATTTGGCTACACGCTGCACATCATGTTGTAACTATTTGAAAATTATAATGATTTTTGCGTGCAGCTAATACTTGGAATCGCTACACGCTGCACCCGTCGTTGTTGAACTGGTCCTTTTTTCTTTCATTTTCATGGTAGCCGCCCACATCTAACTAAAATTTTTTTTGATGGATTTTTATCTTTTTATATAACTCATTATAAGTACTTGCATTATCTCTGTCAATGGCGAATTTACCATGAACGTTTTTTAGCAATTTTAGAATCTAATAATTCATGTAAAGTGTAACGATTTCAAATACTTATTGACAAACAAGAGGGGTGTTATTATAATTCATTTAAATCCTTGCTGAGAACCGATGCTCTCTGAAAACCAATAAGGTGGGAGGGATCATCCCTACCGGTCGGAGAGGGAGGCAAATGTGAGGAATCAACTACAGGGTGCTGGATTCGGAGCACAATAGAAATTTGAGCCCAGACCCAGAAAGGAGGGAGGCTATCGAGTAAAAGATGATGGAGTTGGCTATGGCAGGTTCATCAAATGACAATTCAGCGTCCATTTTTGATGAACACGAAACATCTCAAAAATTTAAAAATCTATCGTTTAGTGAGAACGACAAATTAGGAGGATTTTCTTATGTTGGATAGAAATGATTTAATTACGGAGTTGATTTATTTACCAAGGGTGTCCAGGCGCACGGAGGAAATGGTTCGTATGTTGCTGGGGCTCTTCGGAAGGTTCGTCCATTTTGACCAGATTAGTTTTTACTTAATTTTAGCTCTTTATGCAATTTTAACCTATCTTTATGACATTTTTTACTCAATCCCCTATCTGCAGATCCTCGGGCCATACGGGTCAGGCAAGTCTCGCGTAAGCGATGTCCTTGAAAAGCTGTGTTCGAATCCGTCCAGCAGTGGAGATATCTCGGATGCGGCCCTCTTTCGGACGATTGCTGAAAAGAAGGGACCGACGATGATTGTGGACGAAGCAGATGATCTCGGTGGCGGAACACGGCGAGGCATTCTTCTCCGGGTTCTGAAAACGGGATACCGGCAGAACGGGAGTGTGACTCGATGCGGTCGCGGAGGGACAATTGAGCGGTTCCCAACCTTTGGCCCCAAAATAATTCTCAACGAGAAGGGCATTGCGGACCGGGCGCTGGCAAGTCGGTGCATCGTGGTTCATATGGAGAGGTCTACACGACGCTTCGAACAATTAAGCCTTTCAGATGATGGTGAGTTCAAGGAAATGAGAGAAAGGATTCGTCTATTCGCCGATGATTTTCGAGACGTGGTTTCTGATCGTTACGCTTCCTTTCCAGGGATCGACGGGATAATAGGCCGAGATGAAGAGGTCTGGCGGTCAATGATCGTCATCGCAGACCTTCTGTCTGCTTTACTCGATACGCCATCTATTAGGGAAAACGTCATAAGGTTTGCAACAAGAATGATTCTCCAACGAGAAAAAACGCAGTTGATTGGCAACACACCCGGTCAAATTCTTCAGAGCACTCAGGCATATGTAGAAGACCCGCCAGCGCCACCTATAGAGATTGAAGGACTCCGGTTTTTTGTGGGCGAAAGTCTGTGCAAATCAATAAGGGACGGGTGGAGCATCCCGAATCTGAAGCTGGACGCGGTTTCCCGTGTTCTCAATCATTTCGGCATCATTAAAGAGGTCCGGCGTCCCCACCTAAAGATGAAAATTAAGGGCCACGAAGTCGAGGTTCAGCGGTCGTGCTATGCGCTGGACGAAGAAAGGCTGTTAAAACTCGCCAGCCAGTATGGTAAAGGAGGGAAGAACTCATGAACCAAGATTTTCGTGAAAGATACAGACCTAAAACGTTCTCAGAAATTCTCGGGAACGGGAGGGTCGTTAGAACATTGACAAACATGATTAAGTCAGGGTCCACTTATAAAAATATTCTTTTTCACGGACCTACCGGATCTGGTAAGAGCACCTTGGCTCGGATCTTTGTCAAGGCTGTCCTTTGCCGGAAATTTGCGGGAGATGTTTGTGGAATCTGCGACAAGTGCTCATCCTTCGACCGTGACTTCCCGAAAGGTTCTGATTACTTTTATCATGACTGTAGCAAGATGACCGGGAAAGAGCTGGACGAAATCCTCCGGACCCTTCCCTTTCAGATCTTTTCGGAAACGGGAAGGCAGATCCATATCTTTGATGAGTTCGGACGAACGAAAGAGCCCCTGCAGGACAAGTTCCTCGTGCCCATGGAAGTATATAAGGAGGTCCTCTTGATCTTTTGCTTGATCGACCTCACGAACATTATACAACCCTTTCGCGATAGGCTTGACGTCTTTAAGACAAAGCCTCCAGAAATTGATGAGATCGTTCCCTGGCTCCAACGGATATGCAACGCTGAGGGAATCACCGTTAGGGATAACAACGCACTAAAACAGGTTGCCCTGAGCGCTGACCGATTGCCAAGGGTGTGTCTGAGTCTGCTACAACAGGCTTATTTTCTGGGCGAGCCTCTCGGCACAAGCCTGGTTAAGGAACTCGCTCAGGATATTAAATCTTCAAGTGATGATCCTGAATATTCTCTTGTGAAATGACTGGTCAAGAGGATTCCAGACCAATCTCAAGGCTGAGTTCGTAAAAAAAGAGTAACGGAGAAGTCAACAGCTTAATTAAGTAATTGTGTAGTGGGGATTCAGTGCAGACGGAATACTAATTACCTTTTAATTACGTTCGTCCATTTACCTTAATTTTTTAGGAGCTCTAATTATGTTAGCTGTCTGGATCCCCCATTTCCTGGCCTTTGGGCTGGGTTTTGGGGAGGTTATATATGAAGAAGGAAATAAACGAGAGGGTAGAACCTCAACAAGAAAGGAAATTCATAGAGGATTTATCATTAGGATTTTTAAACGTCCACGACATCGCTGGATATCTCAAGCTTCGAACCAGCACGGTTTATTCCCTGGTCGAAAAGAGAGCAATACCCTATTACCGCGTAGGCAGACAAATAAGATTTTGGAAGGAGGATATCGACCAGTGGATGACGGAGCGAAAAGAAGAGGCTATCGATACCAGGGTGGAAGCAGACAAAGTTGTCAGGTCCGTTGAGAGGAAGTCAAATCTTGATATTAAAAAAATTCTGAAGGAAGTCGTTGATGAGGTGAAAGGGAAGCGATATACTGGTAGTAACGGGAAACCAGACCAAACAAGGGGCCTCGGAAAGGAGGTCGAACATGGGTCTTTATAAGAGGGGCGAGGTCTGGTGGGTGAGTTTCGTCTATCAAGGCAAACATTACAGAGAATCGACGGAAACTATCAATAAAAAGTTGGCCCAGGAAGTTTTTTATAAGCTAAAGGGAGAGATCTCAGAGGGAAAGTTGCCTGAAATTTTTCTTAAAAAGGCGGTTATGTTTGAGGATTTGTCCGAAGATTTCCTTACAGATTATCGTATCAATGGGAGAGATACCCTGAATAAAGCCGAGAGGTCCGTTAAGTATCTTAAGAGTTCTTTTGGTGGAATAAGGGCAGCCAATATCACTACGGATAAGGTTAAGACCTATATAAAGGATAGGATGGATCAAGGTTTCTCTAATGCTTCCATCAACCGGGAATTGGCAGCACTCAAAAGGATGTTCCATCTCGCAACAGAGTGCACACCTCCAAAGGTAACCTTAATTCCTTACATTCCGATGCTGAAAGAATCCAATGTAAGAAAGGGTTTCTTTGAGCATACTGAATATTTGGTGGTCAAGGATGCCTTACCTGAATACCTAAAGCCGATAGTGACCTTTGGTTATTTCAGCGGATGGAGAATAAGTGAAATCCTGGGCCTTACATGGGACAGAGTGGATCTAAAGGAAGGAAAGGTTCGGCTCGATCCTGGGGAGACCAAGAATGAAGAGGGTCGGACTTTTTACCTTACAAGAGAGTTGATTGAAGAGATGAAGGCCCTGCATCGGAACAGGCAGCTAGGTTGTCCTTACGTCTTTCATCGAGATGGAAAGCCCATTAAAGGGTTTAGGAAATCTTGGATAAGCGCTTGTATTAAAGTTGGGCTTTGTGAAGTCATGAAAGATAAGGAGGGGAACCCGGTTGTGATCAAGATGAAGAATGGGGGAGAGAAGGTGGTTAAGATCCCTACAAAGATCTTTCACGATTTCAGGAGGACCGCCATAAGAGACATGGTCAGATCAGGGATTTCAGAGAAGGTGGCCATGACCATTTCAGGCCACAAGTCCCGAAATGTGTTTGAGCGGTATAACATCGTTAATGACCAGGACCTGAGAGAGGCCGCTTTAAAATTTCAGGATTACCAAGATAGGAAAAGCGCTACGGCCGGAATCTTAACTCCCAAACAAGGGGAGGTTATTCAATTTCGGCATGCAGAAAATGAATAGGCGAGAGTTTTGATAACCATGAGGGGCAGAAAATTCAGTCACAATTCAGTCACAATCAATGAAAAAGGGGTCAACCTTGATTTGGCTAACCCCTTGTTTCTAAAAGTGCCGGGTCGCGGAATCGAACCACGGACACGAGGATTTTCAGTCCTCTGCTCTACCGACTGAGCTAACCCGGCATCGTGAATAATTAGAAAATTTATATTACAACCCCTCTGATGTGTCAAGAGATAGTTTCGAGATAGTTTCGAGATTTCCGAAAAAATCCAGAAATCTCTGATTACATACCTGCCTGCCCCGCCCTCGGTCGGGACCGGGGCCGGTAGGCAGGGATTATGAAAGGATTACACAGATAAAAAATTTGATGGAAAAAGAGAAAATCTGTTTAATCATTTTTTGAAATCTGTGTAATCAAGAGAGCGTAAAGCAGTTTTCAAAAGCTCTCGTTTCATTTTAAAAAGTATAAGAGACTCCTACAAGAAAATTCCGCCCTGGTGATGGATAAAAGAGTTGACTTGTCCCGGCAGCATTGGTGACCGCATATTCTGAATACTTTTGATTGGTAAGATTGTTCACGCCTACAAAGGCCTTCAATCCTTTCCAATTATAGGAAAGCTTTGCATCGAGGGTATAATACGCATCCAATCGGCCAAATTGATTACCCCAGTCGCTGATAAGATGCCGGGATCCAACGATATTGGCTTTGGTATTTAATAGAAATCCTTTACCAAAATCAATATCCACGCCCAAGGAACCTTTATGCCTCGGCACTCCAGGAATATCATTTCCTAAAAAGGGAGCTTCCCGAAGAATGGGTCTGATATAATTATAGTTTGCCCAGCACGAAAGCCATGGATACGGTTTCACCTTTGCTCCGACTTCTATCCCCTGGCGGCGGGTTTTCGGAAAGTTCTCATTGGAGAATGTTTCAGGATTGAAAAAGATCTCATCGTGGAGATCGATCCAGAATAAAGTTAGATTAGCCTCAATTTGATCGGTAAAGGCATGGCGAACTCCTGCCTCGTAGTGATATCCGGTCTGGGGTTTTATTGAAGGGTTCACTTGAAAGGTAGGAAAGTACTGAATCAATTCGTCAGAAACAGGGAATCTGAAACTTCGCTTGAAACTAAAAAAGGCGGACGATTTTTTATCAAACAGATAGTTGATGGAGAGGCTGTAAGCAGGCTCATTATCTCTTGTCATATCTTTTGCTCTCGGCGTCTCCTGAAAAAGGTCGAAAGTTACCCATTCGTGGCGGTAACCCACGGACAGAATCAGATTGTCGAGAATCGAAAACTCATCTAAGACATAAGAGCCTATTGACTGTTTTGTAACTTCCAACCGATTCAAAAAAGTCTGGCCGAAAAAGACCGTTTGCGAATCGACCGTAGAATCCGAATTATAGAAATCGAATCCGAGGGTGAGTTTATTCCGAAAGTTCCATAAGTTCTTTTCGAGAATGTATTTTGGGGTAAATCCCCAGGTACTTATATCTCTTTTGTCTTTAAAAGAGTAGGATACGAAGAAATCGTCCACCTCTCGATGTCGATAGGACAGGTCCGCCTCGATTCGGCCAAGATTCCATAGTTTGGCTTTGACTGCCAGTACACCATATCCATCATCAGTTTCGGCGTGATCGTCAGGAGCAAGGGTGGCCCGAGGATGCGATATATAAATATCTTTGGGAAGTCCTCCAGGCAACCCTGTGTCATCCGCATGGAACCCCCCACTGAAGCTGAAACTAAGGTTCTCGTTCATATCATAAATTAATTTTCCTCCCACATCTTTGGCTCTTAGAAATCCATTTTCACGATAGCCTTCTGTAGAGCTGTGACTGGCATTGAGGATGGCGGACAGAGGACCCCATTTTCCACTGACCGAAGCACTTTCTTTGTTGTAGCCATAGCTTCCACCCACCACTTCTGCATTCGCAGAAAAAGGTTTTTCAGGCTTCTTCGTAATGATATTGATTACACCTCCAACAGCATTGTCACCGTAGAGAACACTTCCAGGGCCCCGAACGATTTCAATCCGTTCCACCTGATCAAGAGGGATCTGGGTCCAGTCAACTCCGCTGAGATCGATTTCGTTGACCCTTCTTCCATCCACTAAAACAAGGGTGTTTAGGGGGCCTGTTTCGCCAAAGCCCCTGATGTCCACCGAGGCATTCTTTCCAGTTCCCGAGAGATCACGGACAACCACTCCAACTTCGTCCTTCAAAACATCAGTGACCGCTTGAGCATTCGACTCTGCAATTTTTTCTTTAGTGATAACCGTAACGTTTGCAGGAATCTTCCTGATTTCCTGCTCATCCCGTGTGGCTGTGACAACTACCTTCTCGAGAGTCACCTCCTTTTCCTGTGCGAAGAGGTAGAATGGAAACAAGACGAACAGGGTTAAAGATGAAAAGATAGAAATGAAATGTTTCATGAAGCACCTCCCCGACCCATTCTATGGGTCAAAAAATTTTTGAACGACCCCGAACCATATTAGTTCGGGGCCAGGGGAGAAGGGTTCAAAAAAAATCCCCAGCCTTCGTATTGAAGACTGGGGATTTTACCCGCTTGCACCCTTCACAGTCTTATCCTCGAAGACCTTTCCGTGAAGAATATCCAGGCAGGTTTTCTGACTCTCCCGACCTTAACTCGCCTTCCCATCCTGAGTGTGTC
>Ga0187866_1003199_pt1 | contig 12480 bp, 7 predicted proteins | sample June2016WEW_11_1_3_FD_133013 | JGI IMG/M metagenome (GOLD analysis project Ga0187866, IMG submission 133013) | Peatland microbial communities from SPRUCE experiment site at the Marcell Experimental Forest, Minnesota, USA - June2016WEW_11_150 | ecosystem: Environmental > Terrestrial > Soil >... | reverse complement strand
GGAAACCCGCGGCTGCACCCCAGTTCTTGATGGACATTTGAGCCGAAAGGTCAAGGACTGCCTTGGTGGCGAATCCAGGGCTGATCGAGATGAACGCCGGATCGGTCGGTACAGTCCGGAAATAGGGAATCATCAGAGCGCCGTCAGTGATGAATGCCAGACCCAGGAAGTCGGTCTCCACGAACGGCAGCTCGAGGTCCACGCCCGGATTGATAAAGATCGGGTTGCCCGCGGCGGCGGGCCCCGAGGCACCGTTGGCGTCGATGAAATCTCGCGCGGGATTCAGGTCCACGATCGCCGACACGCCCAGTGCCATGCGGGACCCCGGCACAGGCCGAGCATAGAACCGGCCGCCCATAATGTCCAGCGGCTCCAGAGTTCCGGCCACGATGTCGGGGGCAAGGTCGTTCACCATTGCCTCGAAGCCTCCGCCGGCGCCGTCCACGCCGACATTCAAGCCTATGTGCCGCACGTTCGGGAAGTCCGCGTCATTGGCGAAGTTGCTCATGACGAGGCCGTGGCCCATCGTGATTTCGTCCAGATCCCCGACCTTCAGGAAGAAGGGGTCCCTCTGCTTGCCGTACTCGATGTACTTGATCTTCAGCAGAAGGTCGCGTGTGAAGTCCGCCACCTGGTTCGTCAGTCCGGTCTGGTCCCGACCGAAGCTCCACGGGTCGTTGCCGGCGGGCCGGTACCAGTCGCTTTCGTTGAACATGTCGGCCTGGTAGATGACAGGCAGGTACAGTGCCGTCTTCACCTTGCCCAGCGTGAAGGTCGGCTCGAACACGGCCATCGCGTAGGTCAGGTCCTTGCCCGGGTTGTACGGGTCTGCGACAGTCAGGGACCCGATTTCCAGACCGAGGATACCTCGCAGCGCGGTGAGAATATTGTCCATCATGCTGTTGGTTTGGGGCGCCGGCGCTGTCGTCGGTTTCTGGCAAGGATTGCTGCCCTGGTTGCCTTGTTGCAGGGATGATTGATACGCCTTGTTGACGTTCAGTGTCTCGTTCACATCAAGTTTCGTGAACTTCATCTCATCCTGGAGGCCCTGGAGAACATCCTGGGGTATCTGAAAGGCTTTGAAATCGTGCGCCGCAGTGTCGGCGGCGAACCCCTGCGGCACGTCCAGCGCCGCGCCGGCGGCGTTCTGGATCCACCCGGTCCCCTCCAGCGTGCTCAGCTTCGCGTTGACGGTGTCAGTCACCTCTATGACGACGTCGAATCCGCAGACACCGCAGACGGAGGACCCGGCCTTGATCTGGTACAGGTCTTTCGTGGACGCTTTGCCCGCCACGGTGCGCACCTTGCCAAAGGCCATGGAGAACACGTCCTGCCCGCCCGTGTCCCCGCGCAGCTTCTCCAGCGTGAAGTTCGTGTTTCCGGCGACCTTGATGATCGTGCTCGTATGGTTCAGCTTCAGCTCTGCAACGTCCCTCTTTCCCGTGACGATTGTATATCCGACCTTCAGCTCGTCGCCGTCGGTCGGTTCGCCCAGCGAAGCGCCTTTGTCGTCCCTCACATCGAAGATGCCGCTGTTGTTTTCGTGGTACACCATGGTGACTGATATTGCCGGCGGTTTCGGCGCTGCCGGCGCCGACTGCGCACAAAGAACCCCGGGCAGCGCCAGGAACGCCGTCAGAGCAATCGCGGCGGGATATCTTATCCGCATGCTACCCTCCGTTTCCTAGAAGAGCGTGATCGAGCTCTGCAGCCCGGACGTGACGGTCCACGGGTTGGGCGACTGACGCGGGTCATACGTAAGGATGTACACAAAGGATATGATTGCCGGCCCTGACTGGAAGCTCAGCTGGCCCTGGACGGCCGCATTCTGCGGGCTCACCAGGTCCCCGAAGCTCCCGATCGCCTTCTTGTCATAAACAAAGTTGAAGCTGAATCCAGACAGCACGCCGGAAACAAGGGACAGGATCCCGTTCAAGTGGGGCTCGCTCAGGAACGGGTCGGTCTCCGCGGTGACGAACGGCCCGTCGAGGCTCAGCTTGAAGATCAGCTTGTCGCTCAGCAGGGACGTGCCGAGGCTGATCAACCACCCGAATGTGGAGAACGAGGAGTTCGCCGTCTGAATGGCCTGGTACTGCTGGTCTCTCATGACGTCGTACGACGGGCCGAAGTAGGTGGGAGTAAATCCCAACCCCAGGAATCGCAGCTGGGCGCCGTAGGTGAAGATATTGATGATCCTGCCCGCGACACCGACCATGCTCCCCCAGGTCGTGCCCTGAATCGTGGCAGCGTCCGTGAAGGCGATGAGCGAGAACTCGTCTTTCGTGTAGATCAGGGGGACCATCACGTCGGCGCCAAACACGCTCACTGCGGAGGCCGAGCCGGTTTCACCCGACAACGTTTCAAAGTACGGGTTTGTGTCCACTGCGGCGGTGACGCCTACCTGGAGGTTGTTCACGATAGGGATCGACGTGCCGACAAACGGCTTCACGGAGACGCGGCCGCCTATCACGTCGAACGCGGCCATGTTGCCGATGACCGATTCAACCCCCATGTAGGGGAAGTTGAAAAGACTCCCGTCCATGTCGGCCTGGAGACCGAAGTGGCGCTCGGTGGGCAGGAAGAGCCTGTTGTTGTAGTCGCCCATGATGAAGCCGTCGCCGAGCGAGGCATCGTCGAAAGAGCCCAGCTTCAGGAACAGGGGGTCGCCCTTCACACCCCAGCGGATGTAGGCGATCTTGGGCAGGTAGATGGCGGCGACGCTCTGGAGGGTCACCGCTCCTGTCGGCCACCAGTCCGCCTGCCTGACCGCGAAGGAGTTGCCCGAACCTCCTGAGAAATTGTAATCGAGGGCCACCGCAAGGCCTATGCCGAGCTTTCCGTAGGAGAAGTCCGGAAAGAGAGAAAGCGACTGATACGTCACCGGCCCCCCTGGATCGTTGAAGGTCTGCACGCCGATCCCGAGGCTCATCGTGAACCCGAAGCTTGGCGAAGGCTGTTGGTTCTGCGTGGGCTGTTGGTCCTCCGCAATTGCCAGTCCCGACGCCAGGCAGAGCGCTGCCGCGACCAGGGCGAGACGTTTGAGAGCCGCGGTCATGGAGACCTCCTTGCGCCTGCAACCACAGTATACCGCACGTGCGCGCAAGACTATTACCGCCCCCTCTAGAATGTCAACTTTGCCTCGAGAGCCACACGGAAGGCGAAACGCCACGCCAGGCCGACAGCCAGTTCATCCTCCACGTCCATGCCCAGGTTCAGGGTGGCCTTGATGGAGCCATGCCCCGGGTACACCAGCGACGTCGCGTGTCCGAGCAGCAGCGTGAAAGGATGGAACGCTCCCGAATCCTGGTAGCCCACGGTCACCTCGGCGCTCTCGCGATGTTGAAAGAATCCCGTTGCACCGATGTCCCGCGGCAGAATGGGCAGCGGGATGCCCGCGACGGGCTCGACCCGCCAATCGAGGATCGCCTGGGTGTCGTTCGATAAAACAATGGAGCCCACCTGGTCCCATCGCAGGGCTTCCACCAGCGTGAGCTCGTTGCTGTTCTCTCCAGTAAGGCTCGCCTGGGCCTGCACCGAAAAGTGGGAAAGGATCGGACCGCTCCCGTACTGCGGGTACACGGGGGGTGTCGTGGTGTCTACGGAGGCGTCCAGGCTGAGGCTGTAATCGTCCGTCAGGACCATCGGCAGCAGAGGGTTCGATCCCAGCTTCCCGAAAAGATTCACGGCACGCGTGGATATCCTGGGACGGACATAAATGACCGTCTGGGTCAGATCCACGGTTTTTTTCAAGTCCTGACCGACGGCCAGATTGAAGCCGGACGGGATGAAAAGGTCCGTCAGCCGCGAGCCGTAGCTCCGCTGGAATGACAGGTTGATGCTCGGGCTGTATGTCCCCTGGGTGGCGGACTGCCACGCGGGGAGCACCGTCCCAGTGTTGTCCGAAAAGATTTCGACAAGCGGGATGCCCTCCAGGAAGTAGCCTTGCAGGGACATGATCCTCGCCAGCTCGCTGGTTTCCTGCTGGAAGCGCGGACCCGGCGACGGGGTGGTGGTGAGGGTGATGGCCCTGCGGTAGGACAGGCCGACGCTGTCCGAGGAATCACCCCGGCCCAGCTTGTACAGGAATGAGAGGGCAGTTGAGAGGTCGCTCTCCTGGCTGTACCCTGACGATGAGTAGTTCGACCCGCTTGCCGCCGTAGCAGCCTCCAGCGTGACGCCAAGGGGCGCCGCGGGGATGCCTGCCTTGAACCCGAGATTCTCAGCGCGCGTCACGTCCCCCCCTCCCTGCCAGGGCAGAAGCAGGCCCGTTTCCGTTGCCCATCGCGCGCCGTACCATTCCTGGGCCAGCGGGTACCCCGTGAGCGCCTGCGAGAGTGAGAGTGTGGATGAGATGCCGAACGGCGGGAACGGCGTCAAGGTCAGACCGGTAAGCCAGGTTTGTGTGAGAAGACCTGATGTGTCCGTCTCATCAGCGGACGCGTTGGCGCTGGCGTCAACCGAAAGAGAGCCCACCGACCCTGCCGAGAGTAAGACCGCGTCCTCTCGCGTGAATCCCCCGGTGGTCGACAGCGAAAATGCGTCCGTCACGACAATCGGGGAGCTCACATTCGGCACCGTCACCCGATGCCCTCCAGACGCGCTCAATGAACCTCCCTGGTCCCTCAAGGTGAGATCAAGACTCGTTCGCGCAATCAGCAGGTCCGAATCGACATGCGAACGGGAGGAAAGATCCTCGGCGGCATAGGGCACTCCGTACAGCGGTGCAAACCCCGCGGAGTACAGGGCCACGTCCTGGCGAAACGCGACGTTCGAGAGAATCGGCGTTTTCCCCGCGGACAATATCGTTCCCGGGAACGTCCCGGACACAGATCCGACGAGCGCCGCGCCGAAGACGGACTCGGGATCGGTGAGATAAATCTCGTCGATGTAGACATAACTCGCCGGCGGAGCGGTCGAGCCCGCGCCCGCAATTGTAACCTGCAGTTGGGCGAGGCTGCCGTACGAGGAGTCGAATTGAGTCGGCGGTCCGATACTGTTGCCGTCAATCGTCACGCTATTGTTTTTCTTTGACACTTTCACCTCGTGCCATCCGTTGCCGGCAATGTCAGCGTTCGCAACGTTCCACACAATTCCGTGGGATGAGCTGTCGAGCAGGGAAAACGTGTATATCGTGCCTGCCGAGGGGCCTGCACGGATGTACGATACGACCGTCTCGTACTGGATTCCGCCGGTTCCCAACGGCTCGTCGCTGGTGCCTTGCGGTATGAATCCCTGCACGGTGAATTGGGCAGACAGGCCAGGTTGCCACACCGTTTCGAGGACCTGGTTCGTCTCCCCGTTTGGATGAAAGCGTTTGTAGGTGTCGGGGAAGCGGCTGGCAAGATCACCGCCATTGGGCTGGTATTGCGCGAGGTTTTCCGTGACTTCCTGGATCTGCACCAAGGCCTTGTCAGCTGGTACGGAAGGATTTGTCTGGGGCCAGAAAGGAGTGGCTTCGATGGTGACGGAATCCACGAGGATCTCGCCAGTTACTGCGGTCACATCAGAGTTTACGATTACGATACGCACGCCACGCGCCTGAAGCAGCTTCTGCCTGTCCACATCCCCCAATGCGAACGTGAAGTTTTGCCAGGAAGAGGTGAGGCTTGCCGAAGATATGGCAGTTTCCGTCACCACCCGGTTCGGATCCTCAAGGTCGAGAATCCCGTTTGCGTTCCGGTCCTCCGAGTCCAGTTTCCCGTCTCCCTTGAGCTGGGGCCCCGCCCCGACGTCCAGAGTCACCGCCGGATTGACCTGGACGAAAGTAAAGCCAATGTCCGACGTTGACATTTTCGATTTCAGCACGCCTGAACCGTCCAGATCCTCGGATATGCTTCCGATCTGCAGGTACACGCTTACCGCTCCTGACAGGTTCAATCCTCTCAGCCGTACGGTCACCGCCCGCGCATTCGAGAGATCGACGTCGGAACCCGCGGACACCGGCATATTCGCACCGGCCCAATTATTTGTGTTTGCCAGGCTGTACTCGAACACGAGGCTCACCGGGTTGAGGTTTCCGTCGCTCCCCGCGACATTATACGGGCCCATGCGATTGCCGCTGATGTAGGGCATCTGCGAAGGCGGCGGTGTGGTTTCTATCGTTTGAAGGGACGCGGAGCCAAGTGGGCCGTACGTTCGATAGTCCCGGTAGTATAGGAGACCGCGGCTGGGCTGCGTCAGGCCTCCGATCTCAGTGGCCGTCGTGTCGGGCGCGCTCGCCGGGTAGGCGTTGTCCTCCGACAGGTCGATGTTGATCGAGTTGCCTTCCATCCCGAAAAGTCGAAGGATCCCTGTCGTGTCAGGGTTCGTGTAGGAGACGCCGGCCTCGCCGGAGTACTGCAGGTTGTCGGTTCTTCCGTCGATCCCCACGGTGCCGATCACCGTCCCCGATTTTGAATAGGGGACCTGGGAGTAGGACCAGGGATTCGCGTTCCAACGCACGCCGGCTCCGAGGGAGAGATCGGTGGTGTCGGAAAGAGGGATGGTGTCGCGCCACGCAAAAAGGATGTCTCCTCCCGAGACCCCTCCTTCCGTCTTTCGGTATGTGACTTCGATCCTGTCTGTCGGCAGGACGTCGACCTGCAGGGTGAGCTTCCCGGAGACAGGCTCCACCTGAAACCTTGTTTCCGCCACGCCGTTGATCGTGACCTGGACTGAGCCTGGTTCGATGTTCGCTTCGAGCACATAGTCGCTCACCGGGGTGAGCATCTGGACGTAAATGTCGTAGGCCAGACCGCCGGAGAGCGAATCCCGCTCGGGTCCGTAGATGAGTCCGATTGGGTCAGGAAACGGATAGAAATTGTAGAACGTTGCCCTCAGGGTCTGGTTCTGCAGGACAAGGAACCGCTTGTTCGGAGGATCGGGCTGGAAGATGAAGTTTGTCGGCAGCGATGCGCTTGCATCCTTTGCCTTCAGCCGGATGTTGATCTTCGATACGTCCGTGGGCGGATTGGCAGAGAAAGCATACGAGCTGTCGATCTCGAAAGGCGAGTTGTCGCCAGGTTCCCAGAGCAGGAGACAATCGCCCACTCCGGAGACCGCTACCTTCCGAGCCAACTGCATGGTGCTGTTCGGAGTGACAAAATAGTCTGTCATTCCCCAGACGAACGGCACCGGAGAGACGGGATTGCGCTTGCCGGTTGACACATCGACGATTCCGGGGGTACCTGCGCCATACCCCACCCCAGCGCCGCCCTTCTTATAGAAGACCAGCACCCTCCCATGCACGGCGTTCAAAAACAAGACCAATCCCTGCGTCGAATCGAGGGCCACGTCGTTGTAGGTGGCGAGCCGGTATTTCCGGGGGACCGGGATCTCGGTGGAGAGGTATGTCCCCGTGGGATCCTCTATGAAAACTTGCAGTGTTCCCGGGTCAAGGTTGGTATCGGGGAGATAGAAGTACATGCCGCGCATATATCCGTTGATGGCGGTCTCCTGCTCCACCAGCTCGTTCTTCCCTATGAAGGTCTTGGTCTTCGGGAGCGTGGAATCCCATCGAAGGAGGAGATCGTTCGTGGATCCGCCGGATTTGAGCTGAGCCATCGCGCCCAGCGATCCCTGGGGCTGACTGGGGATCTGCATGAGTGTGCTTGCGGGGATTGTGATGCCCTGGGTGCCGATGACCACCGAGCGAAGGACCTCGTTCGGTCCGCCCCGGTAGCCCATCTGGATGTAGTTATTGGCAAAGCTTCCAATGATGGAGACATTCAGGAAGAAGCGTTTCATCATCTCCAGGGACGCGGTGATGTCGGGTGTCTGGGTAAAGACGAAACCCTTGTCGAGGGAGGGAAATGAGTCGAGCAGCTGCACCGATTGTCCGGGCGCAAAGAGAAGTCCTCCGCCGAACGATGCGGCCGCGGTCCATGACCCGAGCAGACTCAGGTCGACATCGGCCGACCCGAGCTTCGTGGCAAAGATGGTCGTCGGCGCTTCCGGCTGGGGCAGGATGATCGAATCCGCGAACACCGCCCCATTCGCGGAGAAAATTGCGAGCAGCACGAAAAATGGCAGGAGAGGGGCAAGGTGCCTGCCCATGTGAGGCGCATTATCCCCGGAAGCGTTGTTCATGTAAATGATTGCCCGGACCGAAAATGAGAGCAGTGGAGTCCTCTCCTGATCCTGTCTCACGATTCGCCTCACGGCTCCTCGAGACGCCGGCACTCCGCCTGCTGCTCGCGCTCCAGAAGGAAGAGCAGGCAATGAACGTTCTGCGGATCAACGGTCCGCAGCTCATTCCGGTGTTTACCTCGCTCGGCATGGACGTGACCCGGGGCTGGCGTGAGCCCGCCGCCCTCATCTCTCGCGCGATCAGGGCCGAGGCCGATCGCATGATGGCGGCCGAGATTACCCGCCTCCTCTCCGAGCGGCTCGCATTCTCCTTTTTCCCGGGCGTCGCGGGAGGGCGGCAGGCGCCGGCGCGCGCAAGAGAGGAGCTTCGCGCTCTCATCGTGCGTGCCGCCGCCCACCCCGTTGCCCGAAGCGCCCTCGCGGGTTCGCTCGCCGCCGCACTGTCCGACATCATGGAGAAGTATATCCCGCAGGCCTGGGAGAGAAAAAAATACGTCTACGTCGAGATCACCCGCGTGCAGCATCTCGCGCTTTCCCCGGCAGATCTTTCGGACCTCACGCGGTGCGTCGTGCTCGTCAGGCCGGCCGCGTATCTCTACGTCACGCCGGGTGAGACCGGGGACAAGGACGTGGGGTACTCTCCCCTGCAGGAGCAGTACTTGTCGAAGATCCTTCCCGGCATCGCCGCGCAGGCTCCTTCCCTTCCGCGCGCGCTCATCAGCATGGGGCTGCGGAGCACGCTTGCCTTCCCGGGCAGCGAAAGCGTGGAAGCGATCTCCCGGCTTGGCGCCATCATGGCGATGCGCGGACGCGCCCTTTCGCCTGCCGCGGTGGTCGACAGGGGCGCCGACACGGCGGACAAGAGCTGGTTCAACGTGCAGAGGCGAAATGCCCGCTGGCACGGCCTCGACGGCCGGATGCTGGACGAGATGTACACCATCGCCGCGGAGAATGGCTGGTAGGAGAGCCGAGAATGCGAAAGGCCGGAGAAGTCCTTGAGACCGTCGTCGTCGTCGCCATTATTCTTGTCCTGCTGCACACGCTGCTGGACGACTACTCGATTCTCTCCGGCTGGAGCGTGCACGCACGAAGCTGGATCATCTGGGTCGGGCTCGGCTTCGACGTCTTCTTCACGGTGGAGTTTTTCACCCGGTTCTACCTTGCGTTTTCAAACGGCCGGGGGTCCCGGTATTTCTTCCGCGAGCGCGGCTGGGTCGACTTCCTGGCGTCCATTCCGCTCCTCCTGCTGAACTCCCTCCCCCACGCCCTCGCCCTGCTTGCCGGGGCCGGCCTGGTGTCGGGTCTGGGAAGCTTCCTGAACGTCCTGAAGGTGATCAAGGCTGTGCGCATCGCCCGCATCCTGAGGCTCCTGCGGGTCGTCAAGCTGTTCCGCGGGATCCGGTACGCGCGCTCCCCAATGGCCCAGGCACATGTCTCCACGATCACGACGATCGCGGTTTCTATCCTCGTGCTCTGGACTCTGGGGGCCTCGGTCATGGAGGGCGTGGGCATCATTCCGGGGATCGAAGTGCCCTTCACGGACGGCCAGTTGCTCCGCGCCGGAGCAATCGCGGATGCAGGGCCATCGCCCGCAGCGCTCGCGCAGCGCGCCGCGGCGATTGCGGCCATCGATGCGACGATCCTGGTTGTCCGGCCGCAGGGAGGAGCCGTCGTCTGGTCACGCTATGCACCCGCCTATTACCGGCAGTTTTTCCTCCCGGGGGACTACGGGTATCTTGTTTCCAGGGGCGTCGAGGTTTTCTACGACGAACGGCCCCTGGCCGTCTCCGCGGCCCGTGATGGAATCGTGTTCTTCATCGCGGTCGTCCTGACCGTGCTCGCGTTCCTCTTCATCTACGCGCCGCGTTTCGCCCTGCAGATCTCGGATCCGGTCCACGTGATGAGGCGCGGCATGTCGGAGAGCGACTACAACCTCGAGGTGCGGATCCCGCCTGAACGTGCCGATGACGATGTGTTCGAGCTCGCCGCCCTGTACAACAGCGTGTACCTTCCCCTCAAGGACAGGCTCGGAAACGAGGGCCAGGGGCCGGCGATGGCCCTGAAGATCGGCGATCTCCAGGATCTCGCGGACAAGACATAGGCCCCCGCATGGTCGTGTCCATGATCCAGTTTCGCATCGAGCTCCCGCCCATCGAATCGATCAAGGACAAGAGACGAATTGTCGTCTCCCTCAAGGAGAAGCTGGCAAACAAGTTTCACCTCTCCGTGGCGGAGGTCGATCTCCAGGATTCGATGCGCTACGCACACCTCGGCGCGGCGCTGGTGTCCAACTCCCGAAGTTTTGGAGAGTCCGTCATGCACAAGGCGCTTGCATTCGTGGAAAAGAACTGCGAAGGGGTCCTGCAGGACGCGGAAGTCTTTTCCGAAACGTACTGAGTGCCGTTCGGAATCACGCCGGCGTTTCCGGAGCTTCCTTCCCGATCTCCAGGAGGTCCATGAGCGCCGCGACGCATTCGCGGAAGTCGCGAAGGCTGTCACGCAGCGAGTAGTAGTTCAACCCCGAATAGTAGATTTTCGTGAAGACGGAGTAGCTGATCTCGGTCGCAGTCTGCTGGAGGCTCACGTAGCAGCCGAACTCGTAGCAGATCTTCAGCATCTCCTCCAGCTTTCCCTTCATGAACTGGGCAAAGGAGTTGGGAAAGGTCAGGGCATAGGCCAGCTCGAGGAACCTGCTCCCCCGTTCGATGAGCACACCGGCCTGAAACGCGTCGTCGTCCTCGAAAGTCGCCGAGTACGCGTTGTGGGACCGCTCGTCCTCGATCACCCGGAAGCTGAGTTCGGAAAAGAGCACCGTGATGCGGCGTATCCTTTCCTCCATGAGCTGAGATTTCATTCCCTCTCCTCTCCGTGAGCCAGCAGATGCCCCGCGTCTCCCGCGTGCCTCCACATCGCCCTTTCATCTTCCCTCGGCCAGTCGATGCGCCAGACCGGAGGGAAGCCCAGCATGGAGGATCTTCCGCTGGGTCTCCTGCACGGCATACCGTGCTCGAATGTTCCTGTAGATCATCCTGCCGGAGTCTAATATACCAAAAGAAGCCAGCGCTATTCCATCCCTCGGCTGGCCGACGGAGCCCGGGTTGATCAGGTAGACCCCCGCGGGGTCCAGGTCGATCGTTTCACGCCACGGCATCACCTGGGGCTTTGCCGAGCCCTTTTTTCGCACCACGACGGTGGGCATGTGCGTGTGGCCCAGAAAGCAGAATTTCACCTTCGGATGCTTCGATTCGAGGCAGCGGTAGCTCTCGTCGACCGATCTCGCGTCCATGAGGTAGGCGTCCTCGTCATAGGGAGTTCCGTGGCAGAGCAGGATCGTCCCGTCCTCCGCCTCCCGCGGGCCCTCGCGAAGGCGCCGGATGGTCTCCAGGGTTTGCGGACGCACCTTCGAGCGGGTCCATAACGCAGCCGCGCGCGCCGAGGCATTGAACCAGTCCAGGTTCAGGAAACCGGCCACGGCCTTGTCATGGTTGCCGCGAATGACTTCGGCCGAACGGGACATCACCGTCTCCACGCAGATGTCCGGGTCAGCATTGTAGCCGACCAGGTCGCCCAGGCAGAGAATGGTTTCCACTCCCAGGCCGTCGATCAGGGAGAGAACGGCATCCAGCGCCTCCTTGTTGGAATGGATGTCGCTGATCACCGCGCAGATCATTTTCCGGCGGGCCTCCCGCAGGGCAGGTAGTCCGCATTGATTCTCCACGGCGCCCCGTACACGTTGGACACCGCGTGCCGGTTGACGCGGGAAGCCATGCGGAGGATCTCCTTCATCAGGCGGCGCTGGTTCGTGTCCGAGTTGGGGCACCTGTTCGGCGCGGCGGGCAGGTGAAGCCGGGCGGCAACGCGCGCGACCTCTGATTCGCGCACTTCGCAGAGCGGCCTGATAATTGTCACCTGCCCGCCGAAAAACTGCTGTACCGGCATCATCGTCGCGACCTCGCCGTGGAACAGGAGGTTCATCATCGTGGTGCGGACGATATCGTCCATGTGGTGGCCAAGGGCGATCTTCCGCGCCCCGAGCCGGGCAGCCTCCTCGAAGAGGACGCGCTTCCTGTTGCGAGAGCAGGTGTAGCAGCTGAATTTCCTCTTGAAGCTCAGCGGTGCAATTCCCGCCTGTATCCTGTGGATAGGGATGCCCAGTCCTCTGTAAAAGTCGTCGATCGCAGCCTTTTCTTCGTCCGTCTGGGGGTACTCGCGCCACTCGACCTGCACGGCATGCAGCTCGTATTCGACGGCAACCCATTTCCTGCGCTCGACCAGCGCAAGGCTCATCGCCAGGGAATCTTTCCCTCCCGACACCCCGATGAGGACCTTGTCGCCCGGGCCGATCATGTCGAACCTGTTGATTCCTCGTCCCACGTGGTGAGAGAAGCGCTCCAGCAGGCGGCGGTCGGCCGG
>Ga0187866_1003178_pt1 | contig 12573 bp, 7 predicted proteins | sample June2016WEW_11_1_3_FD_133013 | JGI IMG/M metagenome (GOLD analysis project Ga0187866, IMG submission 133013) | Peatland microbial communities from SPRUCE experiment site at the Marcell Experimental Forest, Minnesota, USA - June2016WEW_11_150 | ecosystem: Environmental > Terrestrial > Soil >... | reverse complement strand
GCTTCTCCGACAGTCTGAAGGGTTATTGTGCCATAACCAGGTCCACCTGCAGTCGGATCATTCGGGAAAGGCTTGCCTCCCTGCAGCGTTACCGTCGCCAGTCCGTTGACATCCGTCTGTGCGAAGGGCTGTATCAACCCGCCGTTTGAGCTGAAGGAGACCGCTGTCCCGACTTGAACTGGATTGCCGAACTTATCACCAACCTGAACAGACAATGTCCCGATTGGACCAGTCTTTGCAAGTCCTGGCATATTGACACGCGACAGAAAGGCTGTGATCTTCGTGGGATCAGGGAAGCCGCCGGAAATTGTTATTCGACCGGAAGCAACGGAGATCGTTTGGCCTTGTACGTTCGCTGTGGCGACGATTTGGACCACGCCAGATTTGACACCTGAGTTGAATGTCGTGGTCACTTCGCCGTTAGCATCGGTGTAACCGCTGGTGGGTGAGAGAAACTCGCCACCTCCAAGTCCGTTTGTCGGAGAGATGGAGAAGTTCACCAGGAGCCGACGCTTTGGATCAAGCAAATTACCAACAGAGTCCCTCGCGACGAAAGTGAGCGTTGTCGCTTCGGTCGCACCTGTTCCCCGAACCGAGAGTTGATTCGTTACATTGCTCTTGAGCGTAAGGCTCGACGCGAATCCAGATGTAAAGGACCCTGTACTACTGGTGATACGGAGCGTGAGTGTGCGGACAATAGCGACACCCCCCTCTCCCACAGTCTGGGCCGTAACTTGCACGCTGTCTCCCACGGGAAGTGGATTTCCCCCGTACATCACGACACCAGCCAACCCATTGTCATCTGTGAGAGCTCTCGGTTGAATGACACCTGCACTTGTGCTGAAGTACAGAGCAGTGTTAGCTTGCACTGGATTCCCGTAACGATCGCCGACTTGCACTTTTACGGTATCCACCGGTACTCCTGCGCTCGTAGGCCAGGAAACTATTGTTGTTGGGGTAAGATTTGCTGTGAAATGTGACGCGTCCGGCAGTCCCTGAGAAATCGTCACCCTGACCGGCGAAGACGTGATTGTGCGGCCACGGGAAATCGCCGATGCCATCACCTGAAGGACTCCAGACTTCGTGCCGGCATTAAATGTCGTGCTCACCTGGCCGTTTGCGTCGGTCGAATCGAAAGACGGGAATACGAACTCACCGCCACCGAGACCTGAAAAGGGCATTATCGTGAAGGTCACGCCAGCCCGATGTAGCACATCCACCGTATTTCCGACAGAGTCTTTCGCAACAAAAGTCACTCTCGCAGTCTCGTTCGCTCCTGTCCCCCTGACAGAAACTTCCGGGCTAGAGATCGCGACGAGCGTGATACTGGATGTATACCCCGACTTGCCGGAGATGAGAACCGGAGGAACCGATGATGTATCCTTCAGAACTACGCCGGGGAATGTTGCTGATGCATTCCCATTCTGACTCGTCACCGTGATCTTGAAGTTCACTGCGCCAGATGGTCCATGAAGCGCTTTATCCTGCACCGTTACGTTGAAAAGCGTACTGTTCGGGTCATTGCTATCTTCCAGAGTCTTTGTGACATCTCCCGACAATACCAGCTCTCCAGATCCGGGGCCGTCGACCGTCAATGAGATCGATGTCCCTCCGGCAAGCGGGAACCCGTTCGGATCCTGAACACGATATTGAAATGACGCCACGCCACTGTCAGGGATAGTAATGGTTGTCGAAGGGGTCAGAATCCGCGTCGGGCCCGAGAAGAGCACCGTCGTGCTCTTCTGGATGATCTTGCCGCTGTCACCGATTGTCTTTGCCGTGACAATGGCAACCGAGTTCGAGGGACGCGGGTTGGCGGAAATCAGATCCACTTGTGCAATACCATCCTTGTCGGTCGACGCATTCGGCTGAATAACTCCACCGGTCGTCGTGAAGGAGACCGCGGTCCCTTGTTGCACCGGGTTGCCTTCCTTGTCACCGACGATCACCATGACCTGCGCACGCAGATTGTCGTACAGACCTCCCGCGATGTTGAGCGGCTTCCGGCTGATCGAGAAATGGCTGTCATCAGGCAAGCCACCAGAGATCGTGATCTTGATCGGGCTGGATTTGATGGTCAGTGGCGGAGTACCCGCAATGGTAGCAGTTGCATAGACCTGCAACACACCTGCTTTTGTGCCGCTGGAGACTCGTGTCGCCACACGACCGGTCAAGGGGTCGGTCTCCGAGGTTACCGGGAAGACGTACTCTCCCCCTCCGGGGCCGCCGAGAATTGAAAAGTTCACTGTGAGTTTGTTCACACCCGCGATGGGGATACCGAGGGAGTCTCTCACCTCAAACTGCAGTACTGCCGTTTCGTTCGAACCAGTCCCGCGAATGGAGATATTGTCGGTACTTGACGTAACAAGAACGATGTTCGCGGCTTTCCCGGTTGAAACGGCACCCGAGGGGCTCGAGCTGTCAGCTTTGAGGCTCAAGGTGATGGTCGTATCAACTCCCGGATTGAGGGTCACGGATGCAGTGTCGTTGCCGAACCCTGCTCGAGACCCGATGATTCGGGTCTTCGTCTGTGAGAGAAGTTGATACACCAAACGGAACGTTCCGTCCGATTTCGATGTATCCCGGGCCAGGCCACCCACATCAAAAATGATGGCGTTCGTGATCGGAGCCAGGTTGTCGCTCCTCATCACCATTCCGCGGACCGACGTCGGAATAGAAGTGACCTGAGTCTCAGGTCCCGTCGGGCTCTGACATGACAGCACAAGCGTCAGCACCGCTATAATCCCCCACAACAAGATCGTACGGACGTTCATGACGAACTCCCCAAGTACTTTAGTGTGCCGTTCAGAATCGTTGGTCATTCATGTTTTAACTTCTTTTCGACATCCTTGTCAATTTCCTTCATCTTCTCATTGAGGATGTTCCGCTCTTTGGCCAGCTCCCTGACCCGCTCTTCGATCGTCGGGACGAGTTCTGCTTTCAGAAGGATGATCAACTCACTACGCGTTGTCGTCGCTTTGTCGTATCCGAAAATGTACCGGAGCCCAAAGAACCACCAGGGGAGATCCTTCAGGAAAGGGATCCCATCCCGTACGGTGCTCAATTCGTCTGAGTATAATCCCCCCACATACATCTCTTCTCCGTTCAACACGGTACTTCTTCCGTCAGATGTGCTCTTGTTGATCAGCGTACTCACCGTTCCCGGAGTGACCGTGCTGCGTTCGACGTGGTAGGAGAGATCAATGAAATCGGTTGAGCCATACCGATAGACCTTCGGGTACACATTAAGGATTGTCCCCGTGCTATAAAATTTGTCGGTGATGTTTCCGGAGAAATCTTTCTCCTTGATCGAGAAATCGGTACCAACCTGCAACCTACCGGCCGATCCCGATCGAACGGTCGATTGTGGCCGGGCTAGCACCTGTCCGACCTGTTCACTCTCAAATATTTTCAGTGCGGCGTCGATATTCACAGCGAGCTTGGGGTTCGTCGGAGAAACAGTAACTCCGAATATGTTGTTGCTCACTTCATCGGCCCCGCTGAACTGAACTCCGAGGTTCAGGTCCCGGCCCCGGAAGATGCTGAAATTAAGGCCGCTTTCCCGCAGCTTCGACTTGTTGATCTCCAGGAAGATTGCCGAGATCGTCACCTCACGCGTCTTCGAGATGATTGCGGATGAATCGATCGGAGCAGAGACGCCGGAACCCGTTGGAGCCCCCGCACCGGAGACGGCGAGCATTCCAACTGAAGCGACCTGTATGTAGTCCTCGAACTCCTGATACCAGAGGTTGTTCGTCCGCAGGATCAGCTCCATCGCATCTTTCCAGTACATTGACTGGATCTCAACGTTGATCGGTGTCGTCAGCGGCGAGGGATCAACGATCGGCTTCCTCAGGTATTTCTTACACAAGGTACTTAAAGACTCCATTGCCTGTTTGTACGGCACGTCACTCTTGAATGACACCAGCTCTTCCTGATTGTAAGACGACTTCCCTTCAGCGGCGCGCCGAATCTTCCTCTCCTCAGCGCTCTGAGCAAGAAGGCCATTGACAAGAAGGAGCAGGCAGAAAGTGACAAAAATAATCGATCGTTTTTTCATGACACCCTCATTTACGTTTCTTTTTTTCGAAAACCATTGCCTTCGCTACCTTCTTCACGATTCCTCCCTCATTGAGCGTGAACTCGATTTTGCTCTCCGCCGGACTGATGCGACTCACAAATCCTCTCCAGACTTTGTCACCAAGGTGCAGGACAATCAACTCACTTTTATACATCACAAATGCCTTGCCCGGGAGAATTGCCCGAATATCCATTTGCTTCATATCAAGCTCCCCTTCGGGTGCCTCGCCGGAAAGAGCCGAAATAATGATCGGATCAAACGGATCGGACGGGGACTGGGTAAATGTGAGGGACTTCGCCGCGAGTGATGTGTTCAGCTCCTGGATCTTCGTAAAGTAAGCGTGCAATTCCATCGAGAAAGAAAGGTATTTGCGCGTCTCCTTTGTGTCGTTGTTCACCATTTCTTTACCATCCAGGTTGATCCAGGCAATCTTGTAGAGCCGGCTGCCGTTCTCGAGATAGTAGACGAACTTGTACAGGTTATCAAACACTGCCTCGCCGTCCGTCAACTGATACACATTGTAGCCAAATGCCCCGAAATCCCTTGTCGCATCAAAGGTCATGTTGAAGCGGACGAACTCGTTGTCGTTCGTGATACCGGCTTCGTCGATTCCCTTGCTCATGTACGCATACGTCTGCGATGTAATGTCGAATGCCGGAATCTCCTTGCTCCGCGAGTCATAGCGACGCTTGGTATCGGCGAGCTTGTCCGTGAGCTCGTTCACTTCAGCAACTGTCTGCGGAAGATCGACAAGCTCTTTTTCAATCTTCTGGATCTCGACCAGCGTGGTTTTCAACTGCTTCGGCTGCATGTAGAGCCAGTAGAACAGGCCACCACCGGTGATCACCACAAACACGACAGCAAGAACGATGGTATTTCGTATTTTAAAGGACATAGTGTCTTACCGTGGTTTAGTTGGGGGACCATCACCCTTGTCGACCTGTTCAACGATCAGGTCGAATTCGTAGACGATCTTGTCCCGGATCGCCGTTGTTCTAACTTGCTTCAACGTCGCACGCTCGAAGAGACTCGCCAATCGCGAGATGCGCGTGCGGTAAATCGAGCGGCCGCTGATCCTCAGGACGGAGGGGTTCTGGTCGTCCTTCTGGATCTTGTATAACCAGAGAGAGTTCAGATCATCGACGCTGTTCGCGAGGTAATGCAGCACACGGCTCCAGCGATCGCTGCCCGGCGCGATGGAATCGTACACAGACGCTGCATTGGCATACCTCGCAATGTCCGTCTGCAACTTGGAGCGGGTAACCCGCAGTTCATCCAAATCGGCGAGTTCCTTCTTCTTTCGAACAAGGAGTTCCTTCTGGCGTTTGATTTCCGTGTTGCGGCTCTGAACGGACGTCATGAGGAAGACGATCGAGCCGATAATCATGAGCGCCAGGATCCAACCATGCCACGCGAGCTTGAATGCCTTCTGCCCTTCCGTGATGATCACCGGACAGAGGTTCAGGTCGTACAGCCCATGTTTCTTTGGATCGAGCGCCCTCCAAGCCGTTGCGAGCGGAATTGCGTACTCAGAGACCGCCTCTCCCACGAGTCCTTCGTAGACGCTGAGATCCAGATCGGGCACCTGCAGGTATTCAACGGTCGCACTTGTGAACTGCGGTGCTAGCGACTCGCGAAGGTTGACCTTGTGGCTTTCCCCGCACAGGATGATGCGGTCGATGCGCGTCAGGGCAATATTGTCCTGCTCGAGCAGGATACGGCTATAGATCGTGTTCTCGATATTGGAGGAACCGTACCCTTCGCTGATAATCGGCGCAAAGTGGAGATAGTTCTTCCCCTGCATGAAGATGAGGCGGCTGAAGTCGTTACCGACGTACACCAGAACTGTAACTTCCTCGTCCTGCAGCTCATAGGAGCTTCGAACCAATCCGATGAGGGCGGTGTCCGCGCTGTCGATCAGGTTGATCTTCGGGATCCGGTTGCCGATAAACGGCTTGATTTCCCGAAGCAGATCATACAGGTGCATTCCGTCTTCCCGGACAATGCTGAGAAGCCCGCCCTGAGCGGTCGGAATGAAATCGAGAGCGTCGAGCGCAGGGGCAGCCGAGCGCATCGCCGAAAGCTCCTGGGCGACGTGCTTTTTCAGCTTCGTTCCTTTGAGGCCGGAATCGCTCTCAAATTCTTGGTAGGTAACGGCAGGCTCGCTGAGTGCGTAGGAGATCGTGTATTTCGATGAAGGGAGATCCGTCAGAATGCTGAGAAGGACGGCGGCGTTGTTCTGCCCTTCCTGCTCAGTCATCTCGGCGGTCACTGCTGGCTCACCAAACGATTCCGTACCCATCTCCGGTGTTTCTGTCCCTCCTTCAGCGGAGGCTCCCGGCTTCTCCTCAAACTTCTGAACCAACGCAACCGTCTTGTAATCCCGCAGTGTCGCCCTCCCCTTTTTCATCGACAACTGGACGAACTTCAACTCCAGGCCGTCGACGAACAACGCAACCGCAGTTTTGCCCTGACCAGGCTGGTATGGCATTTCGACCTTTGTCCCTAGTTGTTAATGGTTCGTTGTTGTGATGTCCGGCGAAACTGCAAGCGCCGTGTCATCCCTCCGTCGGATTGACCTGGAGGAGCTGCTGAATCCGGCGTTTGTTGTTCGCGTAGTTGAGCGCGTTTTCCAAAGAAATCTTTTTCTGCAAATACAGTCTCTTGAGATCCTGCTCCATCGTGATCATCCCCTGGTCAACACCTTCCGAGATCATCTGATAGATTTCGCCAGTGTTGTTGTTCTTGATTGCCGCTTTGACGGATGGGACACCGAGCAACACTTCCTTCGCGAGCACCCGCTTGCCATCAAGGCTGGGGACAAGTTTCTGCGAAATCACACAGCGGAGCGTATCGGCAAGTCTGTTCCGGACGCGCTCCTGCTCAATCGGGGGAGTCTCACCGATGATCCTGTCGATGCTTTCGACCGATGATGCTGTATGCAGAGTAGAAAAAACTTTGTGACCTGAGTCTGTAATTTCCAGAGCCGTTAGAATAGTTTCCGGGTCGCGCAACTCGCCGATCATAATGATATCCGGATCCTGACGAAGCGCCTGAATTGCGCCATCCTTGAACGAGAGAACATCGCGACCGACTTCTCTGTGACGGATGATGCAACGGTCGGATTTGTGAACGTACTCAATAGGGGACGCGATGATCACGATGTGGGCATCGACGGCCCGATTGTTTGCATCGATGATGGCATCGAGCGTTGAGCTCTTGCCTGAGCCAGTGATGCCCGTGACGAGACAGAGACCTTCCTTGGTTCCCGCAAGGCTCAGCATTCTCGTGACGTTCTGATGCAACTCCAGATTCTTGTAACCGCGGATCGTGTTATTGATAGCGCGCATGTTGAGCGCGAGTTGATCAAGATCGAAATATGCGTCGGCACGAAACCGACGGAATTCGCCGTTCTCCAGATAAAGCATGTACGAGAAATCGAGATTGCGGTTCTCATAGAGAAACGCCCTTTGCCGTTCCCCCAGGGTGCCCTGGATCAAGTAGTTCGTCTCGTCAGCGGTGTATTGGCCGAGAGTCTTGTCCGGCTTCTTGGAACCATAGACACGGAACCACACCTGTCCGCCTGAACCGTATCCTCCCTGGTCAATGTCGGATGCGCTAATGCTCAGCATCCGCATCAAAAAATAGTTCAGCAAAGCACGCAGCTTCTGCTTATCCCCATCATCCATTCTTCCCAAAACGTCGCCTATCATCATCTGGCGCTCAAGCCCCGTTACGGACTGAGGAAGTTGAGACGCTAATTCCTTCAACAGCCTCCTCGCATCACTAACAAATGGAGGCTCAGGGGCCATCGTTACCGCTTGGGGATCGGGCGCGGGGGGCTTTGCTGCACTGGGATTTTGGACTGGAGTCGTCATTCAGTGTGCTCGACTAATGAGTTTTTTTGGTCGCGCGAACGCTGTGCAGTCTTGAAGGCAAAATGGTGTTCGCCCATTGGTGTGATAATAAGAAACTCCAAACGAAAATGCAACTCTCTTAAAGAAAATAATCTAAGGTTTCCCCCATTTCGTTCCGCCATAGGGACTTCACGCCTTTTGAACTGAAGCCAGATTTCGCGGGTGATTCTCATTAACAGGTATTGGCATAGGCAACCCTCTACCCCCGAAGGATCGGTTCCAATGCACAAAGACCTCAAAGGCGGTTCCTGACCGTCATCCTATTTAAGTCCTTGCAGGCTAAAGTGTTGTGACGTGGGACAAATGAGGAATTGAGGTTCCATCTCGGCTGAGGATGCCCAAATGCCATGAGTTTGGCCTGTGGCGTTTGCGAACGTGAGGTCAAAAAAAAAGGCACCCACAATGTGAGTGCCTCAGATAGAGACAACAGCCTATGTGATCAGCTTCCTGGACTAGTCTTCCTCAGTTGTGTTGGAAACGACCTCTTCAAGTGAGGTGCTTCCCTCCAACATGCGCTCCATCCCGGACCGTCGCAGAGTCCACATGCCGTCCTTCGAGGCCTGATCGCGGATCGCGTTCTCATCAACTCTGTCGCCTGCATTGAGGATGAGGGTCCTGATTGCCTTCGTGAAGAACAAGGCCTCGTGAATTGCAGCGCGGCCTTTGTAACCGCCGTTGCACTTGTCGCAGCCAACCGCCTTGTAGATTGTGTGCGTACTGAGTTGTTCCTCGGTAAAACCGAACTTCATGAGATCAGCGAATTCGTCTGTGTCGAGAGGTTGTTTGCAAACCTTGCAGAGGGTACGGATCAGTCGCTGGGCCACGATGATATTGATGGCATACGCAATCATGAACGGCTCGATCCCCATCTTGTAGAGACGTGCCACGGCGCCGGGGGCGTCGTTGGTGTGAAGCGTTGAGAACACAAGGTGACCCGTGTTTGCCATCTTGATGGCCGTTTCAGCGGTAATCTTATCACGCATTTCACCAATGAGCACGATATCGGGGTCATGGCGCAAGATTCCACGCATGGATTCCTCAAACCCCATCTTCGGACCGATTTTCAATTGCCGTGCACCCTTAATGATATATTCCACCGGGTCCTCGATCGTGAGAACGTTGACGGTAGGATCGATCACCTGGTACAGCGCTGCAATCAGGGTTGTGGATTTGCCTGATCCCGTAGGACCAGTCAGAATGACCATCCCCTGAGGTTTCGAGATCGCCTTGTAGAAAAGATTTCTCGCCGGACCCTGGAGACCGAGTTTTTCAAGATCTGTGATGACTTTTCGATCATCGAGCACACGGATGACGACGCTCTCGAACTTGCTCTTGAACTCGGTCGTCACGATAGGCATGATCGACACACGGAACCTGAGCTGGTGGCCGTCAATAACTCGTTGGATGAACCCGTCCTGTGTCATTTCCCGCTCGAATCGATCGACATTCTTTGTTCTATCTTTGACGACCGCCATAACCGCTTCAGGCATCGTGTTTTCCTGGGCGTGCCAAACTTGCAGGTTACCGTCCACCCGGAACAAGAAGTTCGTCTTGTTTCCTTCGGCCGCAACGATATGCACATCGCTTACGCCCGTCCGGACGGCCTCCACAAGACACCCCTCAAACAGGTTGACGAGTGCGCTCTTGCTGATTTCGGCTTCGAGTGCCTCTTCGTCGACTTCAGCATCACCATCGGTCCCCGAGTCTCCGATTTTGACATCTTCCTCCTGCTTCAGCAGTTTCAGGAACTCGTTCTGCGCCGGCACGATCTTCTCCATCAGTGCCTGGAGTTCTTTCAGGCGCACGTAGCAGATTTCGTACTTCTTGACGTTGAAGCTTCGGGCGACAACAGGAAGGTTTCGATCCGTGGGATCAGCTGCAATAATGACCAGCTTATCTGGCTGGCGCTCATCGTACTTGAGCGGGAGCATTTTGGCCTGGATCATCATGTCACGCTGCTGATCCGGGAGCACCTCGACAAGTTTCTTGATGAACCCAGTACGCCCGTCGTCAACCTTCTCATCGTTCAGAAAGATCTCACGAAATGCATACAGGTTGGCGACTTCACGAAACACTGCATCGTGATCGGCGCCAAACTCCGAGACGAGGATCTGGCCGAGGTTCTTCCGATTCTTCTTGTTCTCCTCGGAGTCCTTCATCTTCAGAGACTTTTCAAGGGTCTCGAAATCGATGATTCCCTTCTTCAGAAGTGTATAACCGATTTTATCAGTTATATCTATTTCTGGCATGGATTCACTCCTTCTAGCTCAAGATCCTCAACCGCATGGATTTCACGTATGACTGACTACTCTTCAAGTCTCGCTCTGAATTACATCGAGCGACCGATCCCACCTCAACCCAAGCCGAGGTAGTACATGACATAACGAATAATTTGTCCGGGAGGTTTCGGCCTGATCGTTGCTGTCTCGGACGAAACCAGCGTCAGTGCTGTAAGCACGAGCATGATGATCATCGAAACGGAAAGTTGTATTGCTTCGATGGCGTTCGCAAGCTTGTAGGTGGTTTCCTTCTCGTAGTACTCGGCAAGCTGCATAGCGGTGTTCTTCACTGTCCCCGTCTCAGCACCTGAATTGAAACGGGAAATTGCCGTCGCCGTGAACACGCCCGTCGCCTGGAAGGCCTCCGTCAATCCTTTTCCTTTCTCAAGCATCATGGGGATCGCTATTGTCTTGATCTGATGCTCCATGTACTTGTTGCCACACGCTTCTGCTGCCATACGGATCACGTCGATGTTTTCACCCGATCCGCTGTAGAGCGCGTAAAACACGCGGCAGTAGATTTCGATGGCGGTTTTGTGCAGCAACGGACCGACGATCGGCACCTTGATGATCGTCTTGTCCATCAGAAACCGGCCGCGCTCGGTGGTTATGAACCGGCCAAATAACACAATCGGTATCACGATTACCAACATCACGGGGATGGCGTTTGCCGTCAGCCACCTGCTGAATCCCAGGGTCGCCTTGGTCATAGGCGGCAGGTCGATGTGGAATTTCTCAAACATCTCTGCGGTGGCAGGAAAGATGTAGCCCACATAGAACAGGCAAGCGAGAAACAGGATGAACAGGGTAACGAGCGGCATGATCAACGCGCTCTTGAGGTTTCGCTTGAACTGAGCGTTGCGCTCCAGAAACTTCGCGGTGCTTTCGTAGATCTCCGTCATGTTACCGCTTTTCGAGGCGAGACCCAGCATGTTGGCGGTGAACTTGCCGAACACGGGAGCTTGCTTCATAAACACTTTCTCACTGTCCTTCCCCTGCTTCAGCTCGCTGTTGATTTCCTTGACCGCATCTTTCAGGGCGGGATTGGTGATGTCGTTCATCAGCAGGAGCAGAATCTCGTTGAACGGCAGCTTCTGCCTCATCAGGTCAGCGCTCATGCGGACGAACGTGATGATCTCGACAGCCGGCGCAGCGCGTTGTTTCGATCCGAACAGCTTTTTGCGGACGTAGATGACACGGTAGCCCATCTTCTCAAGGGCTTGCTTAACCTCGTCCTTGGTGTAGGCTTTCTGTTCGCCGTCAATCGGTTTCTCAGTTCCCTTCTGTACCCGATACATCCACACAACACGTTCGAACACCCCGGTCAGCTTAAACTTCTTCTCCACGGACATCTGAGAAGCTTTCTGCTTGGCATCCTTGAGATTGTCCGCGTTGATCAAACCGGAAACCGGTTTCCCAGCAACGGTCAGACCCTCAATTTTGTACTCAGCCATGGAATCCCCTTAGAAGGTTTTCGCGTACGAGCAGCCAACGAACCCGAAATTCTGTACAGATTATACGACATTTACGAGACTCTGTCAAGCAACGGGAAACGTGGACATTGCCGAACATCACCCAGATAACTATTGGGCTACCGGGCGCTTGCCTAATGAGCCACGCGAATCTCAGCAAGTTCCTGAACGGCTTCCGGTTGCATTGTAACGACTTTGGAGTCTGCCAAAGCCCAGATTTTGCCGAACTCGTCCTTGTTGTAACGTTGTTTCATTGCTTGTATAACGAGGTTCGCGCGGATCAGCCGTCGTTCGAGAGATTTGATTGTGTCACCGTCAGACATAAAGCCCCCTTGTTTGAACTGACAACTTATGAATCCATCTTCTCAAATTCAAATTAGGACACTACCGAAACGTGAGCAAATCAGTCGATGCAGAGCGAATGCGGAATGAGCATAAAAAAGACATCCCGCCTGAGCGGGATGTCGTTCTGCTAACAACACATCTGGAACACGGTTGGTTTACTGGAAGTCACCAGAATAGACCCATGTGCCCAGCTTTCCATCGCTGTCAATCGTGACCTTGATGGTGTTCGACGCATTCTGAGCGGACACAGCCGTGAACACGATCGTGTTCGTCGTCGGTGCGGCCGTATAGGTTCCGTTCTCATTCGTCTTCATCTTCGTCGGAATGGCAAACGTGGTGTAGTCACCCTGTCCACCACCCATTGAGCTTGGACGAATCCTGAACTGGTACGCCTGTGCGGCGAGGTTGTTCAGGTCGTTGATGATAGCATCACGGTTTGACTGAACGCTTTGAGCGCTGAAGAGGCTCAAGCCGACTGC
>Ga0187866_1003171_pt1 | contig 12598 bp, 8 predicted proteins | sample June2016WEW_11_1_3_FD_133013 | JGI IMG/M metagenome (GOLD analysis project Ga0187866, IMG submission 133013) | Peatland microbial communities from SPRUCE experiment site at the Marcell Experimental Forest, Minnesota, USA - June2016WEW_11_150 | ecosystem: Environmental > Terrestrial > Soil >... | reverse complement strand
TCCATGACAACCAACTCGCGGTGGTGTTGCCTGAGATGGTAATGGAACCCGCGAAGGCGGTGGCAGATGCCAGCAGGACCAGGGAACCAAGAGCCAAGATCAATCGCGTTTGAGCTCTCATTTGCTTCCTTTCGGGCTGACGCCTCTCAACTTAAAACTTTCAAAAGCAATTCCATCACCAAATCGCGAGCATCAACTCGAATGCTGTCTTTTACTATGTAAATAAATAACTTCTAGTTGATCGTCGAAAGGGAAGGTCTCGAACATCAGGCTGCGACTTCCTCAAAACTGTATGGTTTCTGGACGCTTACCGTGCTGCACATCTGATTAATGGCGCTAACATATTGACAAAACTATCATTCCCAGCCCTTCATGGCGACGCCGAATCTGTAGTGTTTCCCGACGAATCTGGGCCGATCAACCGGCGAGTCCCGCCAGGCGGTGGAAGCAGAGACTTCAAAACCAAGTTATGACCTTCTCAGTAGTACCTGGACCTTCATTAGCTATATTGTCGGGTTTGGAATTGGCGCGACCGCTCCCTTTTCGTTCAAGAACTGAATAAGTCATGTAAAATCAGTAAGACATAGAAAATCGTAGTCCGGAATTCGGACAGTTGCTGTATCTTGCTGGCTCGGTTCCTAAGTGTAGGAGAGCCAAGTGTTTGCCGCAATAACCTCGTTTCTCGGTGTCAAAATCGGCCGACCTGCGGACGAAAACAGGCGATCGCTCAATCCTCCGAGGCTTTGCCGTTGAGAACGCTCTGGGATGAGATGAGTTTAATCCTTCGTAAACCCTCCCATACGCTGCAGGTTCAATATGCGATCTGGAGCTTCTCGGGAGACTCGCATCCCGACACGGATCCGGGTCTGAGGGCGCTGGCGCTAAATGCAGTCAACAGAGGCTACGACCCATCCGGATGGAGCATCCCGACTGACAACCAAGTTGAAGGACCCTCAGCTCAGAAATAGGCGCTCCCGGTGACGGGCGTTTGCAATAGCTCTCAAAATGGTCCGATGCCACGGATCCGAATTGAGGGTCTCTAGGACGGGACGACCGATGCAGATTCCAGAGATGTGGAGCCGTTATGGATGACGCGATGCATAGTATCTTGGAGAATACTCTCTTTGTCTCCAATGCGATGCAGAGGTTGTTAGCGCCAGGCTACAGCAAAAATCGTCACGGGGCCCCTGCTATTGGCTTTAGTTTATTACAGACCGTTGGTGAGCATTGCAACTCGACCAAGGACTCTTCATAGCTCTCCGAAACGTCTGGAAACGATACAATCGCGAATTCTGGTGCTTGGCCAGACAACGTCTTAATTATCAATGAATAATCTGGCAAGTGGTTGTGGATCATCTGGGAAACGTCCAAAAACCGTACAATTCTGCTGGTTATCACGATCGCTTCAGACTGACAAAGAGAAGGTTTTCCGTAGTGCCCGTTGGTGCATTGTCCCTTTGTTTTCAATAGGATGGAGACGCAGTCTGCGGTGTGAGTGGATGAACTGGAAACTCTGGCACATTAAGTGCATAGATAGTGTTAGGTTTGGAAAGAATAAACGCTTTGAGGATTCGCGAAAGAGAGGGGAAGAGGAGCCATGAAAAAGATAGCAGTTTTGGCTGTTTTTTTACTTTTGGGATTATCACCTGCATTGCTGGCCAGCACGTATACGATCACTTTTGGTAGCACTTGGGGTCCCTACAATTACTATAAGGGTGGCGAGTTCACCGGAACGCCGAATGCGGATCTCCTTGCGGCCATCTCGTCCGCACAATACGTCATCAATGGGGCCATTGGGACAGCGGACGTAAATTCGCCAGCTAACTTCGACTTCCAAACCTTCTGTGTGGAAAAGAAGGAGGATATCGCCGTAGGCCACACTTACGATGTAACTCTTTCTCAGGGAACCATCTATAGTAATCAACCACTTACGCTGGGTGCAGCTTGGCTGTATTACGAATTTGCAACTGGTGCTCTGTTGAACTATGATTACAGTAACACAACCGTTTTGGGCCGGGCGGGGTTCCAGGCCGCGTATCCAACTAATAAGGATAATTCGGCGGACCTGCTTCAGCAGGCACTCTGGTACTTCATGGGTGTTGCCAATAATCCTACCTTGGATGGTGGCTACGCCACCTACTCTACCGACGCTTCTGATTATTACATCGCCTTGGCGGATAGCCATTTCGCCGCGTTGGGACAAAATGCGATGGATCCGAACAACGGCACGTTTGGAGTGGATGTAATGAATCTTTGGGTTCAGGGAACCACGATACCAGACTCAAAAGGAGCTCAGGATACACTGGTTCTGGCTCCTGTTCCTGTTCCGGATGGCGGGCTGACCGTCATGCTCCTGGGGATTGGCGTCGGGATTCTGGCAGTGATCTCCCGCAGGTTGGGCAAGTAACCACTTCAGCAATACAAATCAAAAAAGGGGGGCAGCATTGCTGCCCCCCTTTTTGTTTTCTCCAGGTCATTCAGCGCGACCTAATTGCGCACTACGAAATGAGGTCCGCGAACCTGCGGCAAGTTCCCTGTTTCAGTCTAGTTTCGTGCGCCTGCAGTTTGTTATTCTGTAGTTAGGGATTCTTCGAGCCTTCGAGTTTTAGAGGTTAAACAGCCTACCTCCAAGTCTCGAAGACTCTAAGACCCAAAGAGGCGCCAGCTTCCACATAATTATGAACTGTTTAGTAAGAAGCTGGAAGCGATTCTCGGCGCACGCCCGAAATGGTCTTTAGTTTGCGGCATTACTTATGACGCTCTGTATAGTGCCTGCCTCTCCTTTCCGTTCGGCGAAGCCAGAACAGAACGGCTCCAAAAGGAATCAGCGAAAGAACAAAAAAGAGAGGGCCGCCGCTCCTGTGAATCGGCGAGTGGATGTACGCCACATCGACCCGGACGCACAGCCAGGCCAGGACGAGAATGCGAAATGCGTTCCGGGCTATTCCCAACGGAATCACGATCAAGACGAGAATCCACCGCGTCCAGGCCGTCCGGAGAAATAAATGGCCTGCCACCAGCGCACTCATAAACAGCACGAGCGTCGAACGGATCCCGCTGCACTCCTGAGCCACGCTGAGAGCGATTCTGGGCATATAAAAATCAAGGCCGGACCGATACACGGGAATGCCGGCGAGCTGGATGAACCTGTACGACAAATCCGCTGACGCATGCTGCAACCCCGTTTCGATCGTCCCCACGATCGAAGGTGGAATCGGCGCCATAAAAACCAGGAAAAGAAAAGGAAACGCCAGCGCCCGCATCGTCCTCGAACCCAGGAGCACAAAGCCTCCGCTCCAGAGGAGAAGGCAGAAGGAGAGCATTTGAAGCGGCAATAGGCTTTCCGATGCGGTCATCCGGCCGTGCGCGAAATGCGTCGTAACAAGCAGCCCCAGGCCGGCGGCGGCTGGAATTGCGGCGGGCCAGGGAGCGCCCCCGGATGTGTGGGGCAGATCCTTCCTGCGGATCCAGGCCAGGTAAACGGAGATGAAAGGGATCAGAAGGACGTAGGAGAAAAGGTCTTTGGCGAATGCGAAGCGGACGAGGTGGACGAATGGCTGCGAGAAGCAGGCAACTAGTAAGGCTGCGAATGTCAGGAACAACCTTATCTTCAAAAGCTCACCTCTAAGGCTCTAAGGGCTCGAAGAGCGTCTAAAAATGAAATCAGGCGATGTGGCGGTAGAAAAAGGTGCCCAATAAAGAAAGTGCGCGGTCGGGCAGGCGGGCAAGGAGGTTCCCGGCGAAGGGCGAGTGCCAGGATTGCTTGCCCGTGGCAGGACTGATAGGGCATCTCAGATAGGTCATGACTGCCTTAACAGCGCCCCACCGGTCCTTAAAGGTGATCAGCCCGGGGTTGTGGGACTCGGAGCGGCCCATGTCGAGGGATACACAATCAGCGGACTTGGCTTCCTGGATCGCGCGCCAGAGAACGAACTGGGTGCCGCCGTGCTGGCTGTAACTATCATTGCTGCAGCCATATTTGTAGACCATCTGGTTATTATGGCGCAGGGTCAGGATTGCTGCCACGGGAGTGTCGCCTAGAGACGCAAGGCGGATTTTCATGGTGTCGCCGAGGCATGCCGCCAGGTTTTTAAACCAGGCGTATGGCTGCGGCGGGAGTTTCTGTCGGCGGCGGGTTTGCAGTTGAAGAGCGTAGAATATCCGCAGCAGCCTCTCCGATCTTCCTTCCTCGTAGATCAAGCCGTCACGTTCGGCACGGCGGATTTTCCTCTGCACGCAGTCCTTATGAAATGCCGTCATCAACTGCTCCAGCGTGGGACGAAGGTCCAAGCTGTGGAAATAAAAGGTCTGGGACGGGCTAAACCCAGATGAGGCGCTGTCTGCCGACAGCCCGAGCGGTCTCAGTTCGACATACTTCCAGCCCTCTTTCCGCTGCAGCTCGCGCAGGCTTTGCAGGAGCGCTTCAAGATTGGCAGCGTTGTCCACCAAAGGGTCGCAGTGATCGGAGAAGGGAAGCGACACAAGGCGGCGGCCGGTCAGCCGGCTCTTTACGCGGCAGAAGACGATGGCGTTCGTGAGGTCTTGACTTGGAGGCGAGGTGGTGATGGCGGCAGGTTCGAAGCCGTAGGTTAGCTGGAGGGCTTTGAGCCATCCGGGGGTGTGAAAGATCGATGACGAAGCATGGCGGGCGATGAAGTTGGGGTAGCGGGGATCTTCGAGGGGATTAAGAGTGTAGGTTTGCATGGGTGGCTTGGAGTCTTGGAGGCTGGAAGAGCTTTACCTCCAAGACTCTAAGGACTCGAAGAGCCGCTAAGAAGGATTTAGCCTCGGAGCTTCATGATTTTTCGGGCGTCGTCCGCTCCGGAGAACGATTGACTCAGCTCCAGCGCCCGTTTCAGAGTTTGCTTGGCGAGCCCGAGATTACCCTGGGCGTAGTACGCCATGCCGAGGTGGTAGTAATTCTCCGCAGTCGGCTGCTTGCGGTTGTTGACGCTGAAGAGAAGCTGATCCACGGCCAGAGTGTAATTCTTCATTTTGTAATAGACCCAGCCCAGCGTGTCGGCGATTTCCGGCGCATCCGGAGCCTGCTTCTTCGCGGCCTTGGCCAGCGACAGCGCCTCCTCGAAATTGGTCGTATTTTCGCAGAGCAGCCATGCGAGGTTGTTGGCCGCCAGCGGATTTCCGGAGTCCAAATCCAGAGACTTGCGATAATTCGTCATGGCGCCCGGGATGTCTTTCTCTACCTGGAGATAATACCCTTTCAACAGGTACGCGGCGGACAGCTTGGGGTTCTTCGCGATCAATTGATCCACTTCCTTGATGGCTTGCGCTACATTGTTGCTGCGCATGCTCAGATCGCCGAGCAAAACGTAGGTCTGATAATTCCGCGGGTTCAATTCGATCGTCTTGCGAAACTCCGCCTCAGCGGATGCCCTGTCACCCTTTGCCGAATAAACCTGGCCGCGAAATCTGTGGATCTCATCCTGAGGCGCGGACGTTTTGGCAAGGCGGTCCAGTTCGGCAAGGGCGGCATCGTATTTCTTGCTCTTGGTGAAGAGATAAAGGATGTCGTTGATCGCCACGGTCAACCCCGGGTTGAGTTCCACGGCTTTGCGCAGATGGGCCAGTCCCGCCGACTCGTCGCCTTGGGAAGCCTCCAGCGCTCCCAGTTGATGCCAGTAAAGAGCATTTTGCGGCTTCAATTCGGTGAGTTTCAGATAGTCTCTTTTGGCCTCCGCAGGTTTTCCCTCGAGCCGCATGGCGTCCCCGCGGGCAACGAGAGCATCTTCATTCGCCGGCATGGCGGTAAGCACCTCTTCCGCCTGCTGCAGAGCATCCTGAGTCCTCCGCCGCAGCGCGAGGACCCTTGCCAGAAAGCCGCGCGCAAGCAAGTCGTTTCGGTTACCCTGAAGGACGGTTTCGAGCGTGGCTTGCGCATTCTCGAGATCACCGCGGTTGAGCAGCAGATTCGCCTTCTCCAAGTAGGGGAGCTCATAGGCCGGACTCACCTTGATGGCAGCCTCGAATTCAGCCAGAGCCTTGTCGGAATCGCCTCGTTTTATCAACAGCCTTCCTTGGAGGCAATGGGCCTCGGCATCGTTCTTGTTCTCGGCAAGCACTGCGTTGACGCTCTCCTGCGCCTTGGCATCGTTGTTCTGGTGCAGGTACACTTCAGCGAGGCGCAGCTCGGCCTGCCGGTCGTTCTTATTCACTTTCAAAACGTCCTGCAGGGCCGCCATGCCCTTGTCGGTTTGCCCAAGTCCCAAGTAAAAGTCCGCCAGCCCCCACCAGGGCAGGCGCTCTTTTGGTTTGCGGGCGATCGCCTCCTTGAAGACCTTCTCGGCGTCGTCCTGCCTCTTCGCCGACATGTAAAATCCCACGAGCGCGTACAGGCACTGCGGATCCGCGGGCGCCAGGTCGAAGGCCTTCTTGAAATTGGCCTCCGCCTCAGGGGGGCGCTTCGTTGCCAGATAGAAAGTTGCAAGTGCGAGGTAGGGTTGGGTGGTATCCGGGTGTTTTTGCAGAGCCTCCTTGAACGTGGCTTCGGCCTGCGTGGTGTCCCCTTTGCGCAGCTGTGCCGTCCCGAGATTCAGCATCGCTTTCAGGTTTCCGGGATCCGCGGACAACGCCTTATCAAGTTCAGCGAGCGATTTGTCGACATCGTTCTGCCCCGCGTAAGCGTTTCCCAGGAGGATGTGCCCTTCCACATTGGCGGGATCGATCTTGAGGATCTCCTCCGCCATTGTCTGAGCCCTCTTGAATAACTCGGGAGTGGACATGCCTCCTGCGAGGAGATACTGTCCGAGCTGGATCCGGGCCTCGACGTTCTTGCCGTCCAGCCTCACGACCTGCTGGTATGCGGCGATGGCGTTCTGCGCATCGCCCATATGCTGAAACGCCTTGGCAATGCCGAGGATGCTGGGAACGTGTCCCTTGTCGACGCGCAGCGCACTGAGGAATTCGATTCTCGCCTCTTCGTACTTCTTATTGTCAAGATACTTCTGCCCGCTGGCATAATACTTGTCCCGCACGGCCTTCGGGTCTTTGTGGCAGGCGACGAGGAAAGACAGCGCAAGGATAATGACAAAAATCTTGATGGCGGATTTCATAGGTGGATCTCCTGGGAGAAGATGATTCGACATTCGAGATTAATCAATCTCGAGATTCGACATTCGAGATTAATCAATCTCGAGATTCGACATTCGAGATTCTAGATTCGAGATTCGAAATTAATCAATCTCGAATTTCGAATTTCGAATCAGGAATCAGTCCTTAATCTCGAATTTCGAATTTCGAATCAGGAATCAGTCCTTAATCTCGAATTTCCTATCGCTCTTTACTTTCTCGCAATTCCGAGCTTCTCGATTAACTCGTACAGCGACGACCGGGCGATCTGGAGCTCGTCGGCGCACTTCGTCAGGTTGCCGCGGTTGCGGGCAAGCGCGCGCTCGATCAGATTGCGCTCCACGGCTTCGCGCGCCTTGTTAAGTCCCATGGCTTCATATTCGGAGTAGGGTCCGACGAACGACAGGTCCTGCTGCGTGATCTGCTTTCCCGAGGCCATGATGACAGCGCGTTTCAACTTATTCTCCAGTTCGCGGACATTCCCCGGCCATGGGTAAGTCTGTATTGTTTCCAGCGCCTTCTTGCTGAAAGTCAGAGGCTTCTTGTGTTCGGCGGCTAGGTTCTTCAGAAAAGCTTCGGCGAGCAGTTTGATATCCGCTTCGCGGTCTCGCAGGGGCGGCATGGCGATCATGACGACGCCGATCCGGTAATAGAGGTCTTCGCGAAAGCGGCCCTCCGCCATTTCCTTGCGCAGGTCGGCATTGGTGGCGCAGATGATCCGGGCATCCACCGTGATCGATCTACGGCCGCCGACCCGCTCGATGATGTGCTCCTGCAGGAAGCGCAGCAGCTTGACCTGGAGCGCGGCCGGCAGTTCGCCGATCTCATCGAGGAAGAGGGTGCCTCCCTGCACCATTTCGAGCCGGCCTTCGCGCTGAATGTGCGCGCCGGTGAACGCCCCTTTCTCGTGACCAAACAGTTCGCTTTCGAGCAGATTCTCCGGAATCGCGCTACAGTTGATGGCAACAAATGGTCTAACTCTTCTTGCGCTCAGTCGATGGATGGCGCGCGCGGCCAGTTCCTTCCCGGTGCCGCTTTCGCCCGAGATCAACACGGGCGCGTCGGTGGCGGCGACTTTTCGGATGTCTTCGAACACACTCTGCATCCGGGCGCATTTGCCGAGCATGCCTTCAAAACCGTCGGCCTGCGTTCCCGCCATGCGCTCGCGATTCTGGCGCTCGAGCTGATAGACATGGATGGCGCGCGCGAGCACGACCTTGAGCGCCTCCGCGTCGACCGGTTTGCAGAAGAAATCATAGGCCCCCTGGCCGATTGCATTCAGGGCGTTTTCCTGTTCATCCTGGCCCGTGATTACGAGCACCTTCAGCAGAGGATCAACCTGCAGCATCTCGCCGAGAGCGAGAAACCCCTCGGTGGCATCGCCGGGCGAGGGAGGCAGGCCCAGATCGAGCGTCACTGCCGGCGGACGCTCTCTCTTGAGGATTGCCAGGGCGGACGGCCGGTCCTCGGCGAGAGACACTTCGTACTGTGCGCTCAGCGCCCACTTCATCTGATTGCGCACGAAATCATCATCTTCGGTGATCAGGACTCGTGGTTTGTCCATACGTTGCATTCACCTCGAAGGCTCTAAGGGCTCGAAGAATCTCAAAGAAGATTTTTAGAGGCTCTTTGAGTCCTTCGAGCCTTCGAGGTTAGCTTTTTGTGAAAGAATCCTGTCGGACTCGAAATATCATGGGCACGATGACTATATATCTCCCCACAACAAGAGAGCAGACGCTTGCTCGAAGTGTCGTGGACTGTGCCTACAAAGTTCACCGCAACATGGGGCCAGGGCTGCTTGAGGCGGTGTATGAACAGTGCTTCTGCTACGAACTGGACAAAGAAGGCATTCCTTTTGAACGGCAGCTTCCCAGGCCGCTGGTGTACGACGGCGTGAAGCTTGACTGTGGTGTGCGGCTTGATGTGTTGGTTGGGAGCAGAATCGTCTGCGAGCTGAAATCAGTAGAGGCATTGAACGAAGTCTTCCTGGCGCAGATCCTGACTCAGCTCAAGCTCGTGGATCTTCATCTTGGGTTCTTGATCAACTTCAATGTGGTGCGCTTCAAGGATGGCATTAAGAGGGTCATCAGGTAACCTCCACGGCGCAGAAGCTAACCTCGAAGGCTCCAAGACTCGAAGAATCTCTAAGAGTTTTTTTGAGGCTCTTTGAGTCCTTTGAGCCTTAGAGGTTAGCTTTTTCAGTCTGTTGCAGGGGCAGCAACACCCGGAATGTGGTGCCTTGCCCCTCCTGGCTGACGACGTCGATGCGCCCGTGATGGGCCTCGACGATCATCTTACTTTGATAGAGCCCGATACCCATCCCGCGCTTCTTGGTTGTCCGAAAGGGCCGAAAGAGCAAGTTCTCGATGAACTCCTGCGACATCCCGCAGCCGTCGTCTGTGACCGATATCTGCACGTGGTGATTGGTCGCCGACGTCTCCACCCGGATGGTGCCCTTGCCGCCACTTGCGTCGACGGCGTTCCACACCAGGTTCGTGAGTACTTTTTGTACCTGCTCCGGATCCAATGCGACCCGGGGCAAAGTCTGGAGATCCCTCAGCAGTGGAACATTCACGCCCTTCTCGAACTCATCGAGCGTTCTGGTCACGAGCTCATTCAGATCGGCATCCACAATGCGCAATTCAAGCTTTTGTTTGAGCGACGAAAGCCGGCTGCAGGTCTCATCGATCTTGACGACACTTTCCCCGATCAACTTCAGGGCGTCGCCGCGGAATTCGGGATTGTCGAAGTAAGCCGGCAGGTTCTGCATGGTCAGCGAAAGCCGCGACGCCAGGTTCTTGAGGTCGTGCACAAAGAAGGCGGAAGCATTCTGAAATGCCTCTACCTCCTGCGCCCTGCGCTGGCTCTCCGCCATCCTGAGTTGCAGGACACGTGCCGCCAGCTGGGCGGCGTAGGCGTGGAGCAGCGCCTCATCCTCGAGGGAAAGCGGCGCCTTGCCGACGCGGTCGCTGTTGAGGGTCATGATGCCGACCAGTTGTCCGCCGGCCTGCAGCGGCAGAATATAGCGCATGCGGAACTCGCCAAAATACTCCGGCTTGGCAAGCATGATCTCGTTCGCCCACGCATAATTCTTCTTTTCAAGGTCGATGAGCGCAGTTCCTTTCTGCAAAGCCTGCAGCAATGCTGCAACTGGCCGGCCGCTGCGTTCGAGCTCCCGAGCCTGGCCGCGCGTGAATACGGTGGAGCCCATCAGGGAGAGCCGCTCCGTGGCTTCATCGCAAAGCCAGATGTTGACGGAAAGAATCCCAAACGTTTGCGAGACGATGCGCGCGACTGCGGTGCAGAGGTCATAGACGCCGGCGAGCGAGTTTGTTTTTTCGTTCAGCTCCATCCAGGCGCGCCGGTAGTCGTACAGCGGTCTCCGGAAGTGCCGGGTTACGAATCGTTTGATCCGCTCCTGCAGGCGGTCCGAGAGCAGGAACATCGCCAGCCCGGCCAGGGCAAGCAGGACGAGGAGCGCATCGAGGTGCAGCGGCCATCTGGAATCGAAGACGCGGACCTGATAGGCCAGGAGGCCGAGCGCCACGAGATAGATGCCCGCCATCAGGGCCGTGAGTGAATACTGAATGGTGGTGCGCGAGAGATAGACGTCGACATTCAGGAAGCGCGACCGCATCAACCCCCAGACAAAAAAGACTGAAGCGATGAATAGGACGGCGGGGTTCAGGATGGAAAGGGAAGTGTCGAGCGCGGAATAAATCAATGCCTGGCTGCTGGTGTAGATCCAGACGGCGCAGATGCCTGACATGCCGAGAACGATGAACTTGATCTGCCAGCGGATGCGTCCGGTGGAGGCGCGCAGCGTGCGCTCGAGATTGGCAAGGACGAGCACCGCCGACAGGAGAAAGAGCAGGTAGAAGGTCTTTCCCGCGGTTCCGAGCGGAAAGACAAACTGATCGCTTGTCCCGCGCATGGGAGGCGCAGTGAAAAAAAGCCCTGGTCGCAGTATGAGCGCTAGCGGCGGCAGGACAAAGACGGCCGCGATCACATATTTCCATCGCGCCAGGTAGGTCGAATACTCCGCGCGAGCGAACGTGACGCTGAAGAGGAGGCACGTCCCCGGCAGCAGGGAAACGCAGGCCATACGCGCCCATTGCCAGAACAGGGCATCGTCGGCCGAAATGGCGCCGGCGCCCAGCCCTCTGAAGACCTCTCCTAGCGACAGAAGGGCCAGTGCCGCGATGAAGGCCCGGTTGGCAAACGAGCGCCGGTCCTTCACCGCCACAACGCAAGCAAGCAGCGCCGTCAGAATCGCCGCGGCATAAGAAAGTGTGGATAGCATGGGATTCGAGATTCGAGATTCGAAATTCTAGATTGGAGATTGGAGATTCGAAATTCGAGATTGCCGGTCTTACAATTTCGAATTTCGAATCTCCAATCTCGAATTTCGAATCTCCGGATGTGAAAGTGTTTTTTCCGACCTGCGCAGCACCCAGAGCACAGGCCACAGGAGCAACAGCGCCAGGACAAAAAACACGATCCCGCCCTCATGATGCAGATCGCTGCTCACGATAAAGCGCCTGTCGACATGGATCGAGAGCAGGGAAAGTATGGCCACCCTGATGCCATTTTTGACCATCGACCAGGGAACCGCAATCAGCACAAAAAGACTCTTTCTCCAGAACGTCCGCAGCACCAGATGCGCGGCCAGCGAGCAGCTGATGAGCAGGGCGAGACTGGAGCGAATGCTGCTGCACTCGGCTGCGATCGCTATGTTGATCCCGGGAAGCATGAAGCTGACTCCATCCCGATAATACGGTGTCTGCGTGAGCTTGAACAGAATTGCAGTTACATCCGCGGAGCCGGTTTGGAGGCCGGAGATGATGATCCGAAGCAACCCCGCGGGTATCGGGACCATGAAAAAGAGGAAGAGCAGCGGAAAACAGGCGTGCCGGAAGCTTTCGATCCCAAAAGCAAGAATAAAGGCGCCGATCCAAAACGACACGATTAAAGCGGTCTTCAGAGACAATGCGTCACTGTCGGTAAGCCTGCCAGTCACGATGTTCCCGAGGAGGAGCGGCGCGCCGGCAATGACCAGCACACTTCCCCCGGGCAGGCTTGCCAGCCGAATGCGGGAGAAGATCTGCGACCTGTTGCGCAGGATGAGCGCCAAGCTCAGTAGCGGAATGAAAAAAATATGACTGGCGACATCGCTTGTCAAAGAAAACGCGAGCAGCTGCCGGAACAGTGAAAAGTTCACCAGCACCGAAGCCAGGCAAATCCCAAGGAAGATCAGTGTCTGTGTTTTTAGAGCCACGTGATTTTGCATCGAATGTACGGAGAGAATGACTTTCCTGATGTGGTCGGGTGAATCAGCAGGTAACCTCTGGTTGGGGATTTGAGATTCGAGATTCGAAATTCGAGATTCGAAATTTCCCAATCTCGAATCTCGAATCGGCAATCTTGAATCACCCTTCGACCTGCGATGCCAGGAACTCGGCGGGGGAGAGCACCGGGAATATGCCGGCGGGGAAGTGGTCTGCATCCCGAG
>Ga0187866_1003167_pt1 | contig 12631 bp, 14 predicted proteins | sample June2016WEW_11_1_3_FD_133013 | JGI IMG/M metagenome (GOLD analysis project Ga0187866, IMG submission 133013) | Peatland microbial communities from SPRUCE experiment site at the Marcell Experimental Forest, Minnesota, USA - June2016WEW_11_150 | ecosystem: Environmental > Terrestrial > Soil >... | reverse complement strand
GAGATGTGAACTGGTTCAACAAGAAGCCATGTGCACCGTGAACCTCCACAGCGTCAAATCCTGCCTCGCGTGCTCGTTGTGCAGCTGCACCGAATAACCTAACGAGATGCTGGATCTCATGTTTTTCCAGTTCTCTCGGGACTTCATGCGAGTCACTTGCTGCTATCGCGGAGGGAGCAATAGGCTGACCGCCACAGATAGAACTGCGCCCTTTCCGGCCTGCATGGTTGATCTGGATGCAAACGGTCGTTCCTTCCGCATGAATCGACTCAGCTAGATTCGTGAGTCCTTTAATCAAAGCGTCGTCGTGGATTCCAAGCTGTCTCGAGGACGCCTTACCCTCTAGGGCGATATAGGAGTGCTCGACAATTACAAGTCCTACTCCTGGTGCACGTCGTGTGTAGTGTGTGATCAAAGCCTCTGTCACTTCGCCTTCTGCGCTTGCCAACTCGTTCGCCATCGGAGGCATGACTATGCGGTTCTTCAGTGTCAGATGCCCCACGATCAGAGGATCAAACAGGTTTGACAAAGACCCTTCACACGCTTCTTTTTCTGTTTCGGTTTGTTCTTCCTTGGAAGCCTTTACTGCAGTATTGACAAAGATACAGGTCAGGCAAGAGCCTAACCCTTCCTAGAACGCTTTGCGACCAAGATTACAAATGCGAGAAGGAAAGCTACAAGAAGTGACTCCAAGGGGAATCCTGGGATGCTCGCCAGAGGGTTTCCAACGGAAGTCTGTGTTTGAAGTGCGTAACTTGTCGTCGTAACCGTGTATGGGTATGCTGCGGGATAATTCAGGGTAACGGACACGTAAGCCGCTATATCTCCTGGCGTATTGATGAAGGTTATCACGTATTCGCCGTTGCTTGGTAAGTTCGCTGAGAAAGTGTTCGATGTCACCGCCTGATATGCGACAATTGCGTGTTCTGGCCCACGACAATTTATCCCAACACCGTTGGGTGCCCAGATCTTAAAGTCAGAAATTGATGCAATCTCGAAGTTCAGCTCTGTAGAGTTTGATGTAACCATTCCCGTAATTGGTCCGGCACTCGCGTTAAACACATAATTTTGGTAGCGACCACAATCGGTGGAGCCCTTTGGAACCGCATTAACCCGGTAACCACCAGAGTAAGCGTTTGTGGATGTTTGGAGGGTTGTGATCAAGGCAGAGCTAGTTGTAACGGTGCTAGTCACAGTCTGAGCAGGTTGAATAAAGCCAGATGATATGGTGACTGGAAATGAAATTGACACTAAGAGAATGGACACTAACAGCTTTCCAAGCAAATACTTCACACCCGTAAAACAAAGCGCGGGCGTTGACGTTTAACACTTTGTTTTCTTACAACTCGCTCGACGGATACAGAGAACTTGCCCGCTTTCTCTTTGGCTGAATCAAGAAGAGTGCTTTGCGACATTAGCTCTTACCCTTTCGTTCTTGCTTTTTTATTCTAAGAAAGGAGAAAATTCAAGGCGGGCCCACCATGAAGCATGCTTTCCTTTCGGCTTAAGCTGCTACCTCCTATCGGCTTGTTCAACATCTTTCGGAGTTATATGCGTCCTTGGTATCTTCCAGTTAGCATTAATTGCTACAATGATCACTAACGATTCTAGTCTTCAGGATAGGTTGGTATTTTTGTGAGTTACGAGATAGGCTCCTTGAACGAGAAGGATGTTGAGGAAACGGTTAAGCTTCTGCAAAGTTTGGGGAGCCCCGCGTCCTCGATTTTTTCAAATTCTGAGATGCTTAAGCGGACACTCTATGGGCCTCATGTCATAACTCTCGTGGGTAAGGAAAAGGAGAAAATCGTCGGAGTAATTAACGGAACGGCTACAACCAGCCCAAACATCTTGTTGCTGGCAACTAAGCCTGGCGAAAGCTTAGGGTCGGTGCTTCTGGACAAGTTCGTGGATCGGGTGAAGAATCAGTTTCCATCAGCTAAGGCTGTGATGACTAGCCTGCCAGCAGATATGACTGAGGTTGTCGCCTTTTACTCTTCGAAGGGATTTGCTGTTGAGGGATTTGTGAAATCTGGATTACAAGGCAGAGATCTCGTGTTCTTACGAAAACCTCTCTTACCCATACCCCGGCATAGTGATATGAATGCCGGAAAGAAGGAAAAGGCGGCCTATATTTGAAAACGCCTTCAGACTGAAGTATAACGTGCCAAACGAAATTGAAGAACTTCGACGCGGAAAAGATGAAGCAACTATACCAATACGAAAACTAGGTCTCGCCCTTCCCCATTTCTCCTTTTTCTTCCACACAAGCGTCATAAGTGAACATGACTTAGTCGTAGCCAACCTTGATGGTTCATCTTAAGGCACCTCTGTACTTTTTCTTCATGCATGCGAGCGGAATCATGCTTAACGGAAATCTAAGAATTCGGCGTAATCAGTTCCAGAGGTCTCTTGCAACGTAACCCAAAGCAAGCCGCTCCAAGGTCTCGGGCAGAGGTATGCCGTCTTTATCCCATCCCATACCGGCGTAGTACATGTCCAGCATCTTGTCCCAAACACTTTCGAGGCTCTTTCCTTCACCTTCTCCGGAGTCAGGCACAGAGCCGTACCTCGCCGAAGGCCTGTCAAGACTTTTGCCGCGCACTCCATGTCTCACGTTGAAGGCTCTAAGAAGGTTGACGATTCTTCTTCCGACCTCGTATCCCTCTTCCCACGAGAAGTTCCATCCTGTTACGGCGCTCACTGCCCGGCTTAGGAGATCAACGTTCATTCTCGTGTTGAAACGACATGTCACCAGCGAGTCTTCGAACATCATTGCCCCTTTATCATGTACGTTCGCCTTCACAATCTCCTCCCAGTTCGGGAAAGAGCCCATCACGGTCGGGCCTCCCCAAGTCTCTAAAGTGCCGGTACTCGACACGCTGGTATCGAATTGCTCAGTTGTTCTGTTTCGATGATCATGACCTCTAGGTGTATTCCCTTTCACGGTGTGTATGGCCATGTTTGGCGCGTCTCCGCCTATCATTCTTGCGGCACGCATCACTCCTTCGCCAAGTACATTACCAATCCCTTGTCGATTGGCGATTAGGTTTAGAAGAAGTCTAGTGCTCTCGGCATTTCCCCAAGAAAGATCGAGCCCGTTCAGTTTTTCTTTCGTCAAGATGGCTTTCTCGTAGCATTCCATAGCAAATCCAACGACCCATCCAGCCTCGTTAGTCTCCATCCCCAACCGGTCAACCTCTTTGCTCAGCATCATTGCAGACGCCACATCGGGTTGGTCTATTTCCGAAGACCAAGCTGAAAATTGCTCGTATTCAGGTTCCTCCAACACTTCACCGGCGTAGGGGCCCTCTGTTATCTTCATCACGTCGCAATGATGTATCTGGCAAGCATAGCAGGTTTGGCGTTTTATCGAGAATCTCTTTCGGATGTATTCCGCGCCAAATTTCTCCCATCTTTCCCTGTCGATCACCCAAGTGCCGGTTGCGTAGTTCTTCACAGGTAACATGTTCTTCTGATTGAGGTTGTGCATGCCATTGAGAGTTCCATACTCAAAGGTATCCTTGGTCTGAGTCTTTGCGTTCTCAACCAGCTGTCTGGCAACGGCCCGGACTGTTTCTGAGTTTCTTACTGGCACTGCTATCTTTCCACGGGAGATGGCGATCGCCTTCAACCTCTTTGATCCCATGACAGCTCCGAGGCCGTTATGGGACGCTGAGTGGCCGTGATCAACAAAGACTCCTGCAAACTTCACTAGGTTTTCTCCAGCAGGCCCTATGGAAGCAACGGACATCTCAAGCTCCCGGCGGCGGTGTTCATGTTTCAACAGGTCAGCAGTCTTGTACGTGTCGGCGCCTCGAAGCCAATCAGCATCTCTAAGTTCAGCTGACTCGGAATCGACGTGGAGGTACTGGAGATTTTCAGATGCTCCTTGTATGATGATGCCAATCAGGCCACAGAGCCTAAGGAATGCCCCAAAGAAGCCGTTTGCCTGGCTACATCCGGCTCCATTGGTCAGCGGTCCTTTTGACACGACAGAGATGGAGCCTGAGCCACCGATCGTTGTAGCATTCAGAGGTCCTGCGGCCAATATCAGCCTATTCTGCGGGTCAGACCATTCGGTTCCAAGAGGGATCTCATCATAAAGGAACTTCGCTCCAAGGCCGGTTCCTCCGACAAATCCCCTCAGGACATCTTCACTAACCTTAAGGCGTTCCAGCTTCTGATTGCCTAGGTCAACTCTCAGCATCTCTGCACAGTATCCGTCGGTCGCCATAAGAACACTGAATATTAACCAGAACACCAGATATATCAAACTGACTTATCATTCCACAATTGGGAGTTGCATGAACGTCTGCGAAGAAGGAACACAAGTACACATTGCTTGGAGAAGTGATGATGAGGAGGACGTTAGAAAGGCCGAGCAATTTTTCACGAAGCTTGCCAGGCAGTGCTGGATCGTGGTTAAGAAAGATGGTGAATTCAAACGTGTCTTTGAATTCAAAGCGGCATATGAGGAGCTTTGGTTCTTTCCCATAGTTGAAGGAGGCTAGGCTGCCAATGTTCTCCGCAGAATGGACACTTCAACAATTCTCATCATTCCGTGATTAATGCGGAACTAAGGTTAGTTAGTCTACTATACCAGTACGAACGCTAGGGGCTCACCCTTCCCCTCTTTCCTTTTTTATCATAAGAATGCTTAGAGGTATGATTAATGACCAAATCTGTTGACTTCGAACGTAAGATTATACAGCGTCGGTCAAGAATTGGCAGCAACAATGAAATCTCGTCTCAGGATGTCTCTTTTTCAGTTCATCTTTCTAGTGGCAGTTGTATTTGTAAGCTGCACCTCTCCTAAACCGGTATCTGCAACGAGCCCAGTGCAATCGTTACCGCTGGGCAGTTACTGGGGCGGCAACGGGACAATTCACAGAACTCTAGCAGGCACAGAGAACTACACGGGCACATGGACGTCGGATACAGAGTATAACAACAAATTTACTCTTGCGAACCACTCTACTAATTCCATTACGATCTCCTATGAATACTCTGGATCATGGTCAAACAGAGCGACGGATACATGGTCCAAACGTAGCGGCGGTGAATCGAATCACGGAACTACTGCACCAGTTAGGTTCGATTACACAATTGATACCGAAACCATGAAAATCATAGCTGTTTCGGACAATACGTACAGAGGGTTAGTTGGCGGTTTGGCACTACAGTTGATAGACCCTCAATCTGTGAATCAAGTAGGCACATTATCTCGGGATTGGTACGGATTGGCAGTTACTTGGACAATTGGAGAGTCTGAAACAATCAATGTCAATGACGCACAGATGGATGCATGGCCTCTATCTCACTCTGGAAACGGGTATGGTTCCTGGCATGTCGGAAATAATTACTCGACAGGCATGGAAACAATAACGTACCTTTACGACAAGAATTATGGCATAGCTGTAGGTCGGACATCGACGGGAAATTTCAATTACACCGGAAAGGGGGGGAGCTGGTCAGAAACATTATTTGACAAATTCCATGTGACAGATAGCAACGTCTTCTATCGGCCAAGCACTTTCTCGATTCTTATGAAACCCTCCCTTCTCGTGCTAATTGCGGTAATCATGATTGCCGTTGCAGTCACATTTCTAACTGGAGTCAAGAAAGAATGCCATATTACGGAAGGTGAACTTTCAGGAAGGCTGAAGAAAGCATTGCAAGTGAAATATTGGGCACGAAATATTTGATACCCACGCTGAGTCGCATGAATGAGACCTTCAAGGATACAGCACATGCAGAACCTGACAGGGCAGGAACAGAACACGTAAAATTCCTGAACCAGATGAACCAGAGCATAGCCAAAGCCGAGACTTAGGTCTCGCCCTTTCCCTCTTTTCCTTTTTTGTGAAGATTTTGAGGTATCTTTGGAATGTTTCTTAAGTCCATCCACGAATGTATGTTCAGTCTCATTGAGGCAAAATAGTTTTGCGAGGTTCGTTTCCACTCGATGAGCAGACGATAAATGAACAAGTCAATCCAGGTTATCCAGGCGTGTACGCTCTCGGATACTTGAGAGAGAAAACTTTCCTCATCCAATCCATCGGACGCTCAGACACTAACATCAATGCTCAACTAAAGGAGCATGTTGGCAAGTATGATCGGTTCAAGTTCAGCCTCTCAGCATCTCCAGAAGACACTTTCATCAAAGAATGCGAACTATACCACTCCTTCACTGGAACAAAGGACAAAATCCCCCATCCTGGGAAGCCTCAAGGCTCATCAAGGGGTTGCCCCTTATGCAGCTCGCTTGGTTCACAAACAGATACCTGAACCAGATATACCGAAAAATGCGTGAAGCTGAGAACAAGACCTAGCGCTCAGCCTTCCCTCCTTTTCCTTTTTTATTCTAAGGAGCCAAGTTTGTTTTGTTCAATAGTTGATTTTTCGATATATCGGTTGTCGATCCTGTCGTGAATCGCTCTAATGCTTATAGACGATGCTGCAGTTGACAGAGACGTCAAGACGTGAAAGAATTGAAGATTGGACAATACACATCCATACTCATCGCAGGTCTCTATCTTGCGACGGGTAACTATCCTTCACTAATTCAGCAACTTCGCCTACTAACTCTTTGAAATGAACCAAACTAGCACATGCGATACATGACGAAAGCAACTGAGAGGATTGCTACGGACCAAATATCCCCTGGGTCTCTTGATTGTACTCTAGTTCGAGTCTTTCTTTAGCCAGTCAACAACTGCTTCCTCAATAGCGCCACTCAGATCCCCCTGCTTACCGCCAAGTCTCATAACAACTGCCAATCGCAATCGTCGCTCAACCTGATCCGAGAGCACTATGATGATTGTTCCCAATTCTATATCAACCTAGACGCAAGTATTCGGTTGGGAGTGTTTTCCTGTTGGTTCTCGTGTTAATCGGTAAGCTAACACGCTGATCCCTCAAATAATGCCTTTTTACATTTAGCACGTCATATACATTTAACAGATCCGTTAGATAACATGAATATAATTCGATGGAAGCTGGACCACACCAACCCCCGCTTCGTAGATCCATATGCCAAATTCCTGCGACTTGGGGTCGACGACAAGAGAAATCGCGTAGGAGGAGAACTGGTAAAACTGCATATGCGTGTCCAAGTCCGTTTGTGACAGAAAGAGGCCGTGTCCAGGGTGCGAATGATACCATCCAACAATCTTGCCTTTGATCCTGCCTTCCACAAGTTCATGCGCTACTTGAGCCAAACGTTGGGGAGGGAAGACACATGAAACCGTGTCAATCTCGTTTTCTGAAGGAATTATTTCATTGACCCACAGCGATTGATCCTCTAGAAGACCCATTAGCAATCCTATTCGTTCGAACGGCCTGTTAACGTCGCGCCCAATTTTCTCAAGCACTCGATCGGTAACGAAAACTTTGAACAATGGATTTCACGAGATCAACCCCCTAGAATTGGCTATGCATAGTTTAAGATTTTCATGCACCGCATGATGTTCTAAAGTGTGAACACCTTGTTCAAAAGTGTGGGTTAATTGGAAGCATGCGATAACATCTAACCGATGAACTATGAACGAAATATTGGGAAACCGGCTTCATTACCTATCGGCGATCGCGATAGTGGCATTAGTCTTGATCGGGGTTCTCTCCGCATCACGACCCATTACCGTGCAAACCAACACGAGTCCGACGACGAAAACAATACAGGTAAGTGGTGTCGGATCGGTATCGGCCACACCCGACGAAACTCTTCTCCGCTTGACAGTCGACACGCAATCAGCAACAGCAACACAAGCTACGCAAGACAACGCTGCCACAATGGCAAAAGTCATACAATCACTCGTTAACTTAGGAATAGCAAGCGATTCCTTGAAGACAACTTCCTATTCGTTAACTCCAACCTATGATACTAGTCGTGACGTCACACCACCTAAAGTAGTGGGATATTCAGCAAGAAATACAATCCAAGTTACTCTGATGGACGTAAGTCTGACTGGAAAAGCACTAGACATTGCTATTGCAGCAGGAGCGAACGAGGTGGACAGCGTCACTTTCACACTTACCACTCAAACATATGCAACCTTGCAAAAACAAGCGCTTCAACTGGCCATCCAAGACGCGTCTGGACAAGCTCAAGCCATGGCCTCAAACCTAAATGTTCGCATCATCGGTCCAGTAACCATAACAACAGGCTACACTTCCCCACCCTCAGTTGTCAGACTAACCGCAAACGCACAAACCCCAATACAGCCTGGGTCCCTTCAGGTATCTGCTAACGTACAAGTAACCTACGAGGTTGTCCCAGCGTGAGACTCCACGTAACTTGCCCATTCTTTTCCTTACCAAAAATCATCCGGAACTGGCGTATAGATAGTCTCTTAACGCACATCAAGAATACAGCCTATTGAGGTCTAGGCAAATGCCGAAGGCTTTTGTTTTCATGAATATTGACGCTGGATCCGAAGCTGAAGTATTGAAGACTTTGAGAGCAGTGCCAGAAGTGAAAGAGTCCTATTTCGTCTACGGCGTCTATGATATTGTAGCCCAGATCGAAACGGATACCATGGATAGGCTCAAAGAAGTCATTACATGGAAAGTTCGTAGACTGGACAAGATCAGATCGACCCTGACAACAATCGTAAGTGAAGGCAAATAGATTCTAAAGTTCAAATTAGTGAAAGCTGGTAGAGTGGTAGCGGCAAACTAGAAGCTAACCACCTCTATTGATGTCAATCAATCTTGTTGCAGGCTAAGCTTATAACTCAAGGAAACTTTTTCACGATGCTCCTAGGTGGTCCATGTTGGACGAGCTAGAGGAGATACGCGCAAAGAAGTTGCGTAATCTGATGAGTGAAATGTCGACACCAAACATTGAGAAACCAATCGCTATTAGCGACCGGAATTTTGACCAGACATTAAAGAGTTATCCGCTAATTGTTATCGATTGTTGGGCTGCATGGTGTGCCCCATGCCGTGCTATTACTCCCGTAGTTGATCAACTAGCGAAGGAGTACAGCGGGAAAGCTGTGTTCGGCAAGCTTAATGTTGATGAAAATCCGGAAACAACTCAACGATTTAGCATAATGGCGATTCCAACCTTATTAGTAATGAAGAATGCGAAGGAAGTAGACAGAATAGTAGGCGTTATTTCAAAGAGTCAACTGGAAGCTAAGGTGAATAGCTTCCTCTAGCGATCAGACAGACCCAACTTGCCCTTATCCTTTTCATTAGGTCAGTGGTAACTACAGATTAGGAGATGCTGACCGCTTGAGTTTCTTCAAGTTTGAGGAAGTCATTCTGTTCATATCGTACGGAGACGAGAACCAATAGAATGGATGATAGGCTAATGCCGGATGAATCGATTGTAGTACTTGACTTTGGAGGGCAATATTCACATCTCATAACAAGACGAATTCGAGAATGCGAAGTATACGCAGAATTACTCCCCTATACTGCAAGTGCGGATCAAATAAGAAAACTCAACGCGAAGGGAGTTGTTCTGTCAGGTGGCCCAGCAAGTGTCTATGACCATGACTCTCCCAAATGTGATTCAAGCATATTCCGTTTAGGTATTCCAGTTCTAGGAATATGCTACGGGCTTCAGTTAATGGTCTCCTCACTCGGCGGGCGCGTCAAGAGTGTTAAACGGTCCGAGTACGGCAAGACTAAGCTTAACATCACTGATCACGCTGACCTCTTCCGTGATCTTCCATCCAGTATTGTTACATGGATGAGTCACGGAGATCATGCCGAATCTCTGCCTAACGGATTCGAATCAATTGGCCAGTCGGAAAATCACATGACTGCCGCCATAAGAAATTCAACTTCTCAGCTCTATGCGGTTCAATTTCATCCGGAAGTCGCACACACTGAGAAAGGAGGACAAATTATCAGGAATTTTGTGCGCGGAATCTGTGGTTGTTCTTCTACTTGGACTTCTCGATCCATCATATCCACCGCGATTGAACAAGTAAAATCATCCGTAGGACGTGACAAGGTTCTCGTTGCAGTAAGCGGAGGAATTGATTCGACCACTGCAGCACTGCTTGTACAGAAAGCGCTCGGAGACAATCTGACTTGTATCTTCGTAAACCACGGACTCTTACGGAAGGACGACGAACACCTTGTTTTGAAAACGTTACAGGATTTGAAACTGAACGTTCACTATGTCGACGCGTCTGAAAGGTTTCTACATAGCCTGAAGGGAGTTGGAGACCCGGAAGAAAAACGAAAACGAATAGGTGAAGAATTCATCAAAGTTTTTGGCGAAGAAAGCGCCAAATTTGGAACATTCCATTGGCTGGTGCAAGGAACATTATACCCGGACGTGATTGAAAGCGCGGGAACAGGAAGTGTAGCATCAAAAATAAAATCACACCATAATGTTGGAGGAATTCCTGAATGGTCAAAATTCAAGATTATCGAACCATTGAAACTCCTTTACAAGGATGAAGTTCGCAAGATCGCTCGAGAATTAGGAATGCCTGAAGTTCTGGTTAAGACGCATCCATTTCCAGGCCCAGGCTTGGCTGTCAGAATAATCGGAGAAGTTTCTGAAGAAAAGCTTAGAATCTGCAGAGAAGCAAGTGCCATCGTCGAACAGATCCTAAGAAGACACAATTTGTATGATTCTGTCTGGCAAGCCTTCGCAGTAGTAGGAGATGATCTTACTGTCGGAGTCTTGGGTGATCAGCGAAAATTTGGGCATCTTGTTACCGTGCGAATAATCAACTCGGTTGATGGAATGACCGCTGACTGGGCAAGGATACCTGACGATGTACTCGAGGAGATTAGCAGTCAAATTACTGGAGAGGTAAAAGGAGTAACGTGGGTTACTTATGCGATTTCCTCTAAGCCGCCGTCAACAATAGAACCGTGCTAGACGCTTACTTGGGCTTGAATGAGTGGCCGCAGCCACATGTTTCCGTTGCGTTAGGGTTACTAATCTTGAAACCTTCTCCCATCACTGACTCAACATAGTCTATCTCCGATCCCTCAACATACTTGGCGCTCTCTCTGTCAATGATTATCTTGACCCCATGAGCTTCAACCACTTCGTCTTCAGCATTCTTCTGGTCAAAAGCCAATCCATACTGGAATCCGCTGCAGCCGCCGCCTGAGACGTAGAGTCTGAGCGCGGAGTCTGTCTTCCCCTGCTTTGCTAGAGCAGTTTTCACTTTCTCGGCTGCTTTTTCAGTAACAGATATCTTCAAGGCATTTGGTGAATGTAGCAATAATTACACCGCAGCTGCATATTACGTATGGACTATTTAAGTTTAGGATAGTCAAAAACGAATTTTCAGTCTCCATAGGCAGATTAGTCTGCGAGATGCTCATACGTGCAGCGGATTTGGAGAGAAGACATGAGCTGTAAAACTGCAATCGTATACACCGACCTGTTTCAACAATACAATTTCGGGCCCACTCATCCCCTTGCGCCGATAAGGCTCAAACTAACCTTCGAACTCATGCGAAGGATCGGATTACTTGATTCATCCACCGTGCAAGTTCATGAACCTCGTCAAGCGAGTCGTGACGAGTTGTTACTATTCCATACCGAAGAGTACTTGCAGTTTGTAAAACGGGCTAGCGAACGAGGGTCTGGATCTCTAGACATGGGTGACACGCCAGCTTTCAAAGGATGTTTTGAAGCATCCGCACTCGCTGTAGGAGCGTCATTGACGGCTGTTGATCTAGTCATGTCGGGGAAAGTCACTTACGCCACCAATATTGCTGGAGGTCTCCACCACGCACACCCAGGGCGCGCGTCAGGATTCTGTATCTTCAACGATCCCGCCGTCTCGATTGCATACTTGAAGAAGAAGTACTCACTCGATCGCATCCTGTATCTGGATGTCGATGCGCATCATGGAGACGGTGTAATGTACGGGTTTTATTCAGACCCAGGCATTCTGGATATTGATTTCCATGAAGATGGGCGTCATCTGTTCCCAGGTACAGGCTCTACTGAAGAGGTCGGCACAGGGAAAGGAGCCGGTGTTAAGATCAATATCCCACTCATACCGTTTACTGGAGACAAGACTTATCTCCCGCTCTTCAGACAGATAGTGCCCGCCGCCGTACGAAAATACAAGCCTCAGATCCTGTTAGTTCAATGCGGAGCAGATTCACACGCAAACGATCTTCTAGCCCATCTCCAAATAACAACTGAGACCTATCGCGAGATTGCTGTAATCATTAGCGATCTCGCAAATGAAATGGCTGATGGACGGCTCGTGGTCTTTGGGGGCGGAGGTTACAATCCATCAAACGTCGCCAGAGCATGGACCGTTGTGGCTTCAACGTTAGCGGAGTTCGTGGTCCCCCGGGAATCTCCCAACGATTGGCAGCGTCTGTTTGAAGCGGTTGTTGGAGAAAAAGCCCCAGCCTTGATTGAAAGCAGTGGCGAAGCAAGAAACGAGGTCTATGACGTAGCGGTGAATTATGGATCCAAAGTTCTACAGGATCTCAAACGAAGAATCCCCCTGCTGGTCTCCTGAACAGACTTGTCAAGTTAGGTTTCGGTTTTCGTCTCCGGCGGTCTGAATACGCCAGTTAGTAGGTCCATTTGAACGCGCAAGTAGTCTTCGGGCGTTCCAACATCTGCCCAGTATCCTTCGTGCTTATACCCAAAAATTGTTCCTTCATGCATAAGCTT
>Ga0187866_1003164_pt1 | contig 12636 bp, 4 predicted proteins | sample June2016WEW_11_1_3_FD_133013 | JGI IMG/M metagenome (GOLD analysis project Ga0187866, IMG submission 133013) | Peatland microbial communities from SPRUCE experiment site at the Marcell Experimental Forest, Minnesota, USA - June2016WEW_11_150 | ecosystem: Environmental > Terrestrial > Soil >... | reverse complement strand
GCCTCTGGCCCCGGATGTAAGGCATGTGACGGGCGCATCCTGACACTGCTCCCGAGCGCGGGCCGAAGCCCTCCCCCCTTGCCCCCTCCCATCCCGCAGGGCGGGATGGGAGGGGGGTGATCGGCTTTTCGACTTTACCCAGGGCGGCGGCCTGTCCCGCTCGGAGCGGGACGGGCCTTGCCCTGGGCTGGTATGACCGACGCCTTTGGCGTCGCGCCTCTCCCAGGGCTTGCCCTGCGCTCTGTTGCGCAACCGCGTTGCGGTTGGGCCTCCGTTTGGGCCGCAGACCCAGGGTAGGCGCTGCGCGCCAGGCCTGGGCATTGTTGCGCAATCCCGACGTATGGGGATTGATGCAATGTTTGCCTACGGGGCCGGGGCCGGCTCGACGGCGGCATCTTCCTGCTGCTCGCTGATGACGGGGGCAATGGCCTGGAGTTTGTCGTCGCCTTCCAGGTTGATGAGCTTGACGCCTTGGGTAACGCGGCCCACCTCCCGGATGTCCTTCACGAAGATGCGCACCATCTGTCCGCCCGCGGTGATCAACATGATTTCGTCGGCCTGATGCACCGTGAGGGCGCCCACCACGGCGCCGGTTTTTTCGTTGGCCTTCATGGTAATGATGCCCTTGCCGCCGCGGGACTGGAGGCGATAGACCGGCTCGACGGTCCCGTCTTCGAGAGCCATGTCGAACGGGGTGCGTTTGCCGATGCCGTTCTGGCCGGCGACCAGCAAAGTGGCGTCGGGCACCACCACGGCCAGGGCCACCACCGCGTCGCCTTGCTCCAGAGAGATGCCCTTTACCCCGGCCGCCGGCCGGCCCATGGGCCGGACGTCGTCTTCGGCGAAGCGGATGCTCATGCCGTCGCGGGTGATGAGGACGACCTGGTCCTGGCCGGAAGTCAGTTTCACACGGATCAGGGTGTCGCCCGGCTCGATGCCGATGGCGATGATGCCGCCTTTGCGAACATTGGCGAAATCCTCCAGCGGCGTCTTCTTGACCGTGCCCTGCTGGGTGGCGAAGAACAGGAAGCCCGGCTGCTGCCAGGTCAGGTCTTGCCTGTCCGGCCCGGTTTTGGCCTCGATGCGGATCAAAGCGGCGATGGTTTCGCCCGGCTTGAGCTCGAGCAGGTTGGCAATGCTCCGGCCCTTGGAGGCGCGGCCCATGTCCGGAATCTCATGCACGCGCTCGACATAGACGCGGCCGGTGTTGGTGAAGAACATCAGGTGGTCATGCGTGCCGGCGGTGAAGAGGTGCTCGATAAAGTCTTTGTCTTCCTCCGTGGCGCCTTCGCGGGTGACCATGCCAATCACACCTTTGCCCCCGCGCCGCTGGGCGCGGTAGGAACTGATGTTGGTGCGTTTGATCAAGCCGTTGTGGGTGATGGTGATGATGACCCCTTCGTTGGCGATCAGGTCCTCGATGGCCATCTCGCCCTCGTCGGGCGCCAGTTGGGTCAGGCGCGGGGTGGCGTATTTTTCCTTGAGCGCCCGCAACTCGCCTTTGATAATCGCCAGGACGCGGGTTTCCTTGGCCAGAATGTCGAGCAGGTCGCTGATGCGGGAGAGCAAATCGCGGTACTCAGCCCTGACTTTGTCAGTTTCCAGGCCGGTCAACTGGTAGAGGCGCAAATCGAGAATCGCGTTGGCCTGGGCCTCGCTGAAGGAGTAGCGCCCGTTGGTGAGCCGCGCTTCGCTGCGAATGAGGATGCCGAGGCGCTCGACCTGGGCGCGCGTGAAATCGAAGCCCAGCAGCTTGATCTTCGCCTCTTCCCGGCTCGCCGAACTGCGGATAATCCGGATGAACTCATCCAGGTTGGCCAGGGCCAGCAGGCAGGCCTCCAGGGTCTCGGCGCGCTCCTCGGCCTTGCGCAGTTGATATTTGGCCCGGCGGATGACGACCTCGCGGCGGTGCTCGATGTAGCAGTTGATCAACTCCTTGAGGCCGAGCGTCTTGGGCCGGCCGTGATCGATGGCGAGCGCGTTCACGGCGAAACTGGTCTCCAGCGCCGTATGCTTGTAGAGGTTGTTGATGACCACCTTGGGGATCGCGTCGCGCCTCAGCTCGATGACCACGCGCGTGTTCTCATCCGATTCATCCCGCACACCCGCGATGTCGGTGATGACCTTCTCGTTCACCAGCGCCGCAATCCGCTCGACCAGCACGGCGCGGTTCACGTTGTACGGGATTTCGGTGATGATAAGCTGCTCGCGCCCGCCTTTGAGTTCTTCGAGGCCGACTTTGCCGCGGACCTTCAAGCTGCCGCGGCCGTCGGTGAAGTATTGCTTGAGCCCCTCGAGGCCGCAAACCATGCAGCCGGTGGGGAAATCCGGTCCCTTGATGTGCTGGAGCAGCTCCTCGACGGTGATTTGGGGATGGTCGATCTGGGCGCAGACGCCCTCGATGACTTCGCCCAGGTTGTGCGGGGGAATGTTGGTGGCCATGCCCACGGCAATGCCCGTGCCGCCGTTGACCAGCAGGTTCTGAAAGGCGGCCGGGAAAACGACCGGCTCCGTCAGCCGCTCGTCGTAATTGGGGACAAAATCGACCGTGTCCTTGTCCATGTCCTCCATCAGCGCGCCGCCCAGGTGGGTGAGCCGCGCCTCGGTGTAACGCATGGCGGCGGGCGGGTCCCCTTCCACCGAGCCGAAGTTGCCCTGCGGGTCCACCAACCGCTCCCGCATGGCCCAGGGCTGCGCCATGTGCACCAGGGTCGGATAAATCACCGCCTCGCCGTGGGGATGGTAATTGCCCGAGGTGTCGCCGCAGATTTTGGCGCACTTCATGGGCTTTTTGGGCGGATAAAGCCCCAGCTCGTGCATCGCATAGAGGATGCGCCGCTGGGACGGCTTCAGACCGTCCCGCACGTCGGGCAGCGCCCGCGAAATGATCACCGACATCGAGTAATCCAGAAACGAGTTCTTGATCTCCTCGGCCACGTTGATCTTGGCGATCTTCTCGTTGGCCGCGAACGCCGGGGCGCTGCTCCGCGGGGCCTCGTTGGTCTCGTCAGGTTCGGACATAGCATCCTCAATTATGGCGGCGGCGCTTGAGGTTCAGGCTTCTCCTTGAGGACGAGCGCGCCGGCTGACTGGGCTTGCAGTTGGGCAATCTTGCGATTCAGACATCCAGGTTTCTGACGTTGAGCGCGTTGTCCTCGATGAACTGGCGGCGGGGCTCGACCTCTTCGCCCATGAGCCTGGTGAACATCTCTTCCGCCTCGACCGCATCGGTCAGGTCAATGCGCAGCAGCTTGCGCCGGGCGGGGTTCATGGTGGTCTCAAACAGTTCCTTGGGATTCATCTCGCCCAGGCCCTTGAACCGCTTGATCTGCAAGCCCCGCCGGCCGACCTCTTTGATGCCCGACAGGATTTCGGGGATCGAAAACAGCGGCTTGATTTGCTGTTTGTCGCCCTCGCCCTCGAGCAGCTCGAAGAGCGGCTGGTCCTGCGCCGAGTAATGCTCGACCTTCAAGCCCTTGCGGGCCAGCTTGGCGAGCAACTCCTGGATGGCGTGGCTCTCATAGAGTTCCTCATGCCGGGCGCGCCGGGTCGAGCCGTTCTTGGCCTTTTCCAGGGGCGAGGTGTCGGCCTCTTCCTCGCCCGAAAGGCCCAGGTGCAGGTCGGGATTTTCCTCGTCAAAGCGGGCGAGGTCTTCGCTGCTGTAGAAGTAGTGCACGGTCTCTTCGTTGCCCGCGCGGATTTTGACCAGGTGCTGCGGCAGTTCGTGGGTCAGCGGATGCCGCTGTTCGAGGAAAGTGGCGAAGTCGCCGCCTTTGCGCCGCAGGCCATTGGCAAATTTGTCCAGGGCCTCGAGCAGGCGCAGGATTTCGCTCAGTTGCGCCTGGGACAGTTCCTGCTCGTCGGTCCGGTTGCGCAGGCGGACTTCCTCGGTGCCAAGCTGAATCAAAATCCGGTTCAACTGCGCGTCGTCCTCGACGTATTCGACGCGTTTCTTGCGGGAAATCTGGTAAAGGGGCGGCTGGGCGATATAGACATAGCCGCGCCGCACCAGCTCGGGCATCTGCCGGTAGAAAAACGTCAGCAGCAGCGTGCGGATATGCGAGCCGTCCACGTCGGCATCGGTCATGATGATGATTTTGTGGTAGCGGAGCTTCTCCAGATTGAAGGCGCCCTCGCCGTCGCCCTCGCCAATGCCGGTGCCGACGGCGGTAATCATGGTGCGGATTTCGTTGTTCTGGAGCACCTTGTCCAGGCGGGCTTTTTCGACGTTGATCAGCTTGCCGCGAATCGGCAGGATCGCCTGGAACTTCCGGTCCCGGCCTTGTTTGGCCGAGCCGCCGGCCGAGTCGCCCTCGACGATGTAGAGCTCGGTGTTGGCGGGGTCGCGGTCGGAGCAGTCGGCCAGCTTGCCGGGCAAACCGCCGCCGGTGAGGGCGCCTTTGCGGACCGTCTCGCGCGCCTTCCGGGCCGCCTCGCGCGCGCGCGCCGCCAGCAGGCCCCTATCCACCACTTTCTTCGCCACGGACGGCGTGGCGTCGAAGACGGTCATCAGCCCGTCATAAATGATCGAGGAGACGATGCCATCGATTTCCGTGTTGACGAGCTTGACCTTGGTTTGGGACTCGAAGCGCGGGTTGGGCAGCTTCACGCTCAGCACGCAGACCAGGCCTTCGCGAACGTCATCGCCGGAGATGGCCGGGTCTTTCTCTTTCAGCAACTCGTGCTGTTTGGCGTATTGGTTGATGGCGCGCGTCAGCGCCGCGCGGAAACCGGTCAGGTGCGTGCCGCCGTCCGGGTTGGGGATCGAGTTGGCGAAGCAGAGGATTTGGTCGGTGTAGCTGTCGTTGTACTGCAGGACGCAGTCGACGAAGACCTCTTCCTTCTGGCGGCTGATGACGATGGGCTTGGGATGCAGGACCTGCTTGTTGCGGCCCAGTTGCTTGACGAACTCCTCGATGCCCTCCTTGTAGTAGAACCGCTCCGTCTTCTCATCCCGCTCATCGGTCAGGATGATTTCCACGGCCGGATTCAGGAAGGCCAGCTCGCGCAACCGGTTGGCCAGGAGCTCGAACTTGAATTCGGTGGTGAGGGTGAAAATCGTGGGGTCGGGCTTGAAGGTGACCAGGGTGCCGGTGCCCTTGGCCTTGCCGATGACCTTGAGCTTGCCGGTGGTGAGGCCGCGCTCAAACTGCATGGCATAGACCTTGCCGTCGCGGGAGACTTCCACCTTGAACCAATCGGACAAGGCATTGACGCACTTGGCGCCCACGCCGTGCAAACCGCCCGAATACTTATAGGCCCCTTGCCCGAACTTGCCCCCCGCGTGCAAATTCGTCAGCACCAGTTCCACCGCCGGCATGTTCCACTTGGGATGCATATCCACCGGGATGCCGCGCCCGTTGTCCCGGATGGACACCGACCCATCCACGTGGACGGTCACCTCGATCCGGTCGCAAAAGCCGGCCAGGTGCTCGTCAATGGAGTTGTCCAGCACCTCGAAAACGCAGTGGTGCAGCCCGCGCTCGTCCGGGTCGCCGATAAACATCCCCGGCCGTCGGCGCACGGCCTCCAACCCCTCGAGCTTGTCGATCTTCGAGGCGTCATACTTCTCCGGAGCGTCGAGCGTGGCACGGGTGTTTCGCGTTGCTTGTAGCACGTTCAGGTCAGGCATAAACAATCGTTCAAAAGAGACACTTTGGCCGTCGGATTGCGGCGGCAAAAGCCTATAAAAAATGACCCTCAACCACAATCTTTATTTGGAGCCTTGGCCCAGGGAAAAAACACCATTAGTTGTGGGAGCTTCCGCCGCTCAAACCAACCTATTGGGGCTTCGCCAGAATCCCCGCTGGGCTTGTCAATATACCTTTTTGGGGCCGAAAATGCAACCTGGATCAATGATTGGATGCAGAATCGCCCTGGCCAAGCTCCTGTGTCTGGAAGGGGCCGATCAGGCCACCTGCCTGCAAGCCGAGCGACACTTGGAGCAAACCGGCGGCACCCGGAACTCGGCCCGGCAGATTCAACGGATGGTCCAGCGGGTGGGCCACGACGCCCAGGCCTGACCGGCTCAATACGCAGGCCGCTCGTAACGATACTCTGCCGCTGGCCGCTCAAGCGAAGGATTGTGTCTCACACCCATGTGCTCATGTGCTCGGCACCCAAAGCTATTAGATTTTTATCTTGTGCTGTTTCAAGAACTTTGCTAAGCCTGTTGCAATGTCACCCTTTTACGAAGGAGCCGAAGGCTCGTCGCCGGTGGAGTTCCGGTGCGGCGCAGGCCTTGGTCTGCCTCGGGGACGGGATGTACAACTCAACTGTAAATCAAGCACGCAAACCCCGCTCGTAGAACGTGCGTGCCAGAAAGGAAAAAACTCATGAGAAAAACCGTTAGATGTGCCGTTAGATGTGCCTTCGGGCTGGCGCTGCTTTGCGCAGCAACGGCCCAAGCGAGCACTCAGTTCTTCGACTTCAACAGCGACCCGACCACCAGCGGCTTGCTGACGCTTTATGGGAATGCGAATTGGTATTCATACGACGGCGTGGGCGCTGCAACCAACGCCAACGACGGCTATCTGGAAGTCACGGCGGCCGCCCGCGGCCTGCGAAGCGCGATCGTCTTCGCCGATTTCGACAACGGGGCGGTCATCCAGGGGTTCACGTTCGAGGCGGACCTGCGGATCGGCAACGGCACCACGACGCCGGCCGACGGATTCAGCATCAACTACGTGCGCGCCAACGACCCGGTGTTGTCCGTGGTCGCCAACGGCGGCAACCCGACGACAGCGAGCACTGACCCAAATCCTCCTGCCGGGGCTGAGTGGATCGGGCACGGCGTTTTTGCGACAGGCCCAAATAATGAGGACAACCTGCCCGAGGAAGGCACCTGGACCGGCATTTCCATCGGGTTCGACGCCTGGGACAGCGGCCCCGACAACAGCACCGGCCCCTGGCCGTTTGAAGTCGGCGGCGCCGCCGGGTGCGGGCCTGGGGATGGGTGGGACATCAGAGGTATAGATGTCCGTGTGGACGGCTGGCTGGTACGGCAATATCCGATGCCGGTCCTCAACGGGGCGGTGGATAACCCGAGCTCGATCCAAACCGGTCCCAACGACGGGAGCAATACGCCCGCGCCCCTGGGGTGGGCGCACCTGAAGGTGGCTTTGAGCACTAACGGTTTGTTGAACGTCTGGTGGAAGGGCACTCAGTTGGTCAACAACTACCAGACCACCTACGCCGCATCCCCTGGCGCGCTGGTCTTCGCCGGGCGGACCGGAGACGCCTGGCAGATCCAGGATATAGACAATATCAGCATCACGACCATCGCGGCGGCGGGTGTCGTCATTGGAACTGCCACCGGTCTTCCCGACGGCTGCTCGGTTACCTTTTACGATTCGGGGCCGGGCGTGGTTGATACGACCAAGCTGGCCACCGTCCAAATCGACGGCGGCCCTGCGCTAGCCGCGACGCTGACTAAAGCAGGCACGACGTCCACGGTTGTTTACCACGGTTTCCCAACCCTCCTTGCCGCCGGGTCGAGCCACACGGTAACGGTTACGGTGACGGACACGCTTGGCCGTGTGGTGACGGCTGCTAATCTGCCCTTCACTGTCCCGGCCTACCCGGTCGTTGACTCAAGCTGGACGGTAACGGGCGTGGACACCAACCAGCCCGGCTTCCGAATCCTGCCCTGGCAGTCCGGTGCCGAGCCCAACAACAACTGGTGGGCCGACGAGCAACTCCGCGGCCTGCACGGCGCCAACAATGCCGACCTGAGCGCCGCGACGGACGGCGGCTATATCGACTTTACCGGGGTCATCAACTTCAACATCGGGGGTAACCAGAATGGCAATTTCCAACTGAACAACGGCTACTACGACAACCCATTCCCCGGCATTCCCGGAGCCAATGGACTGAACGGCAGCACGGCCTTGGAAGTGCTCTGCTTCCTGCAGTTCACGAACGGAGGCCTCTATACCATGGGGGTGAACAGCGATGACGGCTTCAACGTTACCGTGGGCCCGAACCCCTCGGATTGGGGCGCCCTGAGCGTCGGCCAATTCAACGGGCCCCGCGGCTCTTCGGACACGATTTTCACCTTCGTCGTGACCAACGCCGGCATTTACCCGTTCCGCCTGCAGTGGGAGAACGGCAACGGCGAACTGCCGGGCAACGGCGCGAATCTCGAGTGGTTCGTGGTGCAGCCGGACGGGACGAAGATCCTGGTCAACGATCCGTCCAAGACCAACACTACGGCAGTCACGGCCTTCTTCAAAGGCCCGCCGCTGCCGGCCTATGTCTCGGAGCTCGTCCCCAATCCCGGCGCGACCGGCGTTCGCGCGACTGGGTTTATCGCCAGGCTGACGGATGGCAGCACGACGGTCACTCCCGACAGCATCACGCTGACCATCAATGGAGTGGCCTTCACCCTGGCGGTCAGCCAAGCCAACGGGGTCACGACGGTGACGTTGCCCGCCGGCGAGTTGCCGCCTGCGGGAACGAATACGGCGCAGTTGGTCTATAGCACGTCGGGCGGCGGCCCCTTCACCAACACCTGGAACTTCACGGTCATGGCCTACCAGGTCGTTAACGCGAGCTGGGCGGTAACGGGCGTGGACACCCAGCCCGGCTTCCGAATCCTGCCCTGGCAGTCTGGTGCCGAGCCGAACCGGGTCTATTGGATGCAGGAGCAACTCGAAGGCCTGCACGGCGCCAACAATGCCGACCTGAGCGCCGCGACGGACGGCGGCTATATCGACTATACCGACGTCATCAACTTCAACATCGCCCCCGCGTCTTCGGGCGGCAGCGACGTTGGCAACTTCACGACGGCAAATGGCTATCCGGACGGGCTTTTCCCGGGAATCCCGGGCGGGAACGGACTCAATGGCAGCACGGCCTTGGAAGTGCTCTGCTTCCTGCAGTTCCAGCAGCCTGGGTCCTACGTCCTGGGGGTGAACAGCGATGACGGATTCATCGTCACCATGGGGCCGGATCCCCGTGACCGGCTGGCAACGGTGTGCGGCCAGTGGGACGGCGGGCGCGGCGCGGCCGACAGCACCTTCCAGATCGTGGCAACCAACGCCGGCATTTACCCGTTCTGCCTGCGCTGGGAGAACGGCAACGGCGAACTGCCGGACAACGGGGCGAACCTGGAGTGGTTCGTGGTGCAGCCGGACGGGACGAAGATCCTGGTCAACGATCCAAGCCCGCCCGAAGACACGGGAATCAAGGCCTTCTTCAAAGGCCCGGCGCTGCCGGCTTATGTGTCGCAGCTCAACCCCTACGACGGCCAGACGGGTTGCTGGCCGGATCACGTGGTCATCCAGTTCACCGCCGGGAGCACCCAGGTCAGCCCCACGCATGCCCCGGTGCTGCTCATCGACGGCGTGGCCACCAGCCCGGTCATCACCCAACAAGGGGCCCTCACCACCCTCGTGCTCACCCTCCCTCCGCCCGGCCTGTCCGCGGGCCAGCATACGGCCACGTTGCTCTGGAGTGATACCGGAACGATCAACGCGAGCAATTCCTGGTCCTTCACGGTGGGCACTTTCCCTACGCTCAACCAGGCGCTGAGCGTGCCGGTCAACGCGGTGGACAAGACCCAGCCTGGATTTGTGCTCAAGGTCACCCAACTCGATCCGGCCACCGGTGGAGATCCCGGCGATTACACCGCCAACCAGTGCGACGAGAACAACTCGCTCCTCGCCGGCCTCTATTTCCCCTGGTTCGGCACTAACACGGCCGACACCGTCAACGGCGGCAGCAGCGGCATGCCGGCCGTTATGGGCAACCTCTGGTATTGGACCAACGTGGTGGACTTCAACATCGTCACCTCCGGTGGCGATTTCGCCAACGACTACGGTCTGCCTGGCATCCCTGGCGTCACCGGCAATGCCAACTACTTCGCGGCCGGGTTCCAAACTTACGTGGTATTCCCCGCGGCGGGGTTCTGCCGCATGGGCGTGAACAGCGATGACGGTTTCCGGCTGACCGAAGGCATCGGCGTCACGCGCCAGGCGGTGCATGTCACCGGTCCGGGAATCGATACGGACATCGAGGGCGTGAATGCGAATACCAACAACTCCACTTTCGGGGGCAGCCTGCCGGTGCCGCCCATCACGGGCCCGGTGGTCTATGTGGGCGAAGGCGCCTGCCCGAACCTGCCGGCCATCGATCTGACCAACAAGATCGGCGTCATTCTGAACACCCATTGCGGCGCCTCGACCGTCTATGCCTGGGCTTGGTATCTCCAGACCAACGGCGCGATCGGCGCCATCATCCTCAATGATCCGAGCTGGGGTATGCCGTACCTCGCAGGCGGCGGTCCGCGTCCCGTGACGATCCCGGTGGTGATGAGCAGTTCCTACGCCGGCCAGTTGGACTTTTGGAAGACCAATGCCAACCTCGTCGCGAGCATCGGCGCCGACGCCCACCTGCAGCTCGGCCAGGCCGATTACGGCAAGGGAATGAGTGACATCGACTTCGGCTTCTGGGTGCCTGCCGCCGGAGCTTATCCCCTCCGCCTGCTCTACTACCAAGGTGCCGGCGGCGCCGGGTGCGAATGGTCCACCGTTATTCCTGGGGCGGCTGTGGACGGCGGCGTGCGGTCGCTGGTCAACGACACGATGAACCCTCAATCGCTCCTCGCCTACCGGGCGGTGACCGTTCTGCCGACTTTGCATACGCCGACCCTTGCCAAAGGCATGGTCACCGTGACCTGGAACGGCGCGGGCATTCTCCAATCCTCGCCGACCCTCAGTCCGGCGCACTGGACAAACGTCGACCCGCAGCCGGGCAACAACGTCTTCACGACCTTGGCGACGAGCGGCGCCAAGTACTTCCGCGTGACGGTGCCCGTCCCCGTCGAGCCGTAACCATCGCTTCGTGATTCCTCAGGAGACCGGGTTGGCTGGCCAGCCCGGTCTCTTTCTTGTACGCGGGACATGACTCAGAGCCTATGGGGCTGAAGTCCCCTGTGGGCCGAACGAGGGGAACTACCTTTTTCCCGCCCGCAGTTTGTCGATATACTCCCGGGCGAGCGGGTCCTTGGGATCGAGACGCGCCGCCTCCTGGAAGTGCCGCAGCGCGTTTTCAAGGTCGTTTTCCCGGAGGAGGGCGACCCCCAAATTCAAATGCGCCATGGCGTAATCGGGTTTCAGGCGGAGCACCTCCTCGAGTTGCTTGCGCGCCGCGGCGGTCTGGCCGTCGAAGGCCAACTCCTCGCCCAGGGCATAGCGGCCCTCCCAATAATCGGGGCGCAAGTTTAGCGCCTGCCGGAAGCTCTCAATGGCGGCGGCGCGGCGCTTGAGTTTGGAGAGCGCCTTGCCGGCGTGGTAGTACAGCCGGTAGTCCTGCGGCGCCAGTTGCAGGCCCCGCTGGTAGTCCTTGAGGGCGAGCTCGGGTTCCAGTTGCATGGCGTGGATGTTGCCCAGCTCCAGCCAGCCCTCCGCCAGGTCGGGGCGCAGGCTCACGGCCTGCGAAAGCAGCGCGCGTCCGGCGGCCAAATCCCCCAGCCGCGCGAGCAATCGCCCGGCCTGGAAGTAGGCCACATGATGCTGCGGGATGAGCTCCCGCACGCGCCGCCACTCGGCCACGGCTCCCTGCAACTTGCCGATCCCCTCGAGAAACTGGGCGGTATTCTCGTGCAACCGGTGGTCATCCGGCGCCCGCTCCAGGGCGGCCAGGCAGACCTCGCTGGCCGCCGCCGCCGCGTTGCGATCCAACCGCCGGCGCACCGCGCGCATCTCATCGCGGACACCCTCCACCTGCTGAGAATGATGGAGCTGCCCCGTGAAGGGCGGTTGTGACAGGCGCTGAAGCATGTCCTCGAGCACGGCGTAACGGTTCCAGTCCGTCAGCGCCAATCGCCGCTCGCACACTTCCTGCGAAGCCCAATCCCCCCTCGCGGCGTTGGTTGCGGCCATGGGCAGGAGACGCTCCGCCGCTGCCGCCCAGGCGCGGGCCAGCGCGTAGTTGCCGTCGAAATTGAAATGCACGTGTTCGCAGAAGGCCTCTTTGCCCGGAATGCCCACCGGACTGTTCGCCGCAAAGACAGCGGCCGCATCGCACAGCGCCACGCCGGGACCGGCAAATTGCGCCGCCACCTGCTTGATAATCGCATTGATGCGCGAGTCGGCCCGAAAAGGGAGCGCGTCGGCATCACGCGCCTGCTGGAAGTGGTCCCGCGCGGACGCCAGGGCCGTCAGTGGTGGGGCAGGCGTCCCGACCGCGTTGGTTTCGGCCTTGAGAGTCGCCTGTGCCCGAGGGGCCGTCGGCCCCGGCGCCTGGCGGCTCTGAGCCAGGGCCAAAAGGCATTCCCCCCAGCGAAACTGGAGTTCGGCGGACGTTGGATCGATCCTGGCCGCTGCTTCGAGCTTGTTTGCGGCGCCCGCAAAGTCCCCTTCTTCTTGCGCTTTGGCCGCGCCGGCGCAGAGCCGGGCATGAGACTGGCGGGCTGCGTCCGGCACCACGGCATCAAGCACCGAGCCGAAAGGCGGGCAATCCTTGAGGTTCACGGCCACCGTCGAGAGGAGGATCGGCACGCCCTGGGCACGGCCTGCCCGCACGATAGCTTCCAGGTTGCGCCGGAAGCTGCGATAAACCACCTCTCTTCGGGGATCGGAGGGGGCAATCCGGTTTTCCATGAACATCTGCATCCCGCCCCACGACGGGCCG
>Ga0187866_1003162_pt1 | contig 12639 bp, 12 predicted proteins | sample June2016WEW_11_1_3_FD_133013 | JGI IMG/M metagenome (GOLD analysis project Ga0187866, IMG submission 133013) | Peatland microbial communities from SPRUCE experiment site at the Marcell Experimental Forest, Minnesota, USA - June2016WEW_11_150 | ecosystem: Environmental > Terrestrial > Soil >... | reverse complement strand
GCCGCCGTTCTCCTTCTGCCTGGAATCCCCTAGAATCGGCACAGCAAGTTGTGTGTTTTCTCAGGCAAATAATACTCTACGGAGCAACCAGGAAAATCTTTCAATCTTTTTCATAAAACTGTGGGGTAGCTGCCAAAAGCTACGCAAAATAATTTCGGAAAGAACTGTCATTATGCAGTTAAATAACGGAAGAAAATGCAGTTGCAATTCCTGTTTTCCCAAATGCAATCCCGAGTTCAAAAACCGGCGGGCAAGGTGTTTTTGCCGGAGGCTTTTTCGACGAGTTTTTGCTCCACCAAATTCAGATATGTGTGTGCGACGTTAATGTCATGGGGTTCGAGGCGCAAGGACCGTTCAAACCAAGGCCTGGCGGCGGCGTAGTCCCCGGTTTGCACGTAATGCCAGCCGATGACGGCGACGGTGTAGTAGCCGTTCGGGTCGAGCGTTTCGGCCTGGCTGAAACAGGTTTCCGCCTCGTCGTGATGATCCAGCCAGTCGAGGCACATGCCGTAGCGCAAATAACTGTAAGCGTCGTAACGGTCGAGATTCCGGGCGCGCGCATACCATGCCATCGCCATTTTCGCCAGGTCCGCGTAATTATCTCCGCCGTTGAAACTTTCCACGCGATACCCTTCGCCAATGTCGTAGGCCGTTTCAAAATTCATCGGCTCGGCGGCAAACGCATTTTCCAAGGCGGCGGTATGTTGCGGCGAAAAATAATCCGGGAACCGCTCCGCGCGCGCCAGCCAGAAGGTCTCATGGCCGCGCCGCCATTCCTGACCGGTCAAATAAACGGCGCCACCGGCGAGCGCGATCGTCAGCAGAATCTTCACCGGCAACCGTGCGTTGAGCCAGTAACGCTCTGTCGCATATCGCAGGTTGCTGCTCAACAAGGCCAGCAACGTCACGCCGACCAGCGCGTTGGCCGGGATGTGCAGATTGAAATCCGCCACCGAATGCACCGCCAGCGCCAGCAGACCGGCCGTCGCGCCAAGGAAAAACGCAAACCGATTGCTTTGCCCGCTGCTGAAATCGCGTTCCGGACGGCGGACATGCGGCCACGTCCTGGCCAGCCCGGCGACAAACATTGTCGCGCCCGCCAGCACGATGATGCCACCCGCCGTGCCCCAGTCAGCGAGCAGGTTCAGATAATCATTGTGGACGCGGTCGGGGCGTGATTGCGTGCTTACCGGACGGTATTCCCGGAAGCGGTAGTCGTAATGCGCCGGGCCGACGCCCCACCAAAAATGATCCCGCCACATCCGCTCTGCCGCCGTCCAGATGTCGAACCGCACATCCAGGTCGAGGTTGCCGCCGTTCGCGGATTTTTCCACGCGCCGCATGTAACCGACGGTTTTGGACAAATAGTTTGTGACAAAAAAGGTTCCGCCGCCGAGCAAAACGAGCAACAACAATAGCGCGCGCCAGCGATGGTTCCGGTGGCCTGCCAGAACGAGCAAAAGCGCCAGCACCCCCACTGCCGCCGCCACCCAGCCGCCGCGTGAAAACGTCACCGCCAGGCCCGTCCCGATGATCAACACAGCATAGCCCAACAGGATGCGGAGAACCGCATTCATCCGCCCGACCAAAAGATAGGCTACCGCCAGCGGCAGCAGCATTTCGAGAAACCCGGCGAGGTTGTTCGGCGAAATGTAAGTGCCCGAAGCGCGTCCCGGATAAGGCGAAATCAAATTCCAGACATGGTTGGAGTGCGTCAAAAGCTGGGCGACCGCGTAGCTGGAAATTCCCATTGCCAGAAAAATCAGCGTGAAACTGATGATCTGCACCGACTCCTGGCGGTACAAATTGTTGCCGATGGCGAAAAACAAAAAAGCATACACCACCACCTGAATCATCTCCAGCCGTGCGACGCATTCGATGTCGGCCGTGAGATAGCGCGCGACGGCGTAAACTGCGAACGCCAGCACCACCCAGCCAACCGGCGGCCACAGCAATTGCAGCCTGGGGTCGAGCCACAACCGCAGCACCCACACGAGCATCACGGCGACGGCAAGTCCCTGGACCACGAGAAAGGCCCACGCATCCACCGCACCCATCGCCAACGGGGCAAAAACCAGAATCGCGAGCACCAAACCCAAAATGATGCGCTCGCCCCAGCCGTTCAGCCGCTTCCGGTCATTGGCCATTTGGGAGGGTAAAATGGACTGTGACCGTTGCGGAGTAAAGCGCATTTGCCCGCCGATGCCATTTCAGCTAGTTTTTCGCGCAAGTATATGACCGACCCGCGTTACCAAAAACTGGCCCGGCTGCTCGTGGAATATTCCACCGCGCTCAAAAAAGGTGACCGCATCCTGCTCGACATGATTGACGTGCCGGATGAGTTCACCATCGAACTCATCCGCGCCGCCCGCGCGGCGGGCGCAACACCGTTTGTCGAGGTCCGGCACACACGGGTCTCGCGCGAGCTTTTGCTGGAGACCAATGAAAAGCACGCCGCCCAGGTGCGGGACATCGAGCTGTTCCGTATGAAAAAAATGCAGGCGTATATCGCGGTCCGCGGCAGCGAGAACGCCAGCGAAAATTCCGACGTGCCCGGCCCCCGGATGGCGCTTTACTCGCGCATCACCCGGCCGGTGCTGGATTATCGCGTAAACCGGACGCGCTGGTGCGTGCTCCGCTGGCCGACCCCCAGCATGGCGCAGGCCTCCGGCATGAGCACCGAGGCGTTTGAAAATTTCTTTTTTGACGTCTGCACAATGAATTACCGTAAGATGGCAAAAGCGATGATTCCGCTGGGTGTATGTATGAAAAATGCCGATCGCGTTCATCTCAAAAGTCCCGGCACCGATTTGACTTTCAGTATCAAGGGCATTGGCGCGAAGATGTGCAAGGGCGATTGTAACATTCCCGACGGCGAAGTGTATTCCTGTCCGGTGAAGCATTCCGTGAACGGCGTCATCCAGTTTAACACGCCGACGATTTATGCCGGGACGAAGTTTGAAAATGTCCGGCTGGAATTCAAGAACGGCAAAATCATCGCCGCGAGCGCGAACCATACGAAGCGGCTGAATGAAATTCTGGACACGGACGCGGGCGCGCGCTACGTCGGCGAATTTTCACTCGGCTTCAATCCTTATATTTTGAACCCCATGTGCGACATTTTATTCGACGAGAAAATCGCCGGCTCGCTGCACTTCACGCCGGGGCAGGCTTATGAGGAATGCGACAACGGCAACCGCTCGGCGGTGCACTGGGACATGGTGTTGATCCAGCGCCCCGAATGGGGCGGCGGCGAGGTGTGGTTCGATGGCGAGTTGATCCGCAAAGACGGCGTGTTCGTTCCGAAGGATTTGAGGCCGCTGAATGCGAAAAATCTGAAATAAAAAAGCAGCCGCGAACCGGAGCTCGCGGCTGCCAATTCACCCGCCCGACTTACGCTGCTTCTTTGAGCAGCGCAATGAACTGCTTCATGGCCGGCGAGAGCACCTTGTTCTTCTTGTAGATCGCGGCGATGGGGCGGTAATAAGAACCATCTTCAAGCTGCACGGCGGCGAGTGTCTGCTTGGCGACCTCCTGTATGACCGTGCCTTCCGGCACGATGGCAATGCCGGCGTCGATTTCCACCGCGCGCTTCACCGTTTCGATGTTGTCGAATTCCATGGCATGTCTCGGGTCCACGTCGTGTTCCTTGAGAATTTTGTCCAGCGCCTTGCGCGTGGGGATGTCCGGCTCGAAGCCGATGATTTTCTGGCCGGCAAGTGATTTGAATTTGATGGATTTCTGTCTGGCGAACGGGTGTTGCGGGTGGCAGATCAGCACCAGCGGGTCCTTGCGCAGCGGGACGATTTCCAGCTTGGCGTCCTTGGCCGGATATGCGACCAGCCCCAGATCCACCACGTTGCTGAACACGTCTTCATAAACCTGGTTGGCGTGACGGTATTCGACGTGGATATTGACCGGGGGATACAGCTTCATGAACTTTTTGATATACGGCGGCAAATCGTGCAGGCCGATGCTGTAGATCGTCGCCACGCGAATCGTGCCGGAAATGATGTCTTTCAATTCCTGCAATTTGCTGTGCAGCGACTCATAAGTCTGGATGATTTGCTTGCTGTAATCGTAAAGCGTCTGCCCTTCGCGCGTGAGGCGGAACTTCTTTTTGCTCCGCTCGATGAGCAGCGATTTGAACTGCCGTTCGAGCGAACTGATCTGTTGGCTCACGGCGGATTGAGTGACTCCGTTGATTTGCGCGGCTTTGGTGAAACTTTCGGTTTCGGCCAGGTCGCAGAATACTTTCAAGCTTTCAATTTGCATAAGCCCGATTAAACAACAAATTCAATTTTTAGTCAACAGGGGTTTTTTTATTGGCCAGCACGTGTTTCACTTTGGCCAGCAATTCCGCGCTCGTGAAGGGCTTCTGCAAATACGCCGCACCGGTTTGTTTGTCCGCCGGCATCATATAGCCGCTCGTGCACAAAATCCTCATCGTGGGCGCCAGTTGCCGGATGCGCTCGACGAGTTCGCGCCCGCTCATGCCCGGCATCACCAGATCCGTCACCACCACGTCCGCCTTGATGTCGCCGCGCGACAAAATCTCCAGCGCTTTCTGACCACTGTTCACCGTCAAAACCTTGTAACCGAAATCCGTCAAAATCGTCTCGGCCATCGTCAGCAGCAGGTTTTCATCGTCCACCACCAGGATGGTTTCCGTACCATGCAGGTCTTCTTCCGCGCCGGCGCTTTCCAGGATGAAATTCTTTTCCGCCGGCAGATACACGCGCGCCGAGGTGCCCACGCCCGGCCCGCTGGAAACCGCCACGCCGCCGCCGTGATTGGTCACAATGCCATATACCAGCGCCAGCCCCAGACCCCGGTGCGTTTCCTTTTTGGTGGTGAAAAACGGCTCAAAAATCCGCGGCAACACGCCCGGTTCAATGCCGCTGCCGTTGTCGGTGATTTCGACGCAGACATAAGTGCCCGCCGTCAGCCGCACGTTGCAGTCCTGCGCCGGCCCGGTCAATTCCACGTTGCGCGTTTGCACGGTGATATGTCCCTGGCGGCCGCCGCTGATCGCCTCCACGGCGTTCTCCAGAATTTTGGTCAGTGCCTGCTGCACCATGGCCTCGTCAAATCGCACGGCAAACAGGTTCTTTTCCAATTGCACGTTCCACGCGATTTCTGCGCCGGGCGCGTTGCGGAAAAATTCCGCACAACGATTCACCACCGCATTCAGGTTGCCCGGCAGGGCGCGGTGGGTTTCCTTTTCCTGGCGGCTGAAGGTCTGGAGTTCACTGGCAATTTCCGCCGCGTGCTGGGCAGATTTTTCCACCTCCATTAACGAGTGCCGCCACGGATGCCCCGGCTCCGCCTTGCTCAAAAGCAGCGAGGTGTGGCCGAGCACGCTGGTCAGCGCATTGTTGAAATCCAACGATACCGTCCGCGCCAGTTGCAGCGCGCAATCCAGTTTTTGTTTGAGCGTCGCGCCACCCGCGTCCGGCGCACTCTTGTTTTCGTCGGGTACACCCGCCGGCACCGGCGCCCCCTCAACGGCGGGCAGCAATTGCAGCACATACCACCTGCCTCCGTCACGGCTGAAAGCGCAAATGGCCGCGGTGAATTTTGTCGTCGCGCCGTTCGCGGTACGAAGTTTCAAATCGGTGGTGGGTGCCGGTGATTGCTCCCAGCGCGTGAAAAATTCCTCCGGCGTGCCGCCATTTTCCGGCGACCAAATCGCCGATAAGGTTGGCGTTTCGCCGGTCAAAGCCGTGCCAAACGCGGCGCTGGCCGCCGCGTTCGCGCGCAGCACCACCCTGCCCGCGTTCAACAGCAACGCCGGCCACGCCGCACCCTCCAGACCAAATATCACTTCAGGCTTCATTCAAAATCGCAAAAACAAGGCAGCCTACGATACCTCCGAAAAATTTCAAGGAATGATGGCGAATGCCGTTGGCAAAAGTTCGCGCACGGAAAATTCCCGGGGGGATTTCAAATCACGGCTGTCGGCCACCCACACCCTGGCGTCGGGCGCGTATTCCGCCAGTAATTGACGACACGCGCCGCAAGGCATCGGCCCGCCCGGCGCGCGTGCCACCACCGCCACCGCGACAAAATTTCTCTTCCCGCTGGTCAGCGCCTTGAATAAGGCCACGCGCTCCGCGCAGCAGGTCAAGCCGTAACTCGCGCTCTCGACGTTCGCACCGGCGATGATTTCGCCGGTTTTCGTGAGCAACGCCGCGCCGACCTTGAATTGGGAATAGGGCGCAACCGAACCTGCGCGCGCCCTGGCCGCCGCTTGTACCAATTTTCGAGAATTGATTTTCATTTTGGGGAGGGACGGCGTGTCGCCGTCCCCAATTCAGGATCGCCGGCACGGCAACCCTCCCGAATACAATTGCGCGAAATATTTGAGCAATTCCGCTGCCAAAACCTTCACCCCTTCGGCAGTTTCCAGTACCCCGGCATGCGACAATTTCTCCTCGCTGATGCCCGCCGCGAGGTTTGTGACGCACGAAATGCCGGCCACGTTCAACCCGCACTGCCGCGCCACCATCGCCTCCGGCACCGTGCTCATGCCCACCGCGTCCGCGCCGAGCCGCGCAAACGCGCGAATTTCCGCCGGCGTCTCGTAGCTCGGCCCGCTCACCGCGAGATAGACGCCCGAATGAAGTTTCATTTTGCGCCGGCGCGCCGCCTGAAACAACAGCGCACTTAATCCCGGGTCGTAAACCTGCGTCATATCCACGAATCGGGGCAACGGTGGCTGCGATGCCCCCGTTGCGGAGATTTCAGGCGCCGAGGCGTCGCCGCCACCAGACCGCAGCGGATTGGCGCCCATGAAATTGATGTGATCGGTCAGCACCATGAAATCGCCGGGCCGAAACTTTTTGTTGATGCCGCCCGCCGCGTTTGTCAGCAGCAAATCCCGGATGCCGAAGGCCGCGAGCGTACGGATAGCGAACGTGACACGTTCCATCGAATGACCCTCGTAAAAATGGGTGCGCCCGCTCAAAACCAAAACCGGCGTTTTGCCGAGCCAGCCGAAATACAATTCGCCCGCATGGCCGCTCACACTGGGAACGGGAAAGCCGGGAATTTTTGCGTAGGAAATTTTTTTCTCCACGCGCAGCTCGGTCAGGACGTGATGAAATCCGCTACCGAGCACGATGGCGAGCGTCGGACGCAGCAGCGAAACTTTATTGAGCCGCTCGGCAGCAATTGCCGGATTTTGTAAAGCCATCTTGGGCCAAGTTTAATCTTTACCGGCCAACAGCCAAGCCCCAACGCGCGCGGATGGCAGAGCGTGTACCGCCCCTAGCGTTCGCGCAAGTATGGCGGGCAGAGGACTGCGCGCCTGTCGTGTACGAACGATGAAGCCCGGTGCCCGACACAATGGCGAGCGTGAAACAAAGCGGCGAATTTTTTGAGCGGCGTGGCAGTGGTTTCCTGTGTCAGTGCAACTGGTGAATCTCAGGGACTAACGTATTGCGTCGTGCATACCTTAAGGCAGCTATTCAAATGCTGCCTGGGTGCATTTTTTGCCTCAGTCCATACCTAATATGTTCGAATGGAATTTCGATGGCTAAAATCAAATGGCCGAAAGACATAACGACACAAGAAGAAGGGCGACAGGGTTTGAATTGCAACGCGCCTGGCGCATTGAGTCAATTTCCCAAATACTCGCGCGGGTCAACAATCTGCCCGGCAATCGCGCTGGCGGCCACTGTCTCCGGCTCAGAACAGGCTGTAAATGAACGGCGCCAACGCCGAGCCTTTGGCGAAAATCAATAATACTCCCAACAACAAAAGAAAAACGACGATGGGCGCCAACCACCAGCGCTTACGTTCGCGCAAAAATTGCCAGAACTCTTTGATGATACCGAGCCGGTTCATTTCAACAAGCGGTTCGTAAATGTTTCAAACAACTGCTCTGCCACGATGGCGTTGCCCTGTGCGTTGAGATGTAGGAGATCGGCATCCAGGTAAAGCATTTTCCCATAGGGCCGCAAATCCGGCGTCAAATCCACCAGTGGCACGGCAAACTTTGCGGCCGCCGCGCTCTTCATCTGGAGCACGCCGTCAACTGGCGCGTTTGCCGCCAGATCGTATTGCGGGGGCAGAAACAGCAGCGCGGGCTGGACGTGATGGGTTTGGGCCAGCTCGCAGATGCCTTCGATCGCTTCCCGGAACACCGCATCCGGATCGCTTTGTTGCTGCGCCTTGAACAGGGCATCCTGCTTCGGGTCAACCGGGATGAACAGGTTCCGGGCCGGCTCGTAAAGTTTTCGCAATTCCACCTCGAGCACGAAATCGTAAATCGCCGACCGCCGGAGAAGGTTTTTCAGCCGCACCCGCCACGCGAATTTTTTCACGAAGTCCGGGCTGTTCTTTTCGGAAAACTGCGTCCACAGGTTGGCGTCGGCGAGAATCACGAAATCCGGCCGGCAACGGAGGCCAAAATCGCGGAAATAAACCAGCATTTGGGGGTAGGACCATGCATTGACGCCGGCGTTGATGACCTCCACTTTTTTGTTCTGGCCGACATAAGCCTGCAACAATCTCTCCAGCCGGTGCGAGTAGGTTTCTTCGTCCGTAAGTCCCCAGCCAAAGGTCCGCGAATCACCCAGCGACAGGATACGGATGGTGTTGGCGGGTTTTTCGGTCTGGAATTCCGGACCGCGCGTGCCTTGCGAATTGATATGAACTGGCTTGTGGCCAATCTTCGTGTAACAATTCTGATTCGGTTTGAGTTTCCAATACAACTTCGGGTCCGGTTCGTAGATTTCCAGATTTCCGAAGCCGCACAATCGCAATACCGCCTCAAACACTGCCACGCAAAGCAAAAACACCGTGCCCGATAGTGCCAGATTTTGCAGCAGCCGTTTCCAGCGGGATGGAGGCGCGCCGCACTTGGGTTCAGAATTGCCGCTCATATTCAGCCGGGGTTTTGGGTTTGTGCTCCCGCGGGATCCAATAACTCGCCGCGGCGCGATTCAGCTTCAGGCTGAGAAAATCCCTGCCACAGGCGCGCGCGACCAGCCCGATGGGCGTGATAACAGCGTAGAAGAAAACAGTCAACAGCACGTTCGAAACCACAAATCCCAGCACGATGGCCAGCGCCATCCACGCGATGTAAATCTGCTTCAATGTCCGTGGGGCGATCAGGCCCAACGCGACCAATACCGCCCCGACCATCAGAAACCAGGGGGCCGAAGGCCGGTGGCAGAGCAGCAGGATGATACCCAGCAGCGCAAATACGCCTCCCACAAGCAGTCCGAACTTGCGGAGTTCACGGGCGCCCGTTTTGAGTTGTTTGATTTCGTCGCGGATCATGCCATACCTAATCAAGTTCAAATTCCTTCAACCAGTCGATGTCCTTGTCCAGCGGCTTTTGTTCCTGCTTTTCGAGTAGAAAATTGCCCAGCAGAAGGTAGTCCATGTTGGTTCGCATGAAACACAAATAGGCGTGCTCCGGCGTGCAGACAATCGGTTCACCGCGGACATTAAAGGAGGTGTTGATAATCACCGGGCAGCCGTATTTTTCGTCGAACTTCTGGATCATCCGGTGATACATCGGCTGATGTTCGCCTGTCACCGTCTGCACGCGGGCTGAATAGTCCACGTGGGTCACGGCGGGAATGGTCGAGCGGATCGTCAGCAATTTTTCCAGCCCAAAACGTTTCTGTTCCTCCACTGTCAATTCCCGGCGCTGCGATTTTGTCACCGGGGCCACGAGCAGCATGTACGGGCTTTCGTCGTCAAGGTCAAAATACTCCGATGCCTTCTCGCGCAAAACGGTCGGCGCAAACGGGCGGAAGCTCTCGCGGAACTTGATTTTGAGGTTCATCACTTCCTGCATTTTTGGCGATTGGGCGTCGCCGATGATCGAACGCGCACCGAGCGCCCGCGGACCAAATTCCATCCGTCCGTAAAACCAGCCGATGACTTTTTCCGCCTTGATTAAATCAGCGATTCGCTCGGGCAATTCTTCATTGCTTAATTCACTGAACGGAATGTTTTTGGACGTCAAAAAAGCGTGGATTTCCCCGCGTGAATAGGCGGGGCCAAGATACGAACCCTGTTGTGAATCCTTCTGGCCGTCGGTCCGGCGCGGGTGGCCAAGATACTGGTGCCAGGTCAACAGCGCTGCGCCCAGAGCGCCGCCGGCGTCGCCCGCCGCCGGTTGAATCCAGATATGGCCGAAAATCCCTTCGCGCAGGATGCGTCCGTTGGCCACGCAATTGAGCGCCACGCCGCCGGCCAGACAGAGGTTCTTCATCCCGGTTTCCCGGCGCACGTGCCGCGCCATGCGAAACATGACTTCCTCGGTCACCTCCTGGATCGAACGCGCCAGGTCCATGTCACTCTGCGTCAGTTTTGATTCCTGCCGGCGCGGCGGCCGGCCAAACAACCGGTTGAACCGCTCGTTCGTCATCGTCAGCCCGACACCGTAGTTGAAATACCGCATGTTGAGCCGGAATGAGCCATCTGCCTTCAAGTCCATCAACTCGCGCAGGATCAAATCTACGTATTTCGGTTCGCCGTAGGGCGCCAGACCCATGAGTTTGTATTCACCGGAATTCACCTTGAAACCGGTAAAGTAGGTGAACGCAGAATACAAGAGACCGAGTGAATGGGGAAAATGCAGTTCGCCGAGCATCTCCACCCGATTTCCCCTTCCGGTGCCGTAGCTCGTCGTCGTCCATTCACCCACGCCATCCACCGTCAGAATCGCCGCCTCGGGATATGGCGACGGGAAAAATGCCGAGGCCGCGTGTGATTCATGATGTTCCGGGAAAACGATTTTGCATTCGCAGCCCAGTTCCTTGCGAATGAGTTCTTTCATCCAAATCCGCTCGCGAATCCAGAGCGGGATCGCCATGAGGAAGGACCGCAAACCCGCCGGCGCATACGCGAGATAACTGTGCAAGATGCGGTCGAACTTGAGAAACGGCTTTTCGTAGAACGTGACGTAGTCCAGATCGCTGACCTGAATGCCGCCTTCGCGCAGAGAATATTCCACGGCGTGTCGGGGGAATGACGCGTCGTGTTTCTTGCGGGTAAAGCGTTCTTCCTGGGCGGCGGCAATGATTCGTCCGTCGCGCACCAGGCAGGCGGCGCTGTCGTGGTAAAAAGCGGAGATTCCAAGAATATTCACATGAAAACGGATGCGCGTGAAACCATCAGAAAGACGCGGTGCTTTGGGTTTGCATCGGCGGGTGATTTTCCGGCCGCTGGCCTCGGGTGTCAAGCATCTGCCGCAATCGAGGTTTCAACCACTTCCAAGTCAAAGTGGCGATGACTTCGCTGCCATATTCGTTTGGATGATATTCATTGCGAATCACCAGCCGGGAATGATCACCTTGCGCGATCCTGAACATTTCCGGTCCGATGTCGTGAAAGGCAATCCCGTTTGTGGCAAAAACTGCGGGGCTTTGTCGGAAAATTTCTTATTGGCTGCTCCCTCAGCACGTCCGAGTGGATAATCGGGAAAGGCTTGAAAATCGGTTGTCACTACGAACAAGCGGCAGTCGTGGTCGAGGCGCCATTGCCGGAGGCGCAAAAAGAGCGCCTCCGCCAGACGCACACCTGGCTCTGGATCGGTATCGGTCGGGTGATTGATCGGGGTTTTTCTGCGGGTTTGATTTAACTCTGCCCTGACCGCTACTCTAAAGAATTGAATCAATTGCGAGTGTTCAAGTGTCCATTGATACAACCCAAAAGAGCGGAAGATATCTCTAAATCCCGCCCCAGGGACGTTTGGTTTGGTCGGCGTGACCCAATCGGCGTTTTTGGTATCAAGCCGGAAAAGTCCGCTCCGCACACTGCGTTCGACGTCGTCATTATTCAGAAAAACCACGATGGCACTCGGATGAATTTTTGCGCCAAAATCCTCGACGAATGCCACATAATCTGCTGTTCCCCAACCGTCAACGCCACCGATGAGAAATGCAAGCGTGCCGACGGGAAAATCCCGGGCTGCAAATTGGTCCAGCTTGTAGACAAAGGTGTTTGTCTCATCAAGCAGCCATCCGAACGTGAATGAATCGCCCACGCAAAGAACCCGGTTTGTTCCCGCCCCAATCGGACCGCCACGCAAATGAAAGTCATTGATGCGATAAACAACTATACGATCTCCGAATTGCTGCCGCGATTTCCAGTTGGCTTTGTTGATGTCGTTGCCGCGCGCCGACCTTTCAAACTACGTCCCGCTCAAATTTTGCGGCGCGACAATGCGCACTGAAACCTCGCCTGACAGCAGACACACTACACCGACGATACCTGCGGTTAGCAGGCGGAAAATCCACACCTTCCATTTCGGTAAACTGTGCCGACTGGTTGGCTTTGAACCTTTCACAGCACTATCGATTTTACTCACCATATCAAAATCCTGTCAATCCACTGACTTGATTTATTCTCTTTTTGCCATACTATAATTTGCTCGGTTTATGGAATTGAACAATGACGAAATCCGCCGTTACTCGCGGCACCTGATTCTGCCCGAAGTCGGTCTGGCCGGCCAAAAGAAAATCAAAGCCGCCAGCGTCCTGTGCATCGGCGCGGGTGGCCTCGGCTCGCCCATCGCCATGTATCTCGCCGCCGCCGGCATCGGCAAGCTCGGCCTCGTGGATTTCGACACCGTGGACTATTCCAATTTGCAGCGGCAGATTTTGCACACCG